>Ga0255052_10002031_pt1 | contig 14773 bp, 14 predicted proteins | sample JV7_2_21_MG_FD_188632 | JGI IMG/M metagenome (GOLD analysis project Ga0255052, IMG submission 188632) | Seawater microbial communities from Jervis Inlet, British Columbia, Canada - JV7_2_21 | ecosystem: Environmental > Aquatic > Marine > Inlet | place: Canada: British Columbia | collected...
GGATTAAAGTTGCTTAATGTCCCGAACGTGAAGGTTTATGAAGGCGGAATTGATGAGTGGCTGGGGAATAAGCTGCCGGTGGAGGAGGAGTAACAAATAAATAAGTCAAAAGGCAGGGATCGGGGTTCAGGGGCCAGGAAAAAATAACTTGATGACTCAATACGCAATACGCCTGCCTACCTGACAGGCAAGCACGACGCAATACAGTTATATATTAAGCCGTTTTCTCCATATCCACCCAAGAACCCAGACCGCTATCAGGGCAATAAAGATTACAACCAGGGCTGTTTTCAGGCTGAAGGCAGTTATTATGCGGAATCCTGTTTTGCTTATGTAATCTGCCGGCTGTAAAGAAGCAGAGTTTTTCAATTGCTTAACTTTTTCACCGGGCCAGGCAAATCCGGAGTATTCCAGAGTATTACCGAAATATTTTTCAACAAGCAAATTCTCACTCAATACAATTTTACTTATTCTGGTTCTTTTATCCTGATTATGTGTTCCTTTGAGTTCGGTAAAACTGCTGTCTCTTTGAAAAAGATGTACAAGGAATTCGTATAAAAATGGGTCGGTGTTTGAGTTATAAACCTTGAGCATTTTTTCAAACACTGCTACGGAGATTGCATCCCGGGGAAGAACCTTTCCGTATGATTCGCCGTTGGTCAGGTCGATATCTCTTAGTTGTTCTAAAGTTAGCCGGGAATAGAAAGTTCCGATTTCCGGGTCTTTATGTTTATATCCGAATTCAGCCATGGGTTCTTCATTCCTCAGCCATGACAGGGCGTTGAAAGCGGCAGAGTAACGGTTTACAGTGCTCGGAGTATTGGAGAGGCATAAACCCAAAAAAACCAGATTAACGGTTATAATACCGGCCAGCATTTTAACAGAGAATTTACTAAGAGGCTCCCCGGTAATCTTAGGCCTGATTCCTTTCCAGACGGCAAGGAGAAAAATCCCCCCTGCAAGCATATTAAGACCAACATCTCTAAAATCAAAGAATCTCCGGGGTATCATCCATTGCAAAAATTCGTCTATTGTCCCGACAAACAATACAAATAAAACCGTTGTAACATATACTGTCCAATCCCGGATTCTCTGGTTAAGTGCCCTGAGTAGAAAATAAGATAATAACCCGTATTCAAGGAAGTGAATTGCCTCTTCAGGGTGTGCCTTAAGCTGGAAAGTGAAATGCACATACAATCCGGCGCATATAAAAAGCCAAATGTATTGCGAGACCTTTTTAACCTTTAGTTTGAAAATAAAAAGGAAAAGCAGGATAGTTAAAGCGGTGATGACTGCAAAAAGAACTGAATAGGTAAAAAATTCACGGCCGACTGTATCATAGACCAAGTGCTGGACAGTACGGGCTATTGGGACAGTAGCCAGTATACCGGCAGTGCATATCAATGCCCATAGCCATAGTTTAAGGTTCCAGTTATTATTGTCTTTATTTGTATTTATCTTTAAAACCTCTTATAAACAGTTTTTTTTATTGTTAATCTCTAATTTTATTCTAATAAAATATCCCTGCCTCTACCTATCGGCAGACAGGTACCGGCAGGTTTACATGCCGTAGGCATGCAGGCAATACGAAATACGCATTACAAATGAATTTTCTTAATCAGTGTTTAATTCGTCTTATACCATATATTGCATGACCCTTCAAAAGATACCATGCAGGGCCCCAGGGGGTTCTTAGGGGTGCACACCTTTTTAAACAGTTTGCATTCTGAAGGATAGGATTTTCCGAGGATTATGTTTCCGCACAGGCATCCGGGAATTTTTTCTTCCTTTATTTCCTTGAGGTCAAACACTTTTTTGGCATCCCTGTGAGCGTACCCGGCTTTCATTTCAAGCCCGGATAAAGGGACGTTACCAATTCCACGCCAGTTGACGTCTGAAACTTTGAAATATTTGTATATGATTTCCTGTGCCCTCACGTTTCCTTTGCGCTTAACTACAGCACTGTAAACATTTGTCGTTACCGCTTTTCCTTCAGCCAGCTGCCTGAGAACATCCAGTATCCCTGATAAGAGGTTGTCAGGTTCAAAACCTGCTACCACAGTAGGAATCCCGTATTTTTCAGAAAACACATTCCAGGAATCAGAACCTGTAATTGCAGAAACGTGCCCGGGCGCTATAAAACCGTCAATCCCGATTTCAGCATCCTTGACCAGGACCTCCATAATCATCGGTGTCAGCCTGTGTGAGCTGAGTATATACAAATTGTCAGGCACTCCTGTCTCCAGCATCGCTGCAGCAGGTGCAGTTGTCGTTTCAAACCCTATTGAAAAGAAGACTATTTTTTTGTCTGAATTTGAGTTTGCAATGTTCAGGGCTTCAAGTGGCGAGGTGATTATCCTGTAATTTCCGCCTTTTGCCCTGATTGTCCCGTTTTTTGTGGGGACCCTTAACATGTCCCCGTATGTTACTAAAATCACGTCATCTCTTTTTGAGAGTTCTATTGCATTGATGATGTCGCTTTCAGGGCATACACATACAGGACATCCCGGCCCGGGTATTAACTCAAGATTTCCGGGCATTAAGCTTCTTATGCCCGAGTAAGAGATTGTGTGCTCATGAGAGCCGCAGACGTTCATAATCTTGATTTTCCGGTCTGGAGGCACGAGCGAGGCAATATGCTTTATGATGTTTTGAATTGTTTCCATCATACGAACATTAAATCAATCTTGAATTTGTTGATATGAAATCCCAATTTACAAATTCCAAATTACAAACAAACTCCAATTATCAATATCCAAACATTTAATATTTTTGGTTATTGGAATTTGGCTATTGGTTATTGTCTGGTTATTGGTGCTTGTTGTTTGGAATTTAAACATCAGCATATCCTGGGAAGAATATCTTCCTCAAGCATGTCCAGGATCCTTTCTCCACCTATCCTGGTTTTTAGTCTTACGCCTTTAAATCCAGAAGTGACCTTTCCTATGACTGCTGAGTTTTTCCCGAGCGGGTGTTTCTTTAAGATTTTGATAACACCATCAGCTGCCTCTGGTGATGTGATGATAACCGCCTTGCCCTCATTGGCAAGGTAAAGAGGGTCATAGCCGAGCATATCGGAAATGAATTTTACGTCTTCTCTGACAGGGACGCTGGTTTCATAAATTTCTAAACCGAGACCTGTGTTTTCCGACAGTTCCACGAGCACCGTGGCTATTCCGCCCCGTGTCGGGTCCCTCATCCATTTAAGGCCTTCTGTCTCAAATAAGGGCATAAGTAGCTCATTAAGCGGCGCGCAGTCACTCTCTACAGGCGCATCGATGTCAAACCCGTCCCTTGAGATGGCAACGGCTATCCCGTGGTCTCCGGCAGTGCCTGTTAAAATGACCTTGTCGCCTGCTGACACATTATTTAAAGGCAATGGTTTTACTACCTCACCAACAGCGGTTGTATTTATGTATATGCCGTCGCAATTATTCTTCTCAACCACCTTGGTATCACCTGTTACTATTCTTACCCCTGTGGTTTTTGCTGTTTCACTTATGCTTTTCAGGATTTTTTCAAGGCTTTCAAGAGAAAACCCTTCTTCAATGATAAACCCGGTGGAGATAAAACGGGGGATAGCACCGCTTACAATAAGGTCGTTTACCGCACCGCAGATGCAGAGCTTTCCGATATCACACCCGGGGAAAAACAGAGGACGCACAACATAGGAGTCTGTGGTTATGGCGATTTTATTGTGTTTAAGGTCAAGATAGGCAGCATCCTCAAGAGGCTTGAGCTCCTCGGAATTAAGATATTTAAGGAACAGTTTTTCTATTAAATCCTTTGTAAGCCTCCCGCCGCTTCCATGCCCTATTTCGATTTTTGACAAAGTTCCCTTCTCCAAAGAATTAGCTTTATTTTTTTAGCTCCTTTTTTAAAAACTCAAACCATTCTCCCATTCCTTCCCCAGTCTTTGCAGATGTAATAAATATTCTTAGGCCGGGGTTAATAGATAATGCATCCTTTTTGACCTTTTCCATATCAAAATCAAAATACGGGACAAGGTCTGATTTTGTGATAATAAACACCTGTGAAGTTTTGAATGCTTTAGGGTATTTTAAGGGCTTGTCAGACCCTTCAGGAACAGATACAAGAACAACCCTTATATGCTCGCCAAGCTCAAAAAACGAGGGGCAAACAAGGTTGCCGACGTTTTCAATGAACAATAAATCCAGTTTCTTCCCGTTCAGCTGATGTTCAAGTGAGTGAAACCCCTTGTGGATAAGAGAGGACTCTAAATGACACGCACCACCGGTTGTAAGCTGAACTGCGGGAATGCCTTTTTTTCTGATTCTTTCCGCATCGATTTCTGTTTCTATATCTCCTTCCAATACCCCGATGCTCATGTTATTTTTCAGGGCATCGACGGTATTTTCAAGCAGGGTTGTCTTACCGGAACCGGGTGAACTTATGAGATTTAAAGCAAGTACGCCTTTTTCATTAAAATGCTCTTTGTTTTTTCTTGCAGCGTTGATATTCGTCTTCAGCAAGCTTTCATTTACGTCTATAGTTTTTGTGCCTTCAACTGTATGGTTATTCCCGCACCCGCATGTATCACACATGTTTCCTCCCAGTATAATGTTCATTATAATTGATTACACCGATATACAAGATGATTGCACAGATTATTTTTGTTTATCTGTGGTATCTATGTAGAAAATCTGAGTAATCAGACATGCTGATCTTTAACAGGATGTCATACTTCCACTTCCAGATTCGCAATATCCATCTCCTCACCAGACAGGACCTTGAGATTGTATGAATTACAGTCCCGGCAGGAAGGAAAAACAGAGTCTTCAGGTCTGTCAGCCCCGGCTGAATTATCCTGTGGCGAAAAAGTTCTCCCGCAGTCAATGCATTCATAAACAAGCGGAATTTCTTCTATGCTTATCTCGGTTGAAGTCAATATCGGATGTTCCAGTTTGACAGCATCAAAGGCGAATTTGAGTGAATCCGTTACAATGCCGCTCATTTTTCCTATCTTTAAATTAACCGTCAGGATACTTTTGGCATTATTTTTATCCGCGATCTTAATCAGCTCATCCACCATCCCCAGGGCTAAAGATACTTCATGCATCTTCTTCCTCCGCGTCAATCGTCATGAGTATTTCATCAAGGGTCTTCCAGATTTCCTCGGCCTGTTTAGTGTCAAGTTTTTCTATTGCAAACCCCACATGGACTATTACATAGTCGCCTATATTTATATCGGTCTCAGGGATTAACTGAAGACCTATCTCTCTTGTCACCCCTTTGGCCTCTGCTATTCCAGCAGGGTAGTTTATCTCTATCATTTTCATTGGGACGCCAAGACACATAAAAAGCCTCCGTCTATATAGTCATTGAGTCAATAAGTTACTAAGTCATTAAGTGGTTGCTATCATAACATCGTATACTGAATTAAGTTTTCCTTGTCATTCCCCGATTTAATCGGGGAATCCATGTCCTTAACTCTTTACTGCTCTGGATTGTCCGGTCAAGCCGGACAATGACAGACAGATGAAGACTTCTGTCGTTGTATATAGTTTACGATGTTATGATATAAAGTCATTAAGAAGTATCATATATTCTAAAAAATCAGGCTGGGAAATTGCTATTGATGATCCGGAAGCGAAGGTGCTGTTTTTTTTACCGCATTCACTCCCCAGTCTTTTAATTTCAACAGGACCTTGTCTATCAGTGACTGAAACTTATTCTTTATCTCATCTGACATTTCAATGGCGGTCCCCATGGTTTTCGGCTGAATTCCTATCAGGCACATTTCTGACGGGGTGATTTCCATTAATTTTGCCGCAAACAGCATATCAGGAAGCCCTATTTGATGAACAGAGAGTTTTGAGCTTAAGAAAGCAGGTATCTTATCGCCTTCTACAGTGTCAATTGTGCCGGGTTCTTTTTTGAAATTGGCCGCGTCTATTATTAAAATCCTATCAAGGCCTTCAATAAACGGCAATAAGTCGAGTCCTTTTGTCCCTCCGTCGATCAGGCTGACATGATCAGGGAATTCGTATTTATCCTTCAGTTTATTCAGCGCGTGAACGCCGACCCCGTCATCTTCCAAAAGAATGTTCCCTAATCCCAGAACCGCTATTTTCAATGAGTTCTCCAAAAAATAAGCCCCGGAAAGTCCATAATACTGTCAAGACCCCGGGGCTGTAATTTCTTATTTGTTGTCTGTTGTTAAACCCTGCCTGTTTTAAATGTCCTGTTTATGTCCTGTTACGAATTTGTACCCGCTTAAAATAGAGGCCATCAGGCCGTTCTTTTCCCTTGAGGCTGAATACCAGGCAATATAGATATGGCCGAGAGCGAATGCAAGGAGCACATACATCAAGAGATGGTGATAAAGCCTGATATTTGGCAGGTACATTAACCCCAGAAGCCATCCACCAAGCACTGTCCATAACATTCCTGAATGTGTCACAGAGTAAATGGCAAAGCCTGAAATTATCTGGAAGATACAGATGGCGAACACCAGAATCATGGCTAATCCGCCAAAGGCAGAGTGGCCAACGACATCCGGCGCTTTTCTGCTGGCAAGGAAATAGAACTTCAGTTCCCTGTTAATTTCGCTCATCTTCCTGCCTGAGAATGGGAACCATGTCCTGAAGTTCGCATACCTGTTGCCCATAACAGACCAGTAAATCCTGATTATTATGCTCATCATGAGTGTATAGGCGCTGATGTAATGGATAAGCCTCATCCAGCCCATTATGAACTGATCCGGTGAAGTGGCATGAATAAAGGGCCTGCCGATGTAAAAGCCCGTAAAAGAAAGGGCAAGGATGCAGAGAACGTTAATCCAGTGGGTAAATCTGACGGGGAATTCCCAGACATATTTTCTTGTTCGTTGTTCTTCCATATCCGTCCCCCCCCTTATTTGACTTTTATCCTTATTACCTCTTTTCCGTCAGGATCAACAACATGGACCGCGCAGGCCATACAAGGGTCAAAGGAATGAATTGTCCTGAGTATCTCTACCGGCTGTTCCATGTTGGCCACGGGTGTTCCGATAAGGGCCTCTTCGTAAGGCCCTTTCTGGTCGTTTGCATCACGAGGTGAACCGTTCCATGTGCCCGGAACAACTATCTGGTAATTGTCGATCTTCTTGTTCTTGATGTTTATCCAGTGGCCCAGTGAACCCCTCGGCGCTTCATGAAACCCGTAACCTTTCGCCTGAGCAGGCCATTCGGACGGATCCCACATATCACCGCTGTGTATCTTCAGGTCACCTTTCTTCATGTTTGCAGTGAGCTGTCCCAGCCATACAGGTATCTGCTCAGCTGTTACCAGTGTCTCAATACCCCTTGCTGCAATCCTTCCGAGAGTTGAAAAGAGTACTGTGGGCGGCAGATCTCCGAGTGTCTTCAGAACATGATTGACAACCTCCTGAACTCTCTTGTGACCGGAGCCGTAAGCAACCAGCATTCTTGAAAGAGGACCTACTTCCATTGCCTTGTCATCATAACGCGGAGCTTTAAGCCACGAATACTTTTTGTCAGTGTCCAGAAACTTATAAGGAGGTTTCGGGCCTGAATACTTATAGTTGGTCTCACCCTCATAAGGATGTTTTGCCTTTCCGTCACCGCCTGAATATTCATACCAGGAACGGGTAACATATTCAGTCACTTTTGCCTGGTCGACCTCATGAACTGTTGACAGATCCTTGTTAAGGATAATGCCTTGTGGAAGCCACTGATTTTTCGTGTTACTCGCATTGTCCTCCGGGAATTCACCATAGGACATGAAGTTGCCGACACCCGCGCCAAGACCGGCCCAGTCCAGATAAAAAGGAGCTACAGCGAGTATATCCGGGATGTAGACTTTTTCCACGAAGTCTTGTGCTTTTTGCGCCAGGCCTGATATAAAGGCAATGCTTCCGGCATTAAGCGCGTTCTGGCTGTCCGGATCAACAGGAATTGACATGCCGCCTACAATGTAAGTCTGAGCATGTGGGTTCTTTGCCCCAAGCAGTGCCTGAATCTTTATTACGTCCCTCTGCCAGTCAAGCGCTTCAAGATAATGGGCCACAGCCATGAGATTTGCTTCAGGCGGCAGTTTATATGCCGGATGTCCCCAATAACCGTTGGCAAAAGGACCCAGCTGTCCGTTCTCAACAAAAGATTTAAGTTTGTTCTGAATGCCCCTGAAATAATCCGTACTTGATTTTGACCAGTCAGATATCGACTGTGCAAGGGCTGATGTCTTGGCAGGGTCCGCGCTTAAAGCGCTGACTATATCGACCCAGTCAAGCGCATGAAGGTGATAAAAATGGATAACGTGGTCCTGAACATACTGAATCCCTGATATCAGATTTCTTATTATCCTCGCGTTATCAGGAATTGTGATCCCTAAAGCATTTTCGACCGACCTCACCGAGGCGGTTGCGTGAACCGTAGTTCAGACGCCTCATATTCGTTGAGTAAATGCCCATGCATCCCTCGGGTCTCTGCCTTTGAGGATGATCTCTATTCCCCTGAACATTGTGCTTGAACTCCAGGCATCAACCACTTTGCCGCCTTCAACCTTTGCTTCTATTCTGAGATGCCCTTCGATTCTTGTAATGGGATCAATAACCAGTTTCTTTGCCAATTTTATTCACCTCCCTCGTCTTTCTTGGGTTTTATTGCTCTTCCTATTCCATGAGCCAGAATACCTGCGGCAGTCACTGCTGCAATCCCGGCTCCAACTTTATCGGCAGTCTTTTCAACGCTGATCCCGGGTACCTTGGGAAGACGTTTATAGAATGGGCTCATTGTATCCCAGAAACTGGGTTCAGCACAGCCTATACAGCCGTGCCCCCCCTGCACCGGCCAGCTTGTGCCTTCATTATATTTAACCGTCGGGCAGTTGTGGAAGGTCTCAGGCCCTTTGCATCCCATCTCATAAAGGCACCAGCCCTTTCTGTGACCATCATCGCCCCACTGCTGAACAAACTGCCCGGCATCAAAAGACCCCCTTCTTTCGCAATTGTCGTGTATCCTCTTGCCATAAGCAAATAAAGGCCTTCCAAGGTCGTCTGTGGCAGGCAGCTTGCCGAATGTAAGATAATGTACGACTGTGGCAGTTATATTCTCCGCATTGACCGGGCATCCCGGCAGATTTATAACAGTAGCGCCGGGCACGGCTTCCTTAATGCCTACTGCCCCTGTTGGATTGGGAGATGCCGCCGGTATGCCGCCGTGTGTGGCGCATGTGCCTACAGCTATGGTGGCAATGGCATTGCCGCAGACCTCTCTGGCAAGATCAATAGCAGTCCTGCCGCCAATACAGCAGTAAACTCCGTCGTCTTTCATGGGAATGGAGCCTTCTACAACTACGAGGTAATTACCCTTATGGTTTTTGACTACATCCATAAGCGACTTTTCAGCCTGATGACCTGCAGGTGCCATAATGGTTTCATGATAATCCACTGACAGAACATCAAGAACAATCTGGCCCACAGTGGGGTTTGTCGTCCTTAACAGGGCCTCGGTATCACCGGCGCAGTCCTGATATTCAAGCCATACGAGAATCGGCTTTTTCCCTCCGGCGACTGCCTCGGCAATTTTTGGAATAAAAGAAGCCGGTAAAGCAAGTAACGCGGCCATTCCAGTGCAGAACTTCATGAAGTCCCTTCGGGAAACACCTTTCTGCTTAAGAAATTCCAAAGAGTCTGCTATTTCATTGAGTTCGTTATCAGGTAAAAATTTCATATATCCACCCCCCACTGTTATATCGGTAAGAAGAATAAAGGTATGCTTAATACACAAATACCAGATAAATAAACAAATGTCAAGATGTTATTTTATTTATATAATTGAGTAAAAATTATTTAAATCTTTGCACCTTCACACAAGGTTAAGGCTGTAGACAGGCTGGATAAGACCATGAACAGAGTATCAACTGCACATTTAGTGCACATTCAGGCAAAAACGGAGGAAATCAAGCCATGTCAAACAGCCGTAAGTCATTGAAAGTAAATGGTAGGCGATGCTGGTTTCGAACCAGCGACCTCTGCCGTGTGAAGGCAGCGCTCTACCCCTGAGCTAATCGCCCATAAAGTCAGTTATCAGGTTTCAGGGATTAGTTGTCAGTCAAAACTAACATTATTAAATTAAAACAAATATCTCAATAAGCGGCCTTCCCGATGAATCGGGACGCTCTCCCACTGCCTGTCTCGCCTATGGCGGAAGCTAATCGCCCGATATACTACAGGGCAAAGGGATCAGGGCCCAGGGCCTAGGGTTCAGGGAAAAATCTTCTTTAAAACCCTTTACCTTTTTCCCTCTTCCCTTTTCCTTGCCTTTGTTATATTAAGAAAAACCTCCTGATTAAATCAATAAGCCATAAGCTTCCTTCCCAGGCTAATGATGACACAAAGGGGGGTGTTTTTTCACCCTCTGTTTGATATTTCTTTTTCCCCATGTGATATAATTGTGCCTATGCGAGTTGTTATAGTCGGTGCAGGGGAGGTTGGATTTCAGATAGCCAAATTCCTGTCTGCTGAAGGCGTTAATGTTGTAATAGTAGACAAGGCCAAGGACAAGCTCAGGAGAGTAACTGATGAGCTTGATGTTGCTGTAATTGAAGGGGAGGGCGGATCTCCCTCAGTGCTGAAAGAGGCAGGCGCAGACATATCAGACATGCTCCTTGCAGTTGCCGATATAGATGAGACTAATATGGTTGCCTGCCTTGTTGCCAAAGTGATGTTCCAGATTCCGAGGAACATTGCAAGAATAAGGAACCTTGAGTATATTGGCAATGACCTGCTCCTGGATAGTCTCGGTATAAACCCTGCCATAAGCCCTGAAACCGAAGCTGCAAAAGCTGTTATAAGACTCATTGAGGTGCCTTTTGCCGCTGATGTTGAAGAGTTTGAAGAAGGCAGGGTAAGGATAATCGGCTTCAGAGTGCCTTCAGATTCCAAGCTTGTCGGCAGGGCCCTCAAGGATTTTGATGTTACAACTCCCAAAATCCTTGTCGGGGCAATTCAACGCGGTGAGCAGATTTTAATACCATCCGGAAAGGATACAATTAAAAAAGATGACATAATCTTTTTACCGTGCAAAACCGAAGACATTGAGCTGGTTTCAGACGGCATCGGGGGTGTTGCTGAACCTGTAAAGAATGTCATGATCGTGGGCGGGGGAAGGATAGGGTATTACGTGGCAAAGACAATGGAGGAAAGGAATATAAACGTAAAAGTAATAGAAAGGGACACTGAAAGGTGCAAGTTCCTGCTTAAGTCTTTAAAGAGCTGTGTAATACTTCATGGGGATGGTTCAGACCAGAAACTGCTGGAAGAAGAAAATATCAATGATATGGATGTGTTTGCTGCCATATCAAATAACGAGGAGCTTAATATAATGGCATCCCTGCTTGCCAAAAGCCTCGGGGCAAGGAAAATTATAACTATTGTAAACAGGACTGATTACCTGCCCCTTGCCGGTAACCTTGGAATTGAGGCAGTCCTGAGCCCGCGCCTGATTACCGCCAGTGCTATTTTAAAATATGTCAGGAGCGGTAATATCATTTCACTTACTACAGTGGCAGAAGGCAGGGCAGAGATAATGGAGGCAGAGGTGATGGGGAAGTCGGCACTGATAGGAAAAACCCTTCGTGAGGTGGAACTTCCAAAGAAATCCCTTATAGGCGCTATTATCAGGGGAAATGATGTTATCATTCCTTCAGGAAGCGATAAGATTTTTGAGGGTGATAAATTGATCATATTTACTCTTAAGGAGTTTATTAAAGACGTAGAAAAACTTCTTCAATGAATATTGCCCTTGTTTTAAACCTTGTAGGCGTTGTCCTTATATTTTCCTCAATGTTCATGCTCCTGCCTATCCTGATATCTTTTCTTTACAAAGGTGATGACCTGACCGCCCTGGGGATATCTTTTTTAATAACGCTGTTTTCAGGCATCCTTATATATTTCTTTACCAAGAACCAGAAAAAAATAGAGCTGAAACACAGGGACGGCTTTGCAGTGGTAACGTTAAGCTGGCTCATCATGTCCTTATTCGGCTCATTACCCTACATTTTATCAGGGACTTTACCGTCCTTCACAGGTGCCTATTTTGAATCCATGGCAGGCTTTACAACCACAGGTGCATCTGTTTTAAGCAACCTTGAGAGTCTGCCAAAAGGGATTTTGATGTGGAGAAGCCTCACGCAGTGGATGGGCGGTATGGGTATAATAGTTTTCTCAATTGCAATCCTTCCCATGCTGGGTGCCGGCGGCATGCAGTTATTTAAGGCTGAGATGCCTGAAATAGGAGTTGAAAAATTAAGGCCAAGGATCCTGGATACTGCAAAATCCCTGTGGTACATATATGCTGGACTTACACTTGTTTTAGCATTGCTTTTGTTGGCAGGCGGTATGAGTTTATTCGATGCTATCTGTCATTCATTTACGACCATGGCAACAGGCGGGTTTTCAACAAAAAGTAGCAGTATTGCATATTTTCAGAGTGGTTATATAGAGGTAATTATAACGATTTTTATGTTTTTATCATGCATCAGTTTCTCGCTCCTTTTTTATGCCTTGCGAGGCAAATTATCACGATTTGCAAAAAGCAGCGAGTTCAAATTTTACTGTTCGGTTGTTGTTGTATCTATAATTATTGTTACTTTAAACATTAGGGCATCTGAATACCTTTCAATTTTAGATGCCTTACGATATGCCTCTTTTCAGGTTGTCTCAATTATGACAACAGGGTTTACAACTGCTAATTATGAGGTATGGCCTGTGTTATCCCAGATGCTTCTTTTGTGCCTTATGTTTTTTGGAGGTATGATTGGTTCAACAGGCGGGGGCATGAAACAGGTGAGGGTTCTATTGATGTTCAAACAGGCATACAGGGAGATTTACCAGTTAATACACCCGCATGCGCTTACAGCGCTGAAACTTAACAACAAGAACGTTCACAAGGAGACACTCGGAGGGATATGGGGCTTTTTATTCCTGTTCATTTTAATTGCAGTAGTTGCTACATTGTGTATGACCGCATTAGGTATTGATATTGTAACCTCTGCTAGTACGGTCATTTCTGCGATGTCAAATGTCGGTCCTGCACTCGGAGAAGCAGGGCCGACAGATAATTATTCTACAATCCCAGCAGCAGGGAAATGGGTGCTTATCTTCTGTATGTTGATGGGCAGGCTTGAAATATATACTGTTGTTATTTTCCTTGTACCGCAGTTCTGGAAGAAGTGAGTCTTATCTCGTCGTGCCTAGTTTTTATTTCCTGACCCCTGATCCCCGCTCCCTGCTTTTGTCCCTCATCCTTCCTCCAGTCCTTTCAAAAACTGGTATATACACTCAGGGATATCTTTGCTGTAACCGCCTTCAAGAAGGGCAAACAACGGTCTCTTCAGTTGAGAAAGCATTCTGCCGATTTCTCTATATGTATCTTTTTCAAGGGAGAGACTGGTTATGGGGTCAAGGATATAAGAGTCAAATCCTGCTGAAATTGCGAGCAGGTCTGGGCGGAATTGCTCTATGTGTTCCAGTCCTTCACTTAAAATTGAAAGATACTCACCGGTAGACGTATTAGGAGATACGGGATAATTAATGCAGTTGTCCCTGGTTTTAAGACCTGTACCGGGGTATAGCGGACTTTGATGCAATGATAGATAAAGGAAATCCTTCCTGCCCAAGAATATATCCTCAGTACCGTTTCCGTGATGACAGTCAAAATCAATGATTGCTATTTTCCCCGCGTGTTCCTTAACTTTCAATGAAGCAATGGCAACGTTATTAAAATAACAGAAGCCGCCAAGGCTGTTTCTGGTTGCATGGTGGCCCGGGGGGCGCATCAGAGAAAATGTTTTTTCACCTTTTAGGCATTGCGTGGCTGCATTGACTGCACTGCCTGCTGAAAGCCTGGCATGTTCGAATATGCCGGGAAGCGCCGGGGTGTCCATGTCAAAGAACTGCCCGCTTTTTACTTCCTCAAGCAGCCCGGGATTATGTGCAAGAAGGATGTCTTTGTCTTCACACGGGGCCGGCTGGATAAACTCAAAGCCTTTCTCCTTGAGATAATGATATGCGGCCCTTACCCTTTCAGGGGATTCAGGGTGTCCCGGCTGGGAATATTCAAGGCATTTACCTGAGAAGAAAATTTTCATATTTTTTGTTTTATTCTATTGTATCAAGGTATTAAGTCGCAATAGCTTTTTATGATTAAAAATTATCTTATATGTTATTCGGCGGAATCGATTCAACAAAATAAATTGCTGGGGCGCTCCGCCCCCGTACCCCTGGGATACTTTCTTTTGTCGAAAAGAAAGTATCCAAAGAAACTTTCCCCTCGAAAAATTCCAAGACGGTTCGTTCAGTCAGCCTCCGGTAAATTAATTCAAACTCGCCCCTTCAGGACTCAAACACGAATTAATTTTATACCCTGCGGCCTCCTTCTCTCACCTGAATTTTTCGCATGGGGGATAAAGCAAAGGCAGAACCCAAAAGACTTTATTTTTTTAGGTCCCATTGGATTGTTTTAGGTTTGCAAAGGGAATGCGAAGGTAAAAAAATAATTCGTGTCTGAACGAAGCGAGTTTGAATTATTTTACTGAGCAGGAGTGATGCAGACCGAAGGAGAAACAATCCTAGGGCACCCTTTTCTTGGTTCCGTTCTTTTGGGTGTGCAAAAGAATGAACTAGTGTACTGTCCCTAACAGTTCTGTACATTTTTTAACCTTGGAAAGAATTGTATGTGCATCTTTAGTCCATGTAAAAATCTTTGGCTTTTCATTGTGATTTTTAATAAAATCCTTAATAGCAGCT
>Ga0255052_10002034_pt1 | contig 14756 bp, 8 predicted proteins | sample JV7_2_21_MG_FD_188632 | JGI IMG/M metagenome (GOLD analysis project Ga0255052, IMG submission 188632) | Seawater microbial communities from Jervis Inlet, British Columbia, Canada - JV7_2_21 | ecosystem: Environmental > Aquatic > Marine > Inlet | place: Canada: British Columbia | collected...
AGGTGTTCACCATCGTCCCCCCAGACTATATGAGGAACGTTGTTTGAGTCTGCCCAGATATCCGGGGCGCACTTCTGAACGATACCGTATCCGCCCATTGGTACCGATTCGGTGGCCTGCCAGGAAGTTCCGTTGTTTAGTCTGTAGTATACATTGCTGCCGTTCATCCAGGCCACGTGTACCTGATCTCCCAAGCCCCTTGCTACGTCCGGATACAGACCGTCTCCCAGGAGAAACGGGGGATCTCCCATAATTCCTGCCCACATGTTTTGAGTCGAGAAGGCAAGGATAAGCAGAGTGGTTACACAAAAGACCCTGAACGTTATTTTTCTGTGGCTACAGGTTTTCCGCATCGCTGCACCTTTCCTTTTGAGCACGAGGCTTTACCGGGCTCTTCTGAATTCCTTAGTTTTTACGATTATTCTACCAGGCCAGGAAAAGGCAAGAAATGTGCCTAATTTGCGTAGCGATTTGTACTTTCCGGGAAAACGAAGGAGCGCCTCTCGCGCCTCACCTCGTTTGTCTCCCGAGGAGGGATCAGGGATGGGTACATGGTAATCAGGAATGGGTTTCCCCTTTTCCTTCAACCGATGTAATCTGACTGACAGTCCTTTCCGTTTCGCTTTTCGACCGGAGCCGAACTGTTCTGAGAGAAGGGAAAGTTGTATTTTTTCGGCAAAGAGAGCTCCTTCCTTTATTCCGTCGTGGAGGGCCTTTTCCCCCCTGTCGGTGCGGGTGAGCACCGTCGACTTGTTATCGGGGAACAGGTAGCCGCTGCCCGAACGGATCCACGGATCAGCCACCGAAAGGTCCGCAAAGTCATTCGAAAAATCCATGCATAACAAACAACGCTTTGGGTAATACAGTAGTTTGAGAAAATTGAATGCTCCATCCTTGATATTCCCTTCATGAAGCTTTACAATTTCCCCGCTCTCCAAGGTTACCCTGATACCGCCGGGCCAGGTGCCCCCACGGTACTCGAGCCTGGCAACGATCGAGGGATCGATGCCTTTTCGAGCCAGGATTGCGAAAGACGCTTCCTTCTCCAGCGTCATGTTACAAACCAGGCCGACGATCAGCTTTATTTTTTCCTGGAGTCTCCTGTCAACCGCCATCCACTTCCTCAGGGCATGAACCTGGCAGGGCAGGGCCGCAACAGCGATCCGATCGGGAAGTGACTTAGGCCTCCTCAATTCGGTCAGCGGGTTGATGATCGTGTATTTGGACTGCGAGGCCAAAACTACTTCTTCCACGGTTGTTGCGAGGACAGGGACCGGGCTCAGCGGGTCACGCCTGTTCATCGAGACCACCAGAGCCCCGTCTATTCTCCCGGAGTTTATCTGGTGGGCGAGAACCGCTGTGATGAGTCCTCCACTGCTGCCTGTCTCCCGGACATTCTGGTCTGTTGCACCGGCGGCGTAGACGCACCTGACGTGCCCCGTTATGTTGTCATAATCGAAGGTGCTGCCCAGAAGGTTTTCGTACATGGCGGGAAAGTCGACCTCATGGCCGGGACATATTCTTATGCACAGTTCACAGGATGTGCACCTGTCCGGGTCGGGAGCTATTGGATAGAGGTTCTCTCCCGAGTGGAGAACATCAAGCGGGCAGGCGGCGATACAAGCGCCGCATCTCACACAGAGACCCTTATCGACGACCCTGTTGATCACGCTGTCCATGGTGATGGGATTCCCGCTGGGAATTGGGATTCAGCCGCATACCGGGATGTGGCCAGAATGTTCATATTGAGTCAATACTAAGACAATACGGGACTGACTTCAAGGGGGAAAAAGAAAAGGGAAAAAAAAGGGGGGACAGACATTGGTTGTGCCTGTCCCCCGTTTTTCAGCTTTCGGTTATTTCGTGAGGACCATCTTTATGGTTTCAGCATGAGACCCTGCCTTTATATAGAGCAGGTAGATCCCTGACGGAAGTGAAACACCGTCGTCGTTTCTACCGTCCCAGTGGATACGGTACTGGCCCGGTTGTAGACTATCCTCGATCAATCTTCTTGCCAGCTTCCCTCGAGAATTGTAGATGTTAACGATCGCGTTCACCGTCTCCCCCGCTACGCCCGGGATGTCGAAGCGTACCTGTGTACTCGGGTTGAACGGGTTCGGATAGTTCTGCCAGATGTTGAAGGCTGTCGGGATGGATCCCCCGGCGAGGCTCAGACCTTCCGGGTCGAATCCTACTATGGTGAAGTCCGAGTCCGAAGCGTCATTGACCGCCTGGTTGCCGTATTCCTGTGCCTTGATCCGGCAATTCGATGATGGGGTATTAGTGACGGTCCAGCTGAATGAGCCGTCGTTGGGTGTTCGTCCCTGGAGGAGTATCCAGTTCTGTCCCGAGTTGATCGAGCCCCAGAGTCGAACCTCAACGATGTCCGATGATGCATCCCATGTGATGGTCTGGTTAGAACCTGCGTGCCAGGTTTCACCGCCGTTGGGGCTGGTCACGGTAATCCACGAACCGCCGCCCTGTGAACTGATCGTGAAGTTGGCATCAGAGGCGTCGTTGACCGACTGGTTGCCGTACTCCTGTACCTTTATGCGGCAGGTGGTCGAAGGAGTGTTTGTGACTGTCCAGCTGAATGAGCCGTCATTGGGTGTCCGTCCCTGGAGGAGTGTCCAGCTCGAGCCTGAATCCGTCGAGAGCCAGAGCCTGATCTCGATTATCTCCAGCGGGGCGTCCCAGGTGATGTTGTGGGTCGATCCAACCTGCCAGTTCTCACCACCATTGGGGCTCAGCATTGTGATTTCACCGCCACCGCCGCCGCCTTCACCGATCGTGAAGTTGGAGTCACTCATGTCCTCGACGTTCGGGTCTTCTTTGGACTGGACTCTGACCCTGCAGCTGCTCGATTGAGTGTTGGGTACCGTCCAGTCCCTGTCGCCGTCGTTACCGGTATTGGAGACGATCTTTATCCACGTCTGACCCGAGTTGGTGGAGTAGTCGATCCTGACGTAGTCGATGTCACTCGACGAGTCCCACGTTATAAGCTGGGTCGAGCCTGGCTGCCAGGTTTCACCGCCGTTGGGACTGGTCACCGTGATCCAGGGATCACCACCGCCCTGAGTGCTGATCGTGAAGTCGGAGTTCGAGACATCGTAAACGGTGTTGTTGTTAGTGTCGATGACCCTGACCCTGCAGTTGGTCGAAGGAGTGTTCGGGATCGTCCACGAGTATGAGCCGTCATTGGGTGTGCTGTCCTCGATCGTGATCCAGCTTGATCCGCTGTCGGTCGAGTAGCGGAGTTTTACGTTTGTTATGCCGGCACTCGAGCTCCACGTTATGTTGTGGGTCGACGCGACCTGCCAGTTCTCGCCACCGTTGGGGCTGGTCACGGTGATCCACGAACTGCCGCCCTGGGTACTGATCGTGAAGTCACCGTCAGATATGTCGTTCACAAACTGGTTCCCGTATTCCTGTACCTTTATTCGACAGGTGGTCGAAGGATTGTTTGTGACGGTCCAGCTGAATGAGCCGTCATTTGGTGTCCGCCCCTGGAAGAGTGTCCAGTTTGAACCCGAATTTGTCGAGAGCCAAAGCCTTACCTCAACGATTTCGGGAGGCGCGTCCCAGGTGATGTCGTGGACCGATCCAATTTGCAAGTTCTCACCACCATTGGGGGAGAGCAGAGTGAGTTCACCGCCACCGCCTTGAGTGCTGATCGTGAAGTCCGAGTCCGAGACGTCGTAAACAGTGTTATTAGACGTGTCGATGACCCTGATCCTGCAATTGGTCGAAGGAGTGTTCGGGATCGTCCACGAGTACGAACCGTCGTTGGGGGTGCTGTCCTCGACCGTGATCCAGTTTGACCCGCTGTCAGTGGAGTAACGGAGCTTGACGGTCGTTATGTCATTGCTCGAGCTCCAGGTGATGTTGTGGGTCGACGCAACCTGCCAGTTCTCACCGCCATTGGGATCGGTCACCGTGATCCAGGGATCACCCCCTCCTTCACTGATCGTGAAGTCCGAGTCCGAGACGTCGTAAACAGTGTTGTTGGACGTGTCGATGACCCTGACCCTGCAGTTGGTCGAAGGAGTGTTCGGGATCGTCCACGAGTATGAGCCGTCGTTGGGAGTGCTGTCCTCGAGAGTGATCCAGTTTGACCCGCTGTCGGTCGAGTAGCGGAGCTTGACGGTCGTTATATCATCGCTCGAGCTCCAGGTGATATTGTGGCCCGATCCGATCAGCCAGTTCTCACCGCCGTTGGGACTGTTGACCGTGATCCAGGGATCACCACCGCCGCCGCCTTCATCTGAAAGGGCTATGTAATATATGAGGTCGTTCTTCTCGTAAACAGTGTGAGCATACTGACCGTCGCCGTAAGCATCAGGCGTCATGGCTCCCGAGTCGAATACCTGTGCCCCCGCCCAGCCGCTGCCGTCGTTATACCGGTACTCATCATCCCAGATAACATAACGGGTGTCGCGGTCGTCGATCGCGATAACGGGATCCTCACCATGCCCCAGGTACGTGGGGTTCGGCCAGCTGCCGCCTCTCTTCATGTATCCGACCTGCGGATTAGACTTGTCTTCCGGCCAGGAGACGTGCGGAACGTTTGAGTTGTCGACTGCCACGTGGGAATCTTCACCACAGCTGGGCTCAGTGTACGTAGCCATTTCGATGCCGCCCCATGAGCCGCCTGACCATTTCCGGTAGAAAACCTCGTAACTGTTATTCGGCCCCCCGCGCCCCCGCCAGGTCAGATGAAGGGCGTTGTCGCTGCCGAGAGCTATCTGAGGTCGTTTAGCGGTCAGGCCGCCATCCGACGCGAGGGTTTCACTTCCCCAGCTGCCGCTCTGGTACTTCTTATGATAGATGAAACCTTTGCCGCTCGGAACATCCTTTTTCCGCCAGATGACGTGCCGGACCCCGTTGGAGCCTACAGCAATGTGCGTGTCCCGGAGGATGAAGGAAGAGGGATTGTTGGCTTCGACCAGCTTGTACTTGGTGCTCCAGCTGCCGCCTACTTTATTAATATACCAGACGTGACTGTTCTCGGAGGCCCACACTATGTGAGGATCGCCGTTTGAGTCAGCCCAGATCGTCGGGGGTGATTTTGCCCAGACATTGACACCGCCAATCGAGGGTGATTCGGTACCCTGCCACGAGGAGCCGTTGTAATACCGGTAGCGGACAGCGTTGCCATCCTTCCACGTGACGTGGAGTTTACCGTTCTCCTCGGCGTAGATGTCAGGTTTTGATCCCATGCCGAGATTGAACGCCATCGGGCTCATCGAACCGGGGGAACTCGGCGCTGAATTCAACGCACCTGGAGCAAACTGCAGGAGTAATAATGAAACGAAAAAGAACACACTTTTCCTACCGATCATGGTCAGGGTCCTCATATGTCACCTTCCCGGCCTTAAAAGTAAAACATTATCCGCGGCAGAATTTCAAACTGCTGCTAATTCTGCCATCCGTAAAAATCTTAAGCAATATACGTTCCTGTTACCCCTCGTGCAACCTTTTTTTCGAATATAAGGGATATTATTACACACAAACAAGTTGTGAGTGGTGCCTGATTTCAAAATCACCCAATACTACGGAGTCAATACCATCCTTTGTGTCGAAAACACAACAGTGCTGTCGGTTTGCCGTCAATGACCCCGGTTGTTTATGGAATAATTGGTTTTTGCTCGAGGGAGATCGTCATCAGTGGCAAGGTTTTTGCTAGCTTTAATGCCACATCGTTTTTGAGAGAAATCGACGGTTTGCACCACTCGTATTATCGGACTATATTTTCTTCATCAAAAGCTGACGCACAATTCTAATTACGTGAGGATACTGGGGGGGAAGTTTTCGATGCGCGTACTCGTAATTGGTAATTTCTCAGGGCGGAATGCCGGTGATGCCGCTATTCTGGAAGGACTTCTTGCAGATCTCACCAGCCACTATGATGGGCTCGAGTTCATCATTCCGACGATTAACACCGGCTTTGTCAAAAAAGCGTACGAGCGTTACCCCGTACGTCCCGTGTCGATGTTACCCTGGAACTTCAGTGTAAAGATATTCGGGCTTCCCATTCTTCGGAGTGTACTTTCCGCCGACCTCATTCTCGTCACCGATGCGATACTGTTCGACCTCCACCTGTTCAACCCTCTTTACAACTATCTGTCGACACTGGCTCTCGTACTCCCGCTGGCGAGGAGACGGGGAACGCCGGTGGTTCTCTACAATGTCAGTCTCGGCCCCGCAGAGACCGACCTGGGAAAAAAGTGCCTCCGTCGTGTTCTCGACAGCTCAGAGAAGGTCATCGTCAGGGACAGGGAGTCCCTCAAACTGCTGGATTCCCTCGGGTACGGGAACAACGGCGTTGTGCTCGCGGCTGACTGTGCCCTCAACGTTCCTCCCGCAGCACCTGAAAGGGTGAACGAGATATTGAAGAATGAAGGTTTGCTTCAATCTGACAGGAAGGCGGTCAGTTTCAACATCAGTTCATACATCGATGTGTATGTCAGGGGGAAGAAGAAGGGACTGGGGAGAGAAAAGTTCGTTCGTATCATCAACAACACCCTGAACCGACTGGTTGAAACCTTGGATGTGGAGGTGGCGTTCGTTATCACTCAGCCGATGGACCTGGATATCGCAAGTGAAGCCCTGGCGGATCTGCGCAACCCCGACAGGGTGAAGCTCCTCTCCAACAAAACCTACTCGCATGGCGAGCTGGCCGGGGTCTTCTCCCGAATGGAGCTGCACATCGGAATGAGAACTCACTCGCTCATCCTTGCCTCTGCCCAGTGCACCCCGGTTGTTGGAATAATTGCCACACCGAAGAATCGGGGTTTCATGATGTCCATCGACCAGGAAGAACGAATGGTCGAGTTCGGTGACGATTTCGGTGAGGAATCTCTCGAGAGATCTATCACCTCCTGCTGGGAGAACAGGGAGCTCATAAGGGGTGAGTTGAAAAAAATTACAGAGAGGGAGAAGAAAAAGGCCGGGGATAGCGCACTACTGTTGAAAAGCTACTTCTCCTGATCGTTCTCTAGTCATGTGCACCCGTATAATTCGAAAGGAAATATTTGCCCCATGAAGTCCAAGGCTCTTTCATTCCTGCTCAGGTTCCTCGTGACCGGTTTTTTCCTTTACGTGATCCTCACAAGGGTGGACTGGCTAAAAGCGAAAGAGCTGCTTTATGGAACTAATTTTCTGTTCCTGTTCCTGTCTTTTGCCGTTGGTGTCTGCCTCGTCTTCGTCAGTTCCTGGAAGTGGTACATACTTCTCAAGGCGCAGCAGAAGCAATTGCCTATCGGGCGACTGTTTCACCTGTATCTGATCGGATACTTTTTCAATAACATCCTCCCCTCGAATGTGGGCGGTGACGTTATCAGAGCCTACGAGGCGGGAAGGGAGATGGACGACCGGCCGGCGGCTCTCGCCTCGGTATTCGTGGAGAGGTTCACAGGGCTCACCGCGCTCATTGTTCTTGCGATCGTGTCCTTTATTTCGAACCTGGGACTCTTCGGCGATGTCCGGTTCGCTATCGCTCTCGGCATCGCGGTGGCCGGCTACGGATTCATTTTTGCCATGGTCGCGATCGAGAAACCCCTGGCTTTTTTGAAGTCCAGGCTGGAAGGCAAACGCCTTGGCAAGCTGATGTCCAAGCTTGTGAAGTTTCAGGACGCCATACGGGACTACTCGAAACAAAAAAGGGCTCTCTACTATGCTATGGGGCTCTCTTTTATCTTCTACGTGCTGGCTGTAGTAAACGTGTATGTTTCGAGCAGGGCGTTCGGGGTCGAAGTACCGATCGAGAGCCTCATAGTTATCGTTCCGGTCATCCTTGTCATATCGATGATCCCCATATCGCTCGGGGGCGTCGGCCTCCAGGAATGGGCCTATCTTTTCACGTTCTCCGCCATCGGAGCCGGGGGTTCACTCGGTATACTCGTTGCACTTCTGATGAGGTTCAAGGGTATATCGTACGGCCTCATCGGCGGCTTGCTCTATGCGATAAAGGGGACCGGGAAAGAGACGAGAGCGGAGCTCGCCAGGCAGGAAAAAAGCACGGTCGAAGCCGACTCGCTGAGGTTCCACTCCATAACCCTGGACCAGAAACAGTCGCCGCTCAGGAAATATCAGATGCTGAACCTGGGAAACACGAGTCTGTGGCAGCTCATCAAGTATGAATTTCTGATGCTGTTCGTCAACGATCTCCCGGGTCTTCCCGGCCTCTTTCTCCGGCAGAAACTCTACCCGAGGCTCCTCGGCAGGATGGGAAAGGGGGTGGCCCTGGGCAGAGGACTTGTTTTGAGACAGCCTTCCAAGATCGAAATAGACGACAGCACAGTTATCGATGATTACTGCATGCTGAATGTGCGCGGCTCCGAGAAGAGCGGTATATCTATCGGAAAGAACGCCTTTATCGGACGAAACACCTATCTCAATACACGGGAGGGAAGGATAGAGGTTCACGACTACGCGAACCTGAGTTCAAACATCAGGGTCGGAACCTCCGGTACCGTCGTGATCGGGAAGTATGCCATTATCGCAGCCTTCTGTTACATCGGCGGCGTCAATCACCGGATAGACAAACTGGACGTGCCGATCTCGATGCAGGGCAGTGACAACAAGGGCGGGGTCATCCTTGAAGAAGACGTGTGGCTCGGGGCAGGTGTCCTGATTAACGACGGCGTACGCATAGGTAAAGGTTCCGTGATCGGCGCCGGCTCTGTCGTCACCAGAGATATCCCGCCGTATTCAATCGCTTTCGGGTCACCAGCGAAGATCGTCAGGAACAGGCAGGAGCTCTCCCGCGAGAAAATAGATGAAAAGAAGAGTATAAAGGAGAAGTCTATCTGATATGTGTGGGATTTGCGGACAGGTCGTGAAGGAACCGGGCACAAGGGCCTCCGGGGAACTCCTGAAGATAATGTGCGACTGCATGAGCTACCGGGGACCCGATGATGAAGGTGTGCACGTCGAAGGCTCCGTAGGGCTCGGTCACAGGAGGCTCAGCATCATTGATGTTTCAGGAGGGAAACAGCCGCTCTCCAACGAAGATGGAACCATTTGGATCGTGTTCAACGGCGAGATCTATAATTTCAAGGATCTCAAACCTGACCTGGTGGAGAAGGGGCACACGTTCAGGACAAACACTGACACCGAAGTCATAGTTCATCTGTACGAGGAGTACGGGAAGAGCTGTGTCGAGAAGTTGAGGGGGATGTTCGCTTTCGCGATCTGGGACCGGGGCACCGGTAAACTTCTCCTGGCGAGGGACAGACTGGGGCAGAAGCCGCTCTTCTACTCCGACACCACAGGTTCGTTCCTCTTCGCTTCTGAGGTCAAGGCTATTTTGAAGGACCCGAGTGTGGACACATCCCTCGACACGCTGGCCATGCATCACTACATCTCCCTGAGATTCATCCCGCAGCCGATGAGCATGTTCAGAGGGGTGAAAAAACTCCCGCCAGGCCACCTTCTAACGTACGAGGACGGCCACTTCGAAATAGAGAGATACTGGGACCTGAACTACGGTCCCAAGTATGAGAAGAGTGAGGCAGAGCTCGTGAGGGACCTCGACGAGATCCTGCTCGAGACGGTCGAAAAACACATGATAAGTGATGTTCCTCTTGGAGCGTTTCTCAGTGGCGGTCTGGACTCGAGCATGATCGTTGCGATGATGAGCAAGGTTTCCACGAGGCCGGTCCAGACTTTCTCGATCGGGACGGTGGAACAGGATTATAACGAATTGCCCTATGCGAAACTTGTTGCCGAAAAGTACGGGACCAAACACAGGGAGTTCCTCGTTAAACCCGATATTGTCAATGTCATTCCCAAACTCATCTGGCTCATGGACGAACCCACTGACCCGTTCGCCATCTCCGTCTATTACGTGGCTCGTGAAACACGCAAGTTCGTGACAGTGGCTCTCGGTGGTGATGGTGGTGACGAGTCGTTTGGAGGGTACGATCGGTATTACGGTAATCGCATCGTGGATTACTACCGTTTGATCCCCTCTTCTCTGCGGAAGGCTCTTGTGAGGCCTCTCGTTGGAAGGATACCCGAGAGCTTCAGCAGGAAGAGCCTGGCGCAGAAAGTGAACTGGCTCGAGTCAATGGCCTCGGAGAGTGACGGGAGGCGTTACGCACTCAGCATGTCCTTCTTCAGATTTACTGATACGATGAAGCAGGAGCTATACACGGACAGGATGAAGGGAGAAGTGGCCGGATCAGACGTGGCCCGTGCGATCCTGGACTTCTACGACAGCACAAGAGCCGAGCACCCGGTGGATCGGATGATGTGTGTGGACACCATGACCCGAATGCCTGAGTATACCCTTCTTATTCTCGACAGGATGACCATGGCGAGCAGCCTCGAGGGAAGATCCCCCTTTCTGGATCATCCTCTCATCGAGTTCATGGCCAGGGTACCGTGGGAGATGAAACTCAAAGGTAAGACGCTCAAGTACCTGGCCCGTCAACTGGCCAGAGAGTACCTGCCAGAGGCTTTACTGAAGAGGGACAAACAGGGGTTCGGTTTCCCGTTAGCGAGGTGGCTGCGTGGGGATCTTGCCGCAATGACGAGGAATCTGCTCTTTTCATCCCGTTTGGCCGAGGAGGGATATTTTCAGGGTGCTTTCATAAGGCGGCTCGTCGATGAGCATATTGCGGGCAAGACCGATCATCATGCCAGGATCTGGACCCTGCTGAATCTCGAGATATGGTTCAGGCTGTTCCAGGACAGGAAGTCGAGCGAGCCGGTTGAAGAGATCCACAGCCTGATGTAAAGAGGTGCCTCCCGCCCAGGATCGTCACATTCACTTTTTTCCAGACTCGGTAACGGTGAATATCAAACCTGGAAGTTTCCCGTCCCCGGCTTCCAGGCCTGAGCACGTCAGGTACGCCTCTTTGTGACTGCCGTCAGAGGCCCTGAGGCTCATCTCGCTCTGTTCTATCGTCTCGCCTTTTTTTGCTGCAGCGAGAAATTTCCCCAGAAGGTTCGCGTCCATACCGATGATTCCGATGTTTTCACCGATCACGTCCAGGGTTTTGTATCCAAATAACCTCGAGGAGGCCCTGTTCCACAGGACGATGCTGCCGCGGCTGTCAGTGGCGAATATGCTGTCCCTCGTGTTTGTGAGCGTGCAGTGAAGGAGGTCCCGCATCTTATCGCAGTCGGCTTGCAGACGTGAGTACATGATCGCGTGGGAGAACTGCATGGCAAAGGCTTTTACGGCTGTCAGGTCCGTTTTGCTCAAGGAGTCGGAGGTCATGAGAAATCCTCCTATGACTTCCCTGTTGACCCGTAATGGTGCCACTATGATCTTCTTGAGCTCGAGCAGTTCGATAACGGGCATCAGGTTCATTCCTGCTTCGAGATCCGGAAATCTAGATCTGAGGTAGTAGTGGGGATCATCGAAGAACTGACCTTTCGAACCTTTTGCAAGATTCTTCCAGTTCGGTAGTTCACTCATTGGGATGCCTGACAGTATCTTTTCTTTTTCGAGCAGGGACAGCGTTTTATTCATTTTTCTCTTGGGGAAGCTGCTGTATTCGAGCCTGGCGGTTCCCCTGTCATCGACGATCAGGACAGCTATCTTGATATCATGTTTCTTGAGACGGCTGCCAACCGCCTCGAAGAGGTTTGCTCCCAGAAGACTGTTCTGAACAGAGGCACTGACAGAATTGAGGATGTCGATGGTTCTCTGTGCCCTGATGTTCTGGGTCACATCCCGGCTGCTGACCTGTATGTGGGACACGCGCCCTTCACGATCATGGATAGGAGCGATCGTACTATTGTAGTGCTCCACTTCTCCGGTCATAGCGTTACTGTGTTTTGTCCGCAGGTTTTCGGTTCGTTCCCCCACCATGACCGCTCTTTCGAAGGCGTCGAGAAGCGGTTGAAGAGTTTCGATCGTTATTACGGGCCAGATCACCGAGAATCCCTGCTCGTAGATCTTCTCTTTATTTACGCCGGAGAGATCCCTGTTGATAAAAACAATCCTGTTCTGATCCTTGCAGACAACCCACACCACGTTGTCGGTGTTCTCTAACAGCGGGCGGTAAAAGTGGTCCGGGAGCTCCAGGTGAGTTTTATCTGTAGCGGAGTCGTTCATGTGGAAAGTCCCTCCGGCGGACATCTCTTTTTGTTCGGTCAATCCATTATACAACCAATCCGGGGCAATGTCAAATCCTGCATTTCAAACTTCGTTCATTCCCTTGTACTCGACACCGGTCCGGAGCATATTATGAAAGAGCCGGCAGCGGTTCACCTGAGGAGCTGCCGGGTCGATTCTTCGATCGATCATTATGCATAGACAAAATAACCGGATTCCCGCTGGGAGGTCACTATGGACCGGTTTTTCGAGATTTTCGGTTCGGATTCGCTGAAAGTCGTTTTTTCTTTTGCCATCATCATTCTTGCCTATTTTGCAGGCCTTGTGATCCGTTCACAGATACTCGAGCGGCTCCATCGGATCGCTGAGAAGACGACCTGGAGTTGGGATGATCCCATCTTCGAGAACCTGAAGAAGCCGTTCGTGACGTGGTGTCTCATTGGCGGCGTGTACGTCGTAAAGATGATGTGGGAGGATTCGATCCCTCCCAGTTTTTCACTGATCATCAACAAGGTGATCATAGCTCTCCTTGGTATTTCTATCCTCATGTTCGCTGCAAGGACGATAACCGGACTGATCGGACTTTACGGCCACAAAATAGACCTGCCGCTGACCGGTCTGACCCAGAGCCTGGCCAAAGTTGTCATCCTTCTCCTTGGTACTTTGATGATCCTCAGCAGTCTCGGAGTGTCGATCACCCCCCTGCTCACCACACTCGGTGTCGGGGGCCTTGCGGTAGCCCTTGCTCTTCAGGACACTCTCTCGAACCTTTTCTCCGGTTTCTACATAACGATAGCGAGGAATATCAGACAGGGCGATTTTATCAAACTCGAGAGCGGTGAGGAGGGGTACGTCCAGGATATCGGATGGAGGGCCTCTGTTATCAGGATGCTGCCGAACAACGTAGTGATAATCCCGAACTCCAAGCTTGCAAATTCGATCATTGTCAATTACTATCTGCCGGTTCAGCAAATGTCCGTGATCGTTCAGGTAGGAGTACATTATGACAGCGACCTGGAGCATGTAGAGAGCGTGACGATCGAGACCGCCAGACAGTGCCAGAAATCGATCGAAGGCGCGGTGACCGAGCACGAACCGTTCATGCGATACCACACCTTTGACAGCTCGAGCATCAACTTCTCCGTTATTCTAAGGACGAGAGAGTTCGTTGGCAACTACCTTCTCAAGCATGAGTTTATAAAGTTGCTCCACAAAAGGTACAGGGAGGAAGGCATCAGCATTCCGTATCCGATACGAGCCCTGAACTTCGAGCAGGAAAAAACGTCAGTCGATCCCGGTATCGATGAGAACCCTGCACTGAGGTGAACCTGTGCCCCGAGCCCGGCACGCGTTTTGCGAGTGATTAACCTGATTCCTGATCCCATCTTGAAAAATTGTGGGATCTTACTCATCTCTAACGAAAGAAGAGTGCGAGATAATACGATCGAGGCTGAGATCACTGGGGTACCTTCAGAAATATCAGTCAATAATTTCGGATACTGGTTTTTGATGAATTGAGGAGGGTCAGCACGATGGGAAACGAGCGTAAGAGTACGAACATAACCTGGCATCAGGCGAAGGTCGAACAGGGTAACCGGGAAGAACTCAAGGGCCACAAAGGAGTCGTGCTGTGGTTCACCGGACTCTCCGGCTCAGGTAAGTCGACAGTTGCTATCGAGGTGGAGCGTCTCTTGTTCGAAAGGGGATGCCACACCTATGTCCTCGACGGTGATAATGTTCGTCACGGCCTCAACAAGGATCTCGGGTTCAGTCCCGAGGACAGGGAAGAGAACATCAGAAGGATCGGTGAGGTGGCAAGTCTTTTTTCAAGCGCAGGGCTTCTTGCGATGACCGCATTCATATCTCCGTACAGAAGTGACCGGGATAAAGCGAGGGAGATTCAAACCAGCGGGGAATTCATCGAGGTCTTCTGCCGCTGTGATCTAAGCACCTGCGAGGAGAGGGATCCGAAGGGCCTCTACAAGAAGGCCCGGGCCGGGGAGATACCGGAGTTCACCGGAATCTCGGCACCGTATGAGGAACCGGTCGCTCCTGAGATCGTTGTAGACACCGACAAAGAAACAGTTGACGAGAGTGCGCGAAAAGTGATAACATTTCTCGAAGAACGGGGGATCATACCGGTAAGCGAATGATACCCGAAAGGCACAGCGAGAAAACTTCTGTGAACAGACATATCGTCCTTCTCATCATCAGTATCACGGCGGTAACCGCTGGCGGATTCGCCCACCCATCCGATATCGATGATGACCAGCCTGCATTCACCGTAGCTACCTACAATGTCAGAAATCTCTTCGATCATCACGACGATCCGTATTTCAGTGATGAGCAGACCCGCACGGTACCAAAACCCATGGAGGAGGTGAAGGCGCTGGCCTCGGTGATACGGCTGCTTGATGCTGATGTGATAGCTCTTCAGGAAGTCGAGAGCCGGGGGGTACTCCGGAAGTTCAAGAACGGACTTTTGAAGCCTCTGAGCTATCGAACCCCCATCCTGTACGAAGGAAACGATATGCGCGGTATAGACGTGGCTTTCCTGTCCCGACTGCGAGTGGGTCAGGTGACATCCCACCGGCACCTCCAGTTTCCACGTGAAGGCGGAGCGATAACACGATTCAGCAGGGATCTCCTCAGGGCCAGAGTTTACCCCTCTGATGATTTCTGG
>Ga0255052_10002035_pt1 | contig 14747 bp, 17 predicted proteins | sample JV7_2_21_MG_FD_188632 | JGI IMG/M metagenome (GOLD analysis project Ga0255052, IMG submission 188632) | Seawater microbial communities from Jervis Inlet, British Columbia, Canada - JV7_2_21 | ecosystem: Environmental > Aquatic > Marine > Inlet | place: Canada: British Columbia | collected...
GAGCACCGATGTCCCTCCTCGCCACAATTTGCCACATTACGCCGGTGCATTGCCATGCCGCAGTCCGCGGCAGGGCGTTTTGGCTTGGTGCAATAGGTCACAAGAGAGAAGGAGGCCCTCGATGTACAAGCCAAAACACAAATCCGCGCTAACCGGGTCTGCGCTGTTACTGCTAATTCTCGCGATTCGGCCAGCGCTCGCTGTGGCCAACGGGCCGACACCGGATCAAATGCAGACGGGCAGTCTTCTGTTGCACATGGGTGAGGGGTATATCACGGCGACATTGCTGAAAACCGACGTGAACATTGCGGTCAACGGCCTCGTTGCCCGGGTTTCGGTAATGCAGGAATTCAGGAATGACGACAGCGAGTGGGTCGAAGGCGTGTATGTGTTTCCTCTGCCCGATCGACAGGGCCGCGGTTGGTCGCCGGATACCGTGCTGGTTGACGATGCTTCTCTGATTACACCGCCGATGGTTGGCGCATCTCGAGGCCACAAAGTATCGCTGCAGGCAAGCGTAAACGCGGGAATGCCTCTCGAATTTGTCGCGAGCCGGTATCACCCGGTAAATGTTTCCGAGACGAGCGGACGGTACATGGTTGCGCTCGCTACCGGACAAGTGTCCATGGACCACGACTTCGAGTTGCTATGGCGTCCGGTACCGTCATCGGCACCACGCGGTATGGTGTTCGCGGAAACAATAGGTGGCGAACCTCACTACCTACTGATGGTCATGCCGCCCGATTCGGGCGAATCGTCCGCGGCAAGAATACTCCGTGAGATGATCTTCGTAATCGATACGTCCGGTTCGATGCACGGTGTTTCCATAGAGCAGGCCAAGCAGGCGCTGCAGCGCGCACTGGAGGGACTGCGACCCGGCGATCGATTCAATGTCGTTGAATTCAATTCTCATGCGAACGCTCTTTTCAAAACCAGTGTGCCGGCGGACGCGAGCAACGTGGGCATCGCCCGGAATTTCGTCCGGAGGCTGCAGGCGAACGGCGGCACCGAGATGCGCTCTGCTTTGCGACTCGCGTTGCGAACGCCGCCATCAGAATCCTATTTGCGACAAATAATTTTTGTCACGGATGGTGCAGTCGGCAATGAGGAAGGCTTGTTCGAGCTTATCGAGGCTCGTCTCGGTGATGCACGGCTGTTTACTGTTGGCATCGGCTCGGCGCCCAACAGCTGGTTCATGCGCAAGGCCGCGGAGAGCGGACGCGGCGCATTCACAACAATCAGCGCTCTTCATGAGGTTGGCGAGAAAATGGATCGTTTGTTTCGCAAACTCGAGCAGCCGCAGGTAACGAACATCGATCTGCAATGGCCGAGCGGCACGATAGTCGACGGCTACCCGGCGGTGGTTCCGGATCTTTACAGTGGCGAGCCGATAACTGTCAGGGCAAAAGCGTCCGGAGCCTTTCGTCCGGATGAGTCGATTCGAATCGCAGGCGACTCGGTCGCTGGTGCATGGATGTGTGACCTTGAGCTGAATATTGACTCGCAGAGCCCGGGGGTCGGTGCGCTGTGGGCACGTGCGCGTATCGCGGGCCTGCTGGACAAGGGACGGCGCGGCGCTAATGCTGCGGAGACGCGTGCAGCAATAGTAGAAACCGCGCTCGCGCATCACCTGGTAAGCAAGTACACAAGCCTGGTCGCGGTCGACAAAACGCCAGCGCGTCCCGCAGGTGAGCCGTTCCTGAGCGAGCAAACGCCCAACCTGACGCCATACGGACAGAGTGGGTCGGCGATCTTCGGATTTCCGGCGACGGCGACCAGCGCGCCCGGTCTGCGTCTTACCGGCACGATTGCTTTTCTGGCAGCACTGTTACTGCTGGCGATGTCGACAGTGAAAAGGATGGTGTTTCATGGCCTGGCTCGCTAGAACGCCGAGGAATCTGATTGTGGCCTGCTTACTATGTCTCGGCTTCTGGCAGCTGGGTCAGGGGGCATACATTCCAGCCAAGGCGTGGCTCGCCCAGGAACTCATGCAACGCGCCTGGACCCGCGCAGCGGAGGACGATGAGCGGCAGATGCCATGGCCCTGGGCCGATACCTGGCCTGTGGCCCGGATGTCGGCGAAGTCCGGCGAGGTCGATTTGATCATTCTGGCGGGAGGGTCGGGTCGTACCCTGGCTTTTGGCCCCGGCCATCTGAGTGTGAGTTCACTACCCGGCGAGACGGGCAACAGCGTGATTGCAGGTCACAGGGACACACACTTCCATTTCCTTGGCGACGTCGAAATCGGTGAGTCACTGATTATCGAGAAAATCGGTGGCCGAAAGCACTTGTACAAGGTAATCGGCATTGATGTCGTCGACGCGCGGCGCGGCAGCCTGTTACTCGACACCGAAGCATCAATTCTGAGTCTTGTCACCTGTTACCCGTTTGATGAACGCGACACGGGAAGTCCGCTGCGCTACGTCGTTACGGCAATGATGATCTTCTGATGGTTGCGATGCGCAGCAATCCTGCCGCGCTGATCGCATCGGTAATCTCACCCGCATGTACCATCGCTACGGCATCGTCCAGGGGTAACTTGCGTATTTCGAGATCCTCGGTTTCTTCAAACTCGGACTTACCTTCGGTCAGGCCTTCGGCAAGGTAAACGATGCCCAGCTCGTCGGTAATCGAATTGCTTGTGTGAAGGCGCATTATTTCGGTCCATGTTCTGGCACTGAGTCCGGTCTCCTCCTTTAGTTCACGTTTTGCCGCATCGAGGGGTTCTTCGCTGAGTGGGGCACCTCCCATCGGTAACTCCCAGGACCAGGCATCCAGCGTGTAACGCTCCTGGCCGACAAGCCAGACGTTGTCGTTCCGGTCCAGGGGAATAATTGCGACTGCGCGGTTCTTGAAATGCACGTAGCCGTACTGATTATTGCCGCCGCCGGGATTGACTACTTCGTCCTCGAAAACCTGCATCCAGTCGTTTTCCCAGACCGTCCGCGAACTCAGTTTCTTCCAGTTCATTGGTGACCTTCGTCATGAGGTTGAATTTGAATATCGGAATCGCGTAGCAATGGTAACCTATGCGCCTTCTGATCCGTCTGCCCGACTCGCACACTAATGCAATCAGAGAAAGCCAGGCTTACTGAAGGTCCGGTTGGGCCTCACCTTGTCGCCATGACCGTGCCAGTCCTATTGGGCATTGCCACGATGATGGGACAGGCGCTCATTGATGCTTGGTTCCTGGGCCGCGTCGGTGACTACGCACTAGCGGCTCACGCATTCAGCTTTCCGGTTCTCATGATCGTCACGAGCGTTGCGATAGGTCTCGGCGCCGGAACGTCGTCGGTTGTGGCCCGAGCAATCGGCGCCAATGATCATCGTCGTGCACGTCGTATGGCGACTGACAGCTTGTTGTTGTCCTTCCTGATCACTGCCGCCGTTGCCATGGTCGGCGTGCTGACGATCAATCCGTTGTTTCGGATTCTGGGTGCTCCTGAGGACATGATCGCGCTGATCCGGGGATTCATGATCATTCTCTATTCGGGTGTTCCATTCGTTGTTGTCGGGATGGTCGGCATGGCGAGTATGCGTGCGACAGGTGACACGAGGCTGCCGAGCAAGCTCATGATTATCGGATCCATACTCAATGTTGCACTGGATCCAATACTGATATTCGGGCTTGGGCCGATCCCGGCGATGGGGCTGAATGGCGCGGCTGTGGCGGCATTGATCGCGCGCGGGGCAATATTCGTCGGTGTTGTGTATCTGTTGCATGGCAAGCTGCACATGTTGAGTTTCAACAAACCCGACAGCGATGAACTGAAGAAGTCGTGGCGAGAGATTCTGCACGTTGGTATCCCGGCTGCCGGCACAAATGCCATTGTGCCAATCGGTACGGCGCTTATTACCGCGATGATCGCGCGGTATGGGCCGGAAGCGGTCGCCGGGTTCGGTGTTGCCAGCCGCATTGAATCGATGACGCTCGTCGTTTTCTACGCATTGTCGGCCATCATCGGGCCTTTTGTCGGTCAGAATCTCTCGGCCGGGAAGGAAGCTCGCATCCTGAGCGCGCTGCGACTGTGCATGTTGTTCTGTATTGCGAGCGGTTTGGTGATTGCAGTCGGCCTCGCCACGTTTGCCGATTTCCTGCCGGCACTATTCAGCAACAGCGCTGGCGTTGTCAGCATGGCCAGCTTGTTCCTGTGGATCGCGCCGCTAAGTTACGGAGCGTACGGAATGGTGATGGTCATGAATGCATCGTTCAACGGGCTGGGTTACCCGATGCCCGCGGTCGGAATCAGCGTAGGTCGCATTGTTGTGCTGTACGTGCCGCTTGCGATTGCAGGAATGTACTTCTTCAATGCATTGGGGATATTTGTGGCCTACTCGGTTGCAAACATCATCTCGGGAATCGTCGCCTACGAATGGGCAAAACGAACGGTCCGCCTGCAATGCAGCCAACGGATCGCTGAATTTGGCTGACGGCTAGCCGTCAATTTGCGCCAGGACCCTTCGGTTGTAAGCAAAGTGCATTCCGATACCGCGACTTGCCATGAACAATGTAAATGCAAGCCAGAGACCGTGGTTGCCATAGCCCTGTAGCAGGAACCAGGCTGGCAGAAAGACGAACAGTGTCGAAAAGACCATGATGTTGCGCATTTCTCGCGTCCGCGTTGCGCCAACGTAAACGCCGTCATATAGAAAGGACCAGACCGATACCAGCGGCGACACGATAAGCCAGGGCAGGAAGCTCATGGCGGTTTCGCGTACGTCGGACAGGTTTGTTAGCAGACGGATCATCAGCGGTCCCGCTACAACATAGAACACACAGAAACCGCCAGCGAAAATGAGTGACCACTTGAGTGTAAGGCGCACTGACTGCTCGAGCGCCTCACGGTTCTTCTGGCCAACAGCTTTACCGACCAGCGCTTCGGCCGCGTGCGCGAAACCGTCCAGCGCAAAAGAAGTAAGGAGTTGCAGGTTCATTAAAACCGCGTTCGCCGCAAGGATAAGTCCGCCGAGCCTGGCACCCTGGGCAGTAACGAAAGCGAAGGTGAACATCAGGGCCATCGTGCGGATAAACAGATGTGCGTTGATGGAGAAGAATGCCGAGTAAGCCCGAATATTGAATAAACGGCTAAACGGCCAGTGTCCTGTTCGCTTGTGCAGCGCGTTGGCTGCGAAGCCGAGCGCAACAAACAGGCCGCTGTACTCGGCAATAAGCGATGCAAGTGCAACGCCGTCAACCTTCATGCCGAGACCCAGTACGAAAAATAAGTCCAGCACGATATTCGTAATATTGATTGTCAGAAATATCAGCAGCGGTACTCGCGCGTTTTGTAAGCCGAGAAACCAGCCAATCAATGCATAGTTTGCCAGCGTACCCGGCGCACTCCAGATGCGGATCGAGAAATATTGCAGCGCAAAGGACTCCACATCGGGTTCAGCGCCTATGAGCCCCATCGCGATTCGGCCAATAGGTCCCTGCAATGCGATCAGGGCAAGTGCAATCATTACTGCAACGATGACGGCCTGACCCAGTGATACGCGCAAGCCGTCGTTATCGTTCGCACCGTAACGTTGCGCAGCTATGCCCGTCGTGCCCATACGCAGGAAATTCATGCCGTTGTACAGGAAGCCGAAAATCGTGCCGCCGATAGCGACGGCGCCCAGGTAGACCGGACTTTCGAGATGGCCTGTTACGCCGGTATCGACCATGCCGAGCAGCGGCACGGAAATGGCAGACAGAATCATCGGCCCGCCGATGCGCCAGACGTCACGATCCCGGGGCAGGCGCCTGGCCGTCAAGCGCTGCTCATCCGAACGCGTTGACGCCGGTCAATTCCTGGCCCACAACGAGCTGGTGAATGGTCTCCGTGCCTTCGTAGGTGATAACGCTTTCGAGGTTGAGCATGTGACGTATCGGCACGTACTCGGCGCTGATCCCGCTGCCCCCCAGGATATCCCGTGCGTCCCGCGCAATATCGATCGCTGCGCGACAGTTGTTCCACTTGGCGAGCGAGACCTGAGATGGACTAAGCCGCCCCCGGTCCTTGATGCGGCCGAGCTGTAGCGACAGCAATTGTGCCGTCGTTATGCGTCGAGCCATGTCGGCCAGCCGAATCTGAACTGCCTGCGTGTGAGAAATGGGGCGGTCGAACAGGACGCGATCATCGGCATAACGAATAACCTCATCGAGGCAGGCTTGTGCCGCCCCGATGACTCCCCAGGAGATGCCATACCGAGCCTGTGTCAGGCAGCTCAACGGAGCCTTGAGGCTGGTCGCGTCCGGCAAGACACTGGCTTCAGGAACCCGGACATTATCGAAGAACAGGGCTGAGGTTACCGAGGCGCGCAGCGAGAATTTGTTCTCGATTTCCTGTGTCGTAAAGCCCGGCATGTCCTTTTCAACGATGAAGCCCTTGACGCCTTCATCGGTCATCGCCCACACGATCGCAGCGTCGGCAATCGACCCGTTCGTGATCCACATTTTCGAGCCGTTGATGATCCAGTCATCACCATCGCGCTTGGCGTGTGTCTTCATATTGCCCGGGTCGGATCCACCGTGTGGTTCGGTCAGGCCAAAACAGCCGATCGCCTCGCCCCTGGCCATGGCGGGCAACCATCGCTGCTTCTGGTCCTCGGAACCGTAAGCATGGATCGGGAACATCACCAGGCTGCTTTGCACGGATACAAAACTTCGCAAGCCGCTGTCACCACGCTCCAGTTCCTGGCAAATCAAGCCGTAACAAATACTATTGAGTCCGGCGCAGTCGTAACCCTCGATCGAAGTGCCAAACAGTCCGAGCTCAGCGACCAGAGGGATCAGCTCACCCGGAAAGCGATGTTGCTCGAAGGCTTCCTGCATTACCGGAATAACCTGGTCGTCAACAAACCGGGCAACAGAATCCTGCACCATGCGTTCGTCTTCATTGAATTCCGAGCGGACGTCAAAGAGATCGAGTGGGTCGAGCTTTGTCTTTCGTGTGTTCAAAATGGGATTCCAATGCGTCGATAAAATACGGATAAGATCCAGGCCGGACCGATCATCATCAATTGCAGGTCCTGTATGACTGGTCGTAAGCTCGCCTGATTTCGATGTCCCATCCAGAGACCAATGATACCGGCGAGCAGCAGGCCAATCGATACACGCAATGGTGAAAAGTCCGACTGAGTGAGCCACATTTGCACACCGGCTATACCGACAATGAACGGCAACATTCCTATTGCAAGTGACACCGATATAATGAAGTAGTACACGGTCGTCGCCATCAGGAAGGCCGTGCCCCAGTTGAGCAAGGGGGAGATTTCAAAAAACTCGTCTGGAATCGGCATAGTCCACAGCAAACCAACAGCGCCGAGCACAACCGTAGGTACGGCGGCCCAATACACTGCGGGGTACGTTACGTCGGAGTGGGTGTCCTCGTAGCGCTTCAGCCAGCCGTCGGTTTCGGTCATTGAAATTCCCGGATCAAAGGCCGGTCATTCTACAACATCGGGGTAAGCGACTAGTGGAAACACGCTATGACAAAAAACGCCACGGTGGCTGGATTCGCTACCGAGGAAAAATCTATTCGTAAGACGTACTTTGTGGGCGGCTTGTTGGCCAGGACGACTTTATGCCGCGATTCCCTGAATTGCCATCGTGGCCCGCAGCTTCTTTATCGCATTGGATTCGATCTGGCGGATGCGCTCGGCGGAGACTCCATACACATCTGCAAGCTCATGCAGCGTCTGTTTCTGTTCCGCGAGCCACCGGCTTTGGAGAATATGGCGGCTGCGCTCATCAAGCGTCGTCAACGCTTCAGCCATGCGATGGGTCGCGTTGTCGTGCCAGTCAGTTTTTTCGACAAGAACAGCAGGGTCTGCGGCAGGGCTCGGCAAGTACGCGGCCGGCGTGAACATACTCTCGTCATCGGCACCAGGTGCCGGATCAAAAATCGCATCGCGGGCACTCAGGCGCCGCTCCATCTCGGTCACTTCCTTCGGGCTGACGCCAAGGTCTTTTGCGACGGCCTGCGTCTCGGCATGCGATAGCCAGGCGAGGCTCTTTTTCGACTTGCGCAGATTGAAGAACAACTTGCGCTGCGCCTTGGTCGTCGCGACCTTGACAATACGCCAGTTCTTGAGGACGAACTCATGGATTTCCGCGCGAATCCAGTGAACGGCGAAGGACACGAGACGCACACCGTAGTCCGGGTCAAATCGCTTGACGGCCTTCATAAGACCGACGTTGCCTTCCTGGATCAAATCGCTGAGTGGCAAACCATATCCCGTATAGCCTTTGGCGATGTGTACGACAAAACGCAGATGCGCCATCACGAGTTCACGCGCGGCATCCAGATCTTCCTGGTCACGGAAACGATTGGCGAGCGCCTGTTCGTCTTCCTTGCTCAACACAGAAATGGCGCCTACGGCGTGGATGTAGGCGTCAAGACTGCCTACCGGCCCCGCCAGCATGAGTTCGTGGTTGATCTTTGCCGCTGCTGTCGTCATTCAATACCTCCAGTTCCAGTGCCGATTTTAGCACTCGGGATGTTAGAGTGCTAACAAGTGTGTTAGTTCCGTGTGAGATTGGGAGAGTTTAGTTGGAAAAACAGTGACTTACCGTACGAGGCCTGACACGCATTATGTTCAGTCGAGGATTATTTGGGCTCGATGCGTCGCATATGCCGGGTGGCTGCAAACCATGAGCCGACGAGACCCAACGCGATGCCAACCCCGAGAATTGTCAAGCTCTCGACGAGTGTCAGAGACAATACGGTAACGCTGCTTCGATACAGGCCGGTCAGCCGGGCAGCAGGTTGTTCGAGTAGATACAGTCCGAATTGCACGAGTCCGAGCGCAAGCAGGCCACCGAACAGCCCGTACCAAAACCCTGACCAGAGAAAGGGCCTGCGTACAAAGGCGTTGCTTGCTCCGATCAACTTTGTGACCTCAATTTCTTCGCGGCGATTCTGGATATCGAGTCGGATGGTATTGCCGATGATAACGATGATCGCGATGCCCAGGAGGGACGCAGCGATGACAATAGCCTGTTTGACGATGTCCAGAATCGCATGGAACCGTTGTACCCATTCGGTATCAACCTGTACGACATCGGCTTCGGGCAAATTGCCAAGCTCCTCCTGCAACAGAACCATGGACTGGCTTGTATTCGCAGGGCCGGGGCGGACGACGAGCGTGTGCGGTAACGGGTTCTCAGACAAGTGATCGAGAGCTTCTCCAAAACCGGATTGTCGCTTGAACTCGCCTAGAGCTTCGCTTGCCGTTATCAGCCGAACAGACTCGACGTCCGCTCTTTGCTGGATGAGTTTCACGAGCGCTTCCGCCTCGCTTTCATTCAGGCCACGATCGAGATAGATGGAGAAGTCGAGCGCATTGTCCCAGCCCTGACTTACAGATCGCGCATTTTTCACAACGAGATTAAGAGCAGCCGGTATGGCAAGCGTAACGGCGATCACCAGGATGATCATCAGACTGGCAAAGGGCTGCCGGAACAGTCGGCCGAGGGAGCCGATCGATGTGCTCACATGCCGTGTAAACCAGGTAGACACCGGGCCCGAGGAACGGACAGGTGCAACGGCATCGGAATGACGCGTCACTGCCAAGAGAGATCCTCTTGTTCATGCACCAGTTTGCCGTCCGCCAATGCGATCCTGGGACAGCCCATACGGTCGATGAGCGAAATGTCATGACTTGCGATAAGCAGGGTTACGCCAACCTCATTAAAGCGCCGGAATATCCGCATAACCTCAAGCGAAAGGTCAGGATCGAGATTGCCTGTTGGCTCGTCAGCAATAAGTAATTTCGGGCGCGTGACAATTGCGCGTGCAATGCCGACGCGCTGCTGTTCGCCGGCCGACAAGGTTTCGGGATTTTGCCTTTCCTTGTGCAGCAATCCAACCTGGTCGAGCGCGGCGCGGACCCGCCGCGCGGCCTCGCGATGACCAACGCCGGCAATTACAAGAGGCAAGGCGACATTGTCAGAGACTGATCTGTCAGACAGTAATTTATGATCCTGAAACACCATGCCGATCTGCCTTCGGTAGGCCGGAATCTTGCGGCGTTTGACGCGATGCGTATTCTGCCCGTCAACGATTACCTGGCCGCTCGTGGGGCGCTCGATTAAGGCAATCAATCGCAACAATGTGCTCTTGCCCGCTCCCGAGTGGCCCGTAATGAAGAGCATTTCTCCCTTGTCGATCGAAATAGTCAGATGCGAGAGTGCTTCCTGGCCGCCGGGAAATCGCTTGGTCACGTCCTCCAGTTGAATCATGATTGCCCGTCACTTGCGAGTAGCGCATCAACAAACTCTGACGCTGAGAATGGTTGCATATCTTCTGCCGACTCACCGATGCCGATGAATCGCACTGGCACCCGCAGTTGATTCGCGATAGCAAACAGAATGCCACCCTTCGCGCTACCGTCCAACTTCGTTACCGTTATGCCGGACAGTCCAAGGGCCTCATGAAATCTCTCGGCCTGCACGAGTGCGTTCTGGCCCTGGCTCGCATCGAGCACAAGCATGATTTCATGTGGCGCAGCAGCGTCGCGACGTGCTATGACTCGCTTGACCTTCGCCAATTCGTCCATGAGGCCTTGTTGATTCTGCAGGCGACCGGCGGTGTCGGCCAACAATACGTCAATGTTGCGCGACCGGGCCGCCTCCCACGCATCAAATATTACCGCGGCCGGATCGGCCCCGGGCTGCTGAGAGATGACGGAAACATCGTTGCGCTCCCCCCATGACTGTAACTGCTCGACGGCCGCGGCGCGGAAGGTATCACCCGCCGCCAGCATGACCGACAGGCCCTGGCCCTGGAATCGCTTTGCCAATTTGCCGATGGTTGTCGTTTTGCCCGCGCCGTTTACGCCAACCATCAGGACGACGAACGGACTGTCCTGTTGCACGATATCGAGAGGATGTGCGACGGGCTCGAGAATCGCCATCAGAGAGTTCCGCAGTCTGGCTCGGAGCGCATCGAGATCCTTGAGTTCCTTGCGCTCGAGATCGGCCTGAAGGTCACCGATAATGCGTTCGGTGGTGTCGATGCCGACGTCAGCCATAACCAGCAGGGATTCGAGCTCGTCGAGAACGTCTTCATCAATTGTGCCGCCCGGCGCGAGCCTGGCCAGGTCATAGCTTAGCCAATTGTCACCACGATTTAGGCGGGCTCGCAGCCGTTTGACGAAACCCTGTTTCGGGCCAGTGCTATCTTTTCTTCCGAACATCGTTACTCAAAGTCAAAGTTGGCTGTGAATCACCTACACTGTACGGGTAGCACAATTGATCAACACGACCTGCAGGGGAAAATGGCGAAACGCACCGCGAAAGCCGGTAACAAAACCCAACCAGGACGGCTGCGTATTGTAGCGGGAAAATGGCGGAGCCGTCGGTTGGACATCGCGGACGTCCCTGGTCTGCGCCCGACGTCGGAGCGCATCCGCGAGACTTTGTTCAACTGGTTGACGCCAAACATCGCCGGCGCAAGCTGTCTTGACTTGTTTGCCGGAACCGGTGCGCTCGGGCTTGAAGCGCTGTCACGCGGCGCGGCGGAGGTGGTGTTTGTCGAAAAGTCTCCGATCGCAGCGAAAACACTGCAGAATAACGCCGCGGCACTGGATGCTTCGGTCGCAACCGTTCATGTTTCCGACGCGCGGGAATTTCTGCGGAATCGGAAAGCCGGAGAGTTCGATATCGTGTTTCTGGACCCGCCATTCGCTGCCGATATGGTCAGCGATTTGTGTAGACTTCTCGACGAGGCGTCTATCCTGGCCGGCGGCGCTCAGGTATATGTCGAAGAGGACCTGGGCAGACCGGAGGCGAAGATCCCCGATGGCTGGCGGGTCGTGAAATCGAAAAATGCCGGCAACGTACGCTATTCACTCGTGGAGACTGAGAGCAGGAGTTAGAGGAGACAGTCGATGAAGGTATTTGCGATGTATCCAGGCACGTTTGACCCGATTACTTTGGGTCACGAGGATCTCGTGCGACGGGCGACGACACTGTTTGACCGGGTTGTTGTTGCTATTGCGGATAACCCTGCCAGCAAGGCGCCGATGTTTACGACTAATGAACGAGTTGCAATGGCAGCGAGTGCGCTTGCCGATATGGAAAATGTTGAAGTCGTTGGGTATCAGGGGCTTACCGTTGATTACGCGCGAGATAACGGACTGCGAGTCATCATTCGGGGTTTGCGTGCGGTATCCGACTTTGAGTACGAGTTTCAGCTGGCAAATATGAACCGCCACCTGACGGAAGAGGTTGAGACGGCATTCTTGACGCCGACCGAGAAATATACGTTCATATCATCAACCCTGGTGCGCGAAGTCGCAGCGCTTGGGGGGGATGTGTCCGAGTTCGTCTCGCCCAAAATAAAACTGGCATTACTCGAGCGCTGCGGCAGAGCGTAGAATCTAATGCTGGCAGTTCTTGCAATAGAATGTTGAGCGCTGACTCAGAACGATCACTGAAACGGGCCGCTTGCAGCGCGTACAAGGTTCACCGTCACGGCCATACACTTCCAGCCTCCGCTGAAAGTAGCCGGCCTCACCATCACCACCGTAGAAGTCACGCAATGTCGTGCCACCGGCACGTATCGCCTGCTCCAATATGTCTCTGATTGTTGCTGCGAGCAACGCATAACGACTTCTCGCAATTCGTCCTGCGGCGCGGCACGGATGAATGCCGGCAAGAAAAAGCGATTCACTTGCATAGATGTTGCCGACGCCAACAACGATTGCGGCATTCATGATGAATTGTTTTACGTTGACTCGTCTTCCTCGTGACTTCTCCCACAAGTGTTTTCCCGAGAAGTCATCACCAAGCGGCTCCGGGCCGAGATTTCGCAGCAGCCAATGCTGCGTAGCATCGATGCTCCAGTGAAGCGAGCCGAAACGCCGCGGGTCTCGAAAGCGAAGCGACTTTCCCGATCCGACTTCAATGTCGAAATGATCATGGACGCCAGCCGGCGTATCACTCTCGACGACGAACACGCTGCCTGACATGCCGAGGTGGACGATCGCGGAACCGTTCGTCGTATTCAGGAGCAAATACTTGGCGCGCCTGCCGACAGACTCAATAGTCGCGCCGGGCAACTCTCTGTCGACATCGTTACTAACCGGCCATCGCAACCGGCGCTCGCGGATGACAACGTTCTCAATACGCTGTCCAACGACATACGGCGAGATACCGCGGCGGCTGGTTTCGACTTCAGGGAGTTCGGGCATGGCCTTATCTTACGTGTTGGAGCGCTCCAACAAAAAAGCCCGCTCGAAGCGGGCTTTTTTTGAATGCTGCAGGCAGATCTACTTAATCTTCGCTTCTTTGTACATCACATGCTTGCGAATTGTCGGATCGTATTTCTTCGTCTTCATCTTCTCAGGATGAAGCTTTTTGTTTTTCGCGGTTGTGTAGTAGTGTCCACTGCCGGCGCTCGACACCAGTTTGATTTTTTCGCGGTTAGTCTTTGCCATTAGCTGATACTCCGGCGCTAGATGCGCTGTCCCTGTGCACGCAGGTCGGCCAGGACCTTCTCGATGCCGTGCTTGTCGATGATCCGCATGCCCTTGTGCGAGACGCGCAGGCGTACCCAGCGTTGCTCTGATTCAAGCCAGAACCGCTTGCTCTGCAAATTAGGCAAAAAACGGCGGCGAGTTCGATTATTGGCGTGCGAAACGTTGTTTCCGCTTTGCGGGCGCTTCCCGGTGACCTGACATACCCTGGACATTACTCTAAGTCTCTGTTTTTACAATAAAGTTGCCCACGGCCGGCGGGCAGAGAGCGCAACTTTATACCAGCCTGATCGGCGCAATACAAGGGCCAGCCATGGGGTCAGAGCCCTTTTCACAAAAAGGGTTCTGACCGCTGTCACATCAATCCCCGGCTGGCCATTGAAGTCGTGTCTCCATCGCCGATGATCAGGTGATCGAGCAGGCGAATATCGACGAGTTCAAGGGCCGATTTAAGGCGCCTCGTGATCCGCTCGTCGGCCTGGCTGGGCTCGGCGACACCCGACGGATGGTTATGGGCAAGAATCACTGCCGCGGCATTAATCGTCAGGGCCTCCTTGACGACTTCCCGCGGATAAACGCTGGTGCCGTCAATTGTGCCGCGGAACATCTCGTCAAACCTGAGTACACGGTGTCGGTTGTCAAGATACAGGCAGCAGAACATCTCATGCCCGAGGTGACGGATTCTCGCGCGCAGGTAGGCCTCCGTATCGGCTGGGCTCCGGATTGCCGTCCCGGTGGGTAAGGACGTCTCGTAGTAGCGGCGGGCCAACTCCGGTAATGCGCGAATTATTGCCAACCTGGAAACGCCGATCCCGTCCTCTTCGAGGAGCTCGTTGCTGTCAGCGTGGAGCAATTGTCGCAGCCCGCCGAAGCGAGACAGCAGCTGGTCAGCGAGTTCGAAGGCCGCGGCACTGCTATTACCGCTGTGCATAAAAGTCGCGAGCAGTTCTGCGTCGCTCATGACTGATCCTTGTTGTTGCGTGGTTGTCATTAAGGCCTATTGTGCCGACCTGGCGTGCAACGCCAAGCGGTCAATCGGGCCGTCATGACCGGATTCGGTGGAAATCCCGGCAAGCTACGAGCTAAGCTGGCACGCATGAATGTCCTGTTAGGCATCACCGGCGGAATCGCCGCATACAAGGCGCCCGAGCTCGTCAGACGTCTGCGCGGGCGTGGCGCCGACGTGCAAATTGTCATGACTGCGTCGGCCGCAGAGTTCGTCACCGAAACGGCTCTGCAGGCCGTGTCCGGGCGGCCGATTCGGACGAATCTCTGGGACA
>Ga0255052_10002036_pt1 | contig 14747 bp, 17 predicted proteins | sample JV7_2_21_MG_FD_188632 | JGI IMG/M metagenome (GOLD analysis project Ga0255052, IMG submission 188632) | Seawater microbial communities from Jervis Inlet, British Columbia, Canada - JV7_2_21 | ecosystem: Environmental > Aquatic > Marine > Inlet | place: Canada: British Columbia | collected...
TACTAAAGGCATGAAGCTCAGGAGGAATGCTTGTCAATTATCCCCGGGCTCCCAGCCCTCGGCCATAGATTGACAAGCATTCCTCCTGAGCTTCATGCCTTTAGTAGATAATACCACATAGTTGGCCAAGAAACAAGCAGGCGGAACAAGGAACATCCAATGTGGAAGTGTAACTTAGTGCCTTGGTGCCTTTGTGGCTTTGTGGCTACGAGCCAATTCTAGGATGTCCCCCCAAGATTGGCCTGATTGTGCTCCTGAATTGGATTTGTGGCGGCGTTATTGCAGGGCGGCGTCTTTCTCGATGACCTTTTTCCTCTGGGCCTTCTTGAAATCGACGATTCTTTCGGCGAAATCCTCGTCGGACAGCGCCAGGATCTGCACCGCGAAGACGGCGGCGTTTTTCGCCCCGGCCTTCCCGATCGCCATGCTCGCTACGGGGACGCCGGGCGGCATCTGGACCGTGCTCAGCAGGGCGTCCATACCGCCGAGGCCGGCGCCCGAGTCGAGCGGCACGCCTATGACAGGCAGGGTAACCTTAGCCGCCATTGCCCCGGCCAGGTGGGCCGCCATTCCCGCAGCGGCGATGATTACCTTGATTCCGCTTGCAACTGCATTTTGGGCAAAATCGGCGGCGATCTCAGGGGTCCGGTGGGCGGAGATTATTCGCGTCACCGGTTTGATGCCGAAAGAGCCGAGCTGGTCGATACAACTTTGCATGACGGCCAGATCGCTGTCCGAGCCCATTACCACCGCCACGGGGGGCTTTTTTTCAGATACCATATTGTTTTCTCTTCTCAACGGGTTACAATATTGCGCAAGTTTCAATCTATGCGGTAACAATAACGGTCCGGTGCCTGGAATGCAAGCTCAAACACCGGCGTGGGATGTGGCGAAGTGAAGTTGTCTGATCGGGCATGAATCTGGAATTGCGGTCCGGCATATTCTTAGGAGTTCCTATAATGCAGTTAAGAAAACCGGCTGTCGCAGGTCAATTCTATCCGGGCCAGCACGATTCCTGCATAGATGAGATTAACGAATGTCTCGATGCGCTAACTCTCAACGTCTCTTTGCCCGAGACAATTGCTGCGGGGATAGTCCCGCACGCCGGCTGGGCATTCAGCGGCAGTCTGACCGCGTTGGTATTTTCTGCGATAAGGCAGCAGCACGACAAGGTCCATACGTTTGTGATATTCGGAGCCGCCCACAGCTACCTGGGCACGTTGCCGGTTGTTTGCGACAGAGGTGTATGGCAAACACCGCTTGGCGATATTTTTGTCGACACCGAGTTGGCCGAAGCCGTGCTGAGTACCGGCTTGGCCGTCAGCGACCTCAACGCTCATCTGTCCGAACACAGCATCGAGGTGCAGGTGCCGTTCATACAGTATCTCTTTCCCGGCGCGAAGATTCTGCCCATCCTGGTGCCACCTGATGACCAGACGACGGCATTAGGCGCAGCGGTTGCCGAGATTATCAGCGGCCACGAGCACAAGAAGATCATTTGCCTCGGTTCAACCGATTTGACCCACTATGGCCCTCGCTACGGCTTTGTGCCCAAGGGAACAGGCCCGAAAGCCCTGCAGTGGGCGCAGAACGTAAATGACAAGGAATTCATCGACTTGGCTTTGGAACTCAGGGCGGCCGACCTGATCGCCAGCGCCGCCAAGAACGGCAACGCCTGCGGACCGGGCGCCACGGCGGCAACGGTCTCAGCCGCAAAAGACCTCGGCTCCGAGCGAGGCCTGTTGCTCGCGCAAACCAGCAGCAGCGAGGTGATGCACGACAAGATGGGCAAAAGCAGCACCGACTCGGTCGGCTATGCTGCGATAGTTTTCTGAGGCCAGCCCGGGTTTCTCACAAACTTCGTAGCGAAATCGCGTAGCTTGTGGCAGATCCTGGGCTTGTCGCAGTGAGCCGGGCGAAGGCGTATTGAAATACGTCGAGGTCGGCGATCAAGACAAGTCCAGGAGATGGCATGAGACACGCGATTGCAGCCGGAGGGCTGTGGGAAATTCGGGCCATAGGCGAGCGCCGAATAAAGCCAACGGTCGGATTCGAACCGACGACCACTGGTTTACAAAACCAGAGCACAGAAAACACAAGCCTTGATGATACAATCACTTGCGAAAGTGCAAAAGCACCGTTGACACCCCAGTTGACACCCAAATCCCGAAAACAGGGTGAAACTGACACCGGGAAACAGGGTGAAGATCTAGCTGAAATCGTAGCGGCATGGCCCGAGCTACTCAAACCTATCCGATCGGTGATCCTGACGCTCATACGGGCATCTATCGATAAGCAAGAAAGCTGACTGTGAGAGAATTGCTTTTTGAAAAGCCAAGAAGCAAAGCGAAAACCCCCCAGCCGGGGCCGCCAGGCGGGGATCACGACCGCTTTGAAAGCGTATCAAATTTTGAGATAAATGGGCACAGGATGTCCACAAATAATAAGGAGTCAAAGATGTCAGATACGACGCAATCAAACAACCGGCCGATGAAGAAAGTCCGGATAGACGAGGCCCTGCTCGAACAGATCGAATGGTATGACGTGTTCCCGAGAGGTATGTGGTCGAAACAAGCGAAAGTGAACTATCTCGTGCAGATCGGATTGGCGGTGTTGCTGGTCAAGTTTGAGCGCGAATGCGGGGAGCGCCAGCCAGAAGATGACAAGGGGGGCGATTTCTTCCAACAGATCATCAAGAGCCAAGCGGTCGAGTCGCTGCTGCAACAGGCCGCAGAGACTAAGATACCTAACAGCGAGTTGGCGAGACTTGTGCATCGGAGTCTTTACGAGTAGGCAAATGTCGCTGAATCGCAGCAAGACAGGGCAAGAAGGTTAAGAAAGTTGAAGAAAGTTGGTCGCCTTGCGCCGAGTGAACGAGATGAAGATACCGAGAAGCCAGGTTGCGAGGCTTATTAGTCGGGGGTTGTATGAATAGGTGAAGAAAAGGGCTGCGAGCGGAATGCTTACTTTTGACTGTTTGATTCATTCTTGTTACAAGGAGACACTATGACAGAAGAACCCAAAACTCGATTAACGCCACCGCTAAAATGGCACGGGGGCAAGTCTTACCTGGCTGATTGGATTATTGATCTGATGCCAAAGCATCTGCACTATGTCGAGCCGTTTGGCGGCGGTCTGGCAGTTCTGCTGGCAAAGAACCCGTTCGACCAGCGCCATCAATGGGGCGAAAAATCCTTTGAAAAGGGCATAAGTGAAGTGGTGAACGATCTGAATCGAGAATTGATGAATTTCTGGAAGGTACTTCAAGATGAAGAGTCGTTCAGACGATTTCAGCGGATCGTGGAGGCAACACCGTTTTCGCAACCTCAATGGGAAAGCGCCGAGAAACGCACGCTACCCCGGCACGAATTAGACATCGAAGCGGCAGTGGCATTCTTTGTTCGGTGCAGGCAGTCTCGTGCCGGGGGATTCAAGGTTTTTGCGACCCTGTCAAGAAATCGGACCCGTCGGCGCATGAACGAGCAGGCTTCGGCTTGGCTGAATTGTATTGAAGGGCTGGCCGATGTGCATGACCGGCTGAAACGTGTTGTGATACTATGTGACGATGCTTTGAAGGTGATCAGGCAGCAGGACGGCGAACGCACCCTGTTCTATCTCGATCCGCCCTATGTTCATAACACTCGTGCCGCAACTGATGTATATCAACACGAAATGGATGAATCTGCGCACAATGAACTGCTGTCAACGATTCAGCAGTGTCGCGGGCGTGTCATGCTTTCAGGTTATCCGAACGAATTGTACGACTGGACTCTTCACGGCTGGAATCGGCATGACCGGAAAATTGATAATAAGGTAAGCGGTGGCGCTTCTAAACGGGTGATGACGGAATCCCTCTGGTGTAACTTTTGAAACTCACATACTCAACCCAGGCGCTAAACGGGAACAATCCCCTCCACTGACGTCTGACTTCAATCGTGCAAGCATGGGATTGTCAGCCACTAATGAAGAATCTGCCACAGCTTCGTGAATGCTGTCAGCAGTAGAGCGATTACCGAGAATAGCGAACCCGTGAGAGTAAAGACTGCAAGGTCTTTAGAATCTTTGATCTCAGTGGCAGTCTCAAGGAGGAACTTGGTGACACGGACTCCCGCCCCAAGGATTGCTTTGCTTATTATGAGCGTGGCGAGTATAGTCAGATATATGAGGGTCGGAATAAATGTCGTGCTGGCGTAGACGAGGCCCGTAGTAGAAATGACCGTGACTTCATAGGCAGGAGGGAAAACATCAACATCATCTTCAATCGAGTTGATGGTATATCCTATGTCTGTCGCGATACTGACAGGCAATCCCAGAGGTGAGGCAGGCAATTGCGAAAAACAACGCGAGAATAACATCTAGGACAATGAGAGTGATGGCCTTGCCGACTGTCGAGCGGTATATCACCGAGAGAACCTTCACAGTGACCAGCGCGGTCAGAGTGTCGAAAACAAGATTGATGAAGAAAAGACCGATCCAATACGAGCCCACGAGGGTGTGGGTGGCAAGTGCAGGTTCGCTTCCGTACTCCAGAAACCTACCCAACGTTAGAGCACAGAACGTCAGACAGAAGCTGACCAGGGTTAGTGTGATAATGAACCTGAAGGAACGAATTCTCGTACCAAAGATTCGCTTGAAGAAACTGATAGCGTAGTCGGCAAATACTCGCCAGATGTCTGGGAGGCTTAACTCATCCAAGTGCACCCAGTATCGTAGCAGAGCATCGTGGAGTCGTCCCTTGTGTCTTCGGAGCAGCAAGCGGTCCACAATCGCTCCCAGCCCCGCCGGGATCGAGCAAAGTGCAATAGTAACCGTCACATAAACCATAGCTCATACCCACCGCACAGTTATTGACTATTCTGCAATTATGCGTTTGTGGGGTGTCTAATGCAAACCCAAAATATCGCACGCGCTGCACAATTGGGAGATACCTCAATGGGGACAATCTTCCATACAAACAGGGGCAAATCAAGAAGAAATTGCAGGAAACGTCTGTGTCGAAGCGGTTTGGCTGTCGAGATTGCTATACCCTGACCTATAGGTCCTGCCAGGAAACGCCGGGCCACGGGCCTTTGCGTTCTCAATTGGACAGTCGATGAGAGCCAACTTCACTGCACATCTGAGTCACATAGTTAAAGCTAATACGGTTGCTGCGGCAAAATTATTCTTGCTTATGAACAAATTTATGAGCACCAGCGTAAAAGAGTCAAGTAGGATAATACAGGACTATATAAGGCGGACGAGCCATGCTACCACTTAGCAACGAACAAAAGCAGCTAATCTTTGATAATTCGTTAGGGTTGACAACAGAAGAGGAAGCGGCTCAAGCCATGAGGCTGATTAGCAGTAGCAACGAGGCCGCGGACATTCACTCGAAGATCAAATCGGTTCTTGCGCCCCTCGATACCCTACGAGATGAGCCCTGCCCAGACGATCTTGCAGAACGAACCGTTTGGCGGTTGGTGCAAGCGGCGAACGCCGGACGGGCTGTCAGGAAACCGGTTGCAGTTGCGAGTAAGCCTTGGCGCAATTTTGCACAAGTAGGGGCGATAGCAGCGTCCGTTATCTTGGCAATCGGCGTTCTCGTTCCGTCGTTTGGCTTCGCCAACCATCTGCACCGTAAGCGCGTGTGCCAGAGGCAGTTGGCCGGTATCGGAAGCAGCATGGCCAGTTACTGTTCCGATTATGACAACAAGCTGCCTGCTGTCTCGATTGATTCCAGTCAGCCCTGGCATACAGTCGGGGATCAGGATCAGGAGAGCCGGTCGAATACTCGCAATCTGTATCTGCTGCTGAAACTCGGTTACAACGCCAATCCGAGTGATTTCGTTTGTTGTGGACGAAAGCAAGAACAACTCCGTCTGCTGAAGGTCTCGGAGGTGGAGAACTACAACGATTTCCCGCGCACTGAGCACATAACCTATAGCTTTCGCATACCATGCCGACGTACCACTAAGATCACTATGTTCCAAGGTCCGATCATGGCAGACAGTAACCCTCTCTTTGAGAACATACAAGCAGGTGAGTTTCAGGTGCGCTTGGACGACAACTTATCGACAGCCGCGAGTATGAATCACAACCGGCGCGGACAGAACGTGTTGTTCACTGATGGACGCGCGAGATTTCTGAAAACTCGGCATGTCGGAGTCCCGCAGGACGATATTTTCACGGTGCAAAACGTGGTCGAGTACCGAGGCAGTGAACGACCGGCTTGTGAGAAAGACCCGTTCTTGGCTCCGTGATTGCATGGTCTATCTAAGACGTTTAACAGAAATGGTCTTGTCAACTCCATCCACTATCATCTTGTACCCGTTTGCACTTTTATAAATTTGTACTCTTGGCATATAAGCATAATGATATGTGTAGCTATAGGACACCTGTTGCCATATTTGACCGTTCATTAGCTTGAATATCGTGTCACCGTCCCATCCTTCAAAATCACCGTCAATGCTACTTTGTATCAGGTTGTTGGAAGCATCTGCTTCTTTTGTTGCAGCACCTTTTTCAAGCCCTGTACCAGCTATCAGTTTAGCCTCTACCTTCTTGCCATCGCTGCCATTTATCAGAACATAGGGGTAAAGAGGATTCTGACTCTCGATCACGGTTATTTTGGAGACCGGTAGCCACAACATCGAATATATTCTGTCAATAGGGCTGATCTCCCACAGCGAACGGTCTTCCAGTTTTATCAACTCTCCGCCGTTCACATTCTCTAAAATCCAGTGCCCACTACCCATTCCTGTATAGACAGAGCCCTTTATTCGCTGACGGATTGCGGCTCGTTCCAGTGCCTGATATGCAGCGAGCTTCTTCTGCAACTCATTCAAGGTCTTGTTTGCTTGTTCATTCTTTTTCTTCAGCATATCGTTTTCAGAACGCAACGAATCAATCGTCTCAACATTTGAGTTCAGTTGTTCTTGAGTTGTTGATTTGTTCTCGTGTGCCGTGCGAAGCTCCTCTCGCAATTCCTGAATCAACTTTGCCGATGAGTTCTCATCTTGAAGAATTGCCCAGTCCTGCTTCAAGGTGAGAAGCTCTTGTCTGAGTTTATCATGCTCAAGTTCTAATCTGCTCTTCTCATCCAAAACACGCTGCAACTCTCCATTTGACCCGCACCCCCCGAACAATAGGCAAAAGATTAGAAGAAAGAACTTTTTCATTTTGTGCTCTCCTTCCAAAATTATTTAGCGTCTCCTTCTTGGAGTCATTGCACCCACGCCGAGCAATCAGAACAAATCCTCGGATTCTACAATTTGAAAATCGAGTATGCGGAACTCAATTTTTGTGTGTGGAGCACTCTGGCCTTGACGAGTAGTCAACTGCTGGACACTTCCATCGACTCTGCTCTTGACTCTCTTGGCAAGTCCTGCTGGGATGGTGGTGGTACTCTTTTTCTTGCGTCGCACCTTGGGTCCGATGAGGTCAATATCTATCGGTTCTGACCTATCATCATAAAAAATCACGAGACACCAAACATCTGTCACTGGCTGCTGAAGTTTGTTTTGCAGTGAGAAAGAATACTCCCCCGACTGTAAGGCAGTATATTCCCATACGAGTTGCGTGCCGACAACACCTTCAGTGCTTTTCCCCCCCAGAGTTTCGAGGATAGATCGCTTTTTAGCTGGCTTTGCTTTCGCAGAAATAGGTGTGACGGATTTCGAGTTGGATAGAAGCGGCAGCAAGTATGATGATGGTATGGCGAAATTGAGATTTTGTCCACCCTTGAATGTTGCGACCGAGACCCCCACCACTCTACCTTGAGTATCAAGCACGGGCCCACCACTACTTCCCGGAGATATTGGAGCGGTTATTTGCAGCAAACTATCCTCACCAACCTTGCGGATGCTGCTGATAATTCCCCTCGAAAACGTGCCTTCCAAACCTTGTGGATTGCCGATAGCATAGACTTCGTCACCGACTGCAACACTATTACCATCTGCGAGCGTAAGAACTGGTGCTTTGACGCTCTGCACCTTCAGAAGAACAAGGTCGCGTTGCCGGTCAATCGCCACAAAACCAGCAATGTCATATTTCGGTTTCTTACCAACAATCTTCACATACCCGCTTGCAGCACCTTCGATAACATGCAGATTTGTTGCAACAATGTCTTGCTTGACGAAGAAACCACTTCCCAACGCGGTCGGCTGTCCGTGTGAATCCCGCATCACAAGCATAACGACTGAAGGAAATGTTTTCTGTGCTATGTCTCGTGCCTGCTTTGCATGAGTGTGAGATATGAGAAATGAACTCAAAATCAGGCTAAGCATAATCAAGACAGACGGGAACCTGTTTAGCCGTCGAACAGTGTTAGCTGAGAGTGGTTGCATTTTCTTTTCCTCTCAAGAAGACTGCATTCAAAAGAAACCTGATCTATATATTAACTTACATTTCTTTCAGTAATCTTACAACTCTTTTTTCGTTTTCGCAGCTTCCACCCGGCCACACTGAGGCCGATGGTGCCGAGAAGGAAAGCGCCTGGAGCGGGGATTACGTATGGTTCGGTATCGAAAACCAAATAGCTCGGCCCTCTTAATCCGCCACTGCCGGTAGGCACAAAAGCATTGATGAACAGCCCTGTCGTACCTTCATAGCGAAGAATACTGTCAGTGTGCTCACTACTAACATATAGATCGCCGGTCGGACCGAAGCTCAAGCCGTAGGGCGTGCTTAGGCCTCCGCCTTGTGCGAAGACACCAAGGAACGCACCTGTGACACCATCATAGCGAAGAATGTTATCACCGCCCCAATTTGAAACGTAGAGATTACCATCAGGGCCAAATGTCAAGCCCGTAGTACCCGACAGACCTCCGCTTCTCGCTGCAACGAAATCGTCAATGAACGCTCCGGTGGCGCCATTGAAGCGTACTACATTGTGGTCACCTCTATCACTGACATACAGATTGCCATCCGGGCCAAAGACTATGCCTTTCGGGTAGTTCATGCCTCCGGTCCCGGCTGCCACAAAGACGTCCGTGAATACACCGGTCGTACCATTGAATCTGATGATCTGGTTCTCTCCATATGTGCTACTGACGTAGAGATTGCCGTCGGGTCCGAAAGCTATTCCGTCGGCCTCGCTCATGCCGCGACCGGAAGTGAAGACGTCAATGAAGCTTCCGGTACTTCCATCATATCGCATTACATTCCGAGCCCCCCAAGCGTCTCCAACATAAAGGTGGTTGTCTGGACCAAACGCCAGGCCGCGAGGGCCGACCAGTCCGCTCCCGGAAGCAAACACGCCTTTGAAAGCTCCGGTAGTGTCGTCATACCGCAAGACTTGATTTGTTGCCTCACTACTGACAAACAAATCGGCGTTTGCTTGAACGGTAAGAGTGCTTATAAGAACAAATCCTGCCAGATGAGTTACGGACTTTGTGAGTCTCATTCTCCCACCTCCTCAAAAAACTGCTGATACTGATTACTATGCCAAGTTGAAGCATCAATAGAATGTTTCCTCGACACGACTGATTATAAAACTTGTTCCGGTGACAATCAAGGAAGAATTTGCTTTTTCGGTGACAAATGTGTACAATTGCGTACATGGAAAGGGTCGAAATCAAGCAGATTGCTGATACACTAAGACCTGAGCAGAAGACGGTCATTCAAGCTGTTGGTTGCTACCAAGATGCAAGCTCTGATGAAGTCGGCATGCTCTTGAAGGATTTGAAGAGCGAGACTGGATTTGGACTTGTCGAGAAGTTGATTCCCATACTGGATACGCTTCGGGAAAAGAACAACAAGCTTGTCATTGTGGAAAACGATGTCGGCAGGGAATATCCCCAAGGGCCCTATGGTGGAAACGACGAAAATTGGCGACATGTAACCGGCGAAGCGTTTACGGTAAGGCTTACAGAAAAGGGACGTGGATTTTATAAGCCACCGCCGCAGCCAAAGAGACCTGTCAAGCCGGTACAAGAACAACTGTATGTGGAACTCAATCTTGCAGAACGAATTCTCACCATCGGTACGGATCTCTACAGGATCACGAGCGAAAACGAGTGGGATCTTCTAAAAACACTTGCCAGCAACTCCAAGATCGACCGCATCACACCACGCATGGATGGTCGCAGAAACAGGAAGAACGCTGTTGACACCCTGAGACGCAGAATTGGCAGTGAGAATCTGCATCGACTCATATCTTTCTCCAGCGATGGATATTTTCTGGGCTCCTCTGTGAAGCTGAGTGGCGGTAGCCAGATGGGGATTCGGCTAACTCGGCCGGCTCAAAAATAGCGGCGTGCTGTGGAATTCCCGAGCGACACGTAAGCGACAGCCAAGCGACACGTAAGCGACCGAGAGCGATTTTTCAATTTTTCCCACATTTCTACAAACTAAGTAACCACCTCATCTTGTAGTCACTCATTGGCATGATCCGGCACAAGAACTGAGCGATTTTCTCTATAGGTGTAGACCAACAGTATTTTTGTGCAGAACTAATAAGGAGTTAAGAATGAGCAAGATGGAAACCACAACACAAGATGGCGTGACTCTGGTCGATGCCAAGATGCTGGCCAATATGTTATCGGTGTCCCCCCGAACAATATGGAGATTACGATCAGCAGGGAAGCTGCCAAAGCCGGTTGCGTTCGGCGGCAGTGTGAGGTGGCGAGTTTCTGATGTTGAAGCGTGGCTTAGCTTAGGGTGTCCTGACCAGACAAGATTCACGAGACTAATGGAGGTAGAATAATAATGTCAACATACACTTTTCAGTTAGTCTATTTTCCCGGCAACTATAGTTCGGAACGAGGGTTGTTCCACGGTCCAAGAGTATACATCGGCCTCAAGGCGCATGGAACAGTGAAGTGGCCCTGCGACAGGGGCGGTGAAAGCGAAGTGACTGTAATCTCGCAGAGCTGTGCGTCACAGGTAGAACTTTGCTGCGCTATAGACAGGCTCATAGACGAGCTACAAACACTCAAGAGAAAGGGTGAGAAGCTTGGCCAAAAAGACGAGCGAGTGCGAAAACAGATGCGCAAGAAGTAGTCGAGGTCCTAATATGCCAGAGGAAACAAACACGGTCAGCGCCGAGAAGGTGACCACAAGTGATTCACAACGAACGCCGTCCAGTGCTCATACCAGTCCGTCAGGTGAAAATCCTGAGATAAGGAACAAGGCTCTTGCCGCGCTAAGAAGTGACGACCTATTTGAGCAAGTCTCAGCGGATATTGCCGACATCGGCATAGCCGGTGAAGAACAACTGCGGCTCACGCTCTATATCATTATGACATCCCGTTTACTCGACAAACCATTGTCAGCTATCGTGCAGGGATCATCTTCGAGCGGTAAATCATACACGCTGGATACGGTGGCTAAGTTGATGCCTCCCGATCAGATCGTGCAGGCGCATGATTTTACCGAGCAGGCTCTTTATTATCTGCCGCATGGTTCGCTCAAGCATAAGGTCGTTATTGCTGGTGAGCGGTTGCATCGTCGAAGTGGCAAAGATGGAAAGGCTCAGGATAACTCGAAAGCCTTCCGCGAGATGGTCGGTAGTGATATTCTGCGAAAAGCCGTCACGATGAAGGGGCCGGATGGAAAATTTGAGACTCAGCGGATCGAGCAACCGGGGCCGATCGCATATTTAGAGAGCACGACCGCCACGAAGATAAACGATGAAGACGCAACAAGGCTACTGCCGCTGGTAACGGATGAATCTGTTCGGCAGACGGAGTTGGTGATGCAAACCATGAGGTCTGAGGCAAAAGGCCGCAAGACAGACAAAGCCAAACGGCAGGAGATTATCGAAAGACATCATACGATGCAACATCAACTCAAACCGCTTGAAGTCCGGATTCCGTTCATCGACAAACTGTCGCTGCCAACGACAAACATCGCGACCAGATGTACCTTCGGCCAACTTCGTTCGATGATTCAAACCGTGGCGCTGCTAAGGCAATTTCAGAAACAGACCAAACAGGATGCTTCCAGTGCAGAATACATCGAAGCTGATGCTGCTGACTATGGGATTGTCTATAACTTGATGAGGCCGATCCTGGCACGTGTGTATTCGCAACTACCACAAGGTGCCCTGGACGTGCTGGGTGTTCTATTAGGCAAGACACAGGTGTGGTGTCGTGATAAGGTCCAAGAGTATCGGCAGTTCACTAATAGGGATTGTCAGATGTGGATGGGCCTGAGCGAGCCTACCGTTAGACGGCGGCTTAATGCTCTGAAGTCTGCTGGGATCGTTTTCGTTTCAGCGGTTGGCAGTCCTCGCCAGTGGAGAGTTGTTCGGGCTGATTCTGCAACGATGGTCGATGTCGGCTTGCCCAGGCCAGAGGATGTTTGCCCGTGCGTTTCGTGACGAGGTGACGGATAGAAGGTAAATATATTGTTGATAGGGAGTTATGGTCGTCACAAGCGGTTGGCGAGAGTTGACGGACTGGCGAAGTGGATTAGTCCGTCACTTCGTCAAACACCGCCAAACGCCCCTGACGACACTAAGTCATTGTCGAGCCAGTACTTAGATGGAATTCGTCAGTTCGTCAGAGAATGAAGGGGCAAGAAGAGAATGAAGTTGACTTGGCCTGGAGAGAACCAGTGCAAAGAATCTTGAAAAAAGTTCATAATGTCACTGAATGCGCATTGACAATTATCAATCGTATGGTAGAATGCTGGCATGAGCAAGAAGTCAACCGATCTTGCAGATCAGATACGCCGGGAGATCAAGAGGCAGAGGATCTCCGGCTACCGCCTGGCAAAGGAATCCGGTGTTTCGCAAGGCGTTGTGTGCAGATTTATGAACGGCAAACGCGACATCGGCTTATCAACAGCATCGAAGCTGGTCAAAACGCTGCGGCTTGAGTTGGTTACGAAGAAGAAATGAGGTAAATAAAATGGCTTCTGTTTTCAAACGTAAACGAAAAGTAAAACTGGCCGGCGGCAAGACCGTTGTCCGGCAGTCTCAGAAATGGCACGTGAAGTATGTCGATACTGATGGTATCGAGCGGCGCGTGGTCGCATACAAAGACAAGGTGGCCAGCCAGCAACTTGCAGCCAGACTTGAGAAGGAAGCCGAACTGGCTAAGGAAGGTGTCGTCGATCGGTACAAGGAACATCGAAAAAGACCGCTCCTGGAACATCTTGAGGATTTCCGTCAAGCACTGCTTGCCAAAGGTGATACCCCCGAATATGTTGCGACCGTATTATCGAGAGCGAAGCGGACAATCAAAGGCTGCAAATTCACGTTTTGGGATGATATTCAGCCCAGCAAAGTTGTGAGATACCTCTCAGAACTCCGGAATAACGGCGAGGGCATATCTGCCCAAACATTCAACTTCTATCTGCAAGTTATGAAGCAGTTCTCCAAGTGGATGGTGCAGGATGGGCGAGCAAGTGAATCACAACTACAACATCTCACGGGTTTGAATGTTAGAACTGACAGACGACACGACCGACGACCACTTGAGCCGGATGAAATGAGAAGGTTGTTGGAGACTACAGCCGCAGCTCCAAAGCGTTTTGGGATGGAAGGCCGTGAGAGAACTCTCCTTTACCGTATGGCTGCCGAAACCGGTCTGAGGCGAAAAGAGTTGCAAAGTCTGAAAGTATCATCATTCGATTTCCAAGCCCGCACAGTGAGCGTAGGCTGCTCATACACAAAGAACAAGAGAACAGCGGTGTTGCCACTGAGGTCCGACACAGCCGCAGACCTTCAAAGCTTCTTCACGGGTAAATTGCCTGGCGTCAAGGCTTTTGGTGGAACCTACAAGCGACTGACGAACAAGACGGCAAATATGCTGAAAGCGGACCTGGCCGACGCCGATATTCCTTATGTTGACGATGCTGAACGGTTTGCAGATTTCCATTGCCTCAGACATACAACCGGCAGCTTGTTGGCGGCAAGTGGAGTTCATCCGAAGGTTGCTCAAAGCATTATGAGGCACAGCGACATAAACCTGACATTGTCAAGATACACGCATACCCTAACCGGGCAAGAAGCTGATGCAGTCGCCAGTTTGCCAGATTTATCCTTGCCGAGCAGCGAAAAACAGGTTGCAACCGGCACCGACGGCAGATCCGGAAAGGTGGCTCAAAACGGTTCACAAAAATTGACACCCCAGTTGACACCTGAATTGACACCTACAGCTTTCTCCGGCTGTGACCGGTCGGCAGCAGTTGGCAATGAACCGGACGATTTCCAAGAACACGACGCTCGCAGTAATTGCTTGAACAGCGGAGACTTAGACAACAATAGTCACCACTTGGCAACGGTTGGAATGGGGGAAGAGGAAAAGCCAACGGTCGGATTCGAACCGACGACCACTGGTTTACAAAACCAGAGCTCTACCACTGAGCTACGTTGGCATAAGTCTTCAAACACGGTTATTGTTCCACAATCGAAGGTCATCTGTCCACGATTATCTTCTGTAGTATACCACAATACGCCAGGATACGCCAAGTGGTACGCTAAGTTTTTCATGCTGACTTCTTCTTCATGATGATTTGCAGATAAAGGCCATGATTTCGGGGAATTTGGATGATCTTGATCTTGGACAACAGGTTGCCGCAACCTTTCTCAAGCATACAGGGCACCTCCAAGAATTCATTTTGGCGGGCAAACGAATCTTCTTGATTCTGGACGGCGTCAGGAAAAAGCCGCCTTAGGAGCCGCGCATAAATAAGAGCTTCATTTGTCGCTCAGATTTGCGTCAGATTTAGTCGCGCCCGATTGAGCGAAACCACAGGCGTAGCTATTCTACGTCGCGGATTTCGCGATTGAGAAGCGGCTGAAGATGGCGTGAAGATGA
>Ga0255052_10002037_pt1 | contig 14746 bp, 12 predicted proteins | sample JV7_2_21_MG_FD_188632 | JGI IMG/M metagenome (GOLD analysis project Ga0255052, IMG submission 188632) | Seawater microbial communities from Jervis Inlet, British Columbia, Canada - JV7_2_21 | ecosystem: Environmental > Aquatic > Marine > Inlet | place: Canada: British Columbia | collected...
GTACTTTTCCTGGACCGCATTCGATAACCGAGGTCGCCCCACCGTCGAGCATGGCGTTGATCGTACAGACCCATCGAACCGGGCGATAAACCTGGCGCGAGAGGCGCGTGCGCATATCGTCCGCATCGGTGTACGGCGTTGCATCGGTGGCGTTGATGACACTCACATTGGTGGCCGAGAAATCGACACCTGCGAGGGTCTCTGCAAGTTCCTCACCTGCCCCGATCATCAGTGACGAATGTGATGGAACACTGACGGGCAGGATAATGGCGCGTCGCGCTCCGACCGCCTCCGCACGAGCAACAGCATGTGCAACGGCTTCCTTGTGACCGGCAATGACGACCTGGCCAGGCGTATTGAAATTCACGGCCTCGGCCACGCCAATGCCGGACGCGTCATCGCAAACAGCCAACACGGCGGCGTCGTCGAGGCCGATAACAGCCGCCATGGCACCGATGCCGACCGGTACAGCGGCCTGCATGAGTTCCGATCGCTTCTTGACGACCCGCACCGCATCGGCAAATCCGATGGCCCCTGCGCAAACCAGCGCCGTGTACTCGCCCAGGCTGTGCCCGGCCATTTGTGCCGGCTGTGTCCCGCCGGCTGCCTGCCATACCCGCCAGGATGCAAACCCGGCGGTCAGCATTGCGGGCTGCGTCACGACGGTCTCCCCAAGTTTCTCGGCGGGTCCGTCTTGCACCAATTGCCAAAGGTCATAGCCAAGAATGTCGCTCGCCTCGGCATAGGTTTCCTGCACCAGGGGATACTCGGCAGCCAGATCGGCCTGCATGCCCAGGGACTGGGAACCCTGCCCAGGAAATACCATCGCTATGGTCACATCGCTCTCCCCAAAAGTAGCCGCTCCTGGCCGCGCATTATATAGACGCCTGCGCGCGGACTCTAATCGCGATCAGGCCGGAAGCCAGGGCGCCAGCGATGGCACCGTACAGATGCGCATCGACGATGACTGTGCCGCCCGAGCTTGTCTCGGATCCGGGTAGTGGACCAAACAGCTGCTCCCAGGCGATTTTTGCGACCAGTGCGGTCGCCAGAACCCAGATATCGACACGTGGTTGCCGCAAACTGCCGACGATGCCCGCTGCAAGCAATCCATGTAACACGCCTGACAGCCCTACGTACCACTGCAGCTGCGGCTCCCGGAACCAGAGACCAAGGCTCACACCAGCAATGCTCAGCAGCCAGACAAACACCCAGCGACTTCCATGAAAACAGGAGCCGACGAGGTACCAGACGAGCCACAAGCCGACCAGGTTCAGAATCAGGTGAGACGCCCCCAAATGTACGAAATGTGCGCTCAGAAGGCGCCATACTTCGCCTGAGGCGACGGCAGGCCGGTCAAGCGACAGCAAGCTCCGCGCTGCATCGCCGAATAGACCCAGCAGAATCACGATGGCGGTAATCACAACAACGGGCAACCAGGCGGACATGCGGCCGTTTTTTTGCTGTTCTGTATCCACTTGGTGTAACCCCATGTTTGATATACTGACGTTTAATCAATTACTGAGTCAATTTCGGCGCCTCTGCGCCGTGGAGCTATTGCTGTGAGTCAATCTTCAGAACCTCGGGCGGTCCTTCGCCGCGAGCGCGGTTTTACGCTGATCGAGATCATGGTCGTCGTGATAATTATCGGCATTCTGGCCGCCATAGTGGCCCCGAACGTCATTGGTCGTGTTGACGATGCCCAGATCACCAAGGCCAAGGCCGAAATCGCCAATATCGAGAACGCACTCAAATTCTATCGCCTCGACAATTTCACCTATCCAAGCAGCGAACAGGGCATTGAGGCTCTTGTGACCAAGCCGGCCGACCCGAATATCAAGAATTGGAAATCGGGCGGGTACCTGCCGAAACTGCCGAACGATCCGTGGGGAAATCCCTATCTGTATCTGAATCCGGGTAACCAGGGCGAGATCGACGTCTATACCCTGGGCCGCGACAATCGACCCGGTGGCGAGGGTGTCGATGCCGACATCGGCAACTGGGACTTGTCCTAGCGCCGCAAGTGGTAGCACATCGATATCTGTCGATGAAACTCTATCGCCTCAATCGGGCTTTTACGCTGATCGAGATTCTTGTCGTTGTCTCGATCATTGCCGTCGTCATGTCGATAGCCGTGCTCTCGCTCGGTGTGCTCGGTGATGATCGTGATTTGCGCGAGGAAGGTCGGCGCGTTGTTGCGCTCGTGCAGGTAGCACAGGATGAGGCGGTCATGCAGGGTCGCGAATTCGGCATCGAGTTCATGACCGGTGGTTTTCGTTTCGTCGAGTTCGATCCCCTGCTCAACACCTGGAGCGAGTTGATCGGCGACGACACCTTGCGTATGCGAGATCTCCCCGAAGAGATGGAGTTCGAGTTGTGGGTCGAAGGCCAGCGCGTCCTGCTTGATACAGAGCCGGCCGAGACCGAAGCATCTGACGAGATGTCAACAGTAAGTGTTGCGGAGCAATATGCACCACACATCCTGGTGTTCTCGAGCGGCGACATGACGCCCTTTGAATTGCGTGTCCAGCGCCAGGACCTCGACCAGTTGATCGTCCTCGAAGGTAATTTGCTGGGTGAAATCAAGTTCCAGGATCCCGAAGACAGATGATTACCGGGCGCAGAAATCACAGGGCATTTACCCTCGTCGAAGTCATGGTCGCGCTCGCCATCATCTCGCTGTCGCTGACGGCTGTAGCTGCCAAGATGAGCCGTATGATTGACACGTCGAATTCGATGCGGGAACGCACGTTCGCCAGCTGGATCGCGCAAAACAAAATTGCCGAGTTGCGGCTGGCAAATGTCATTCCGGAAGTCACTGCCACCAGCGGCGAAGTTGACTACGCGAATCAAACCTGGCGATGGCGCGCGGTGACATCCGAAAGTGGCATCGATAACCTCTTCCGCATCGATGTGGAAATATCGTATGCGGACGGTAGCGCAGTTATTCGCAAGGTAACCGGTTTCATCGGAGAGCCTGTAATTCCCGGGCAAAGTAACAGGGCCTGGAATCGAGGCTCGGAAGGTTCGGGAGCACGCGAATGAGCCAACGCCGATTTTCAGGCTTCACCCTTATTGAAGTGCTCGTCGCCCTGGCCGTGTTCGGTGTCATGTCGATGCTTGCTTATTCGGCACTCGGCTCGACGCTGTCCAACGCCGACTATCTGACAGACCGCATGGAGCGCCTGCAGTCGGTACAGAGGACTATCCGCTACCTGAGCAGTGACTTGTTGCAGTTGGCACCGCGCCCGATTCGCTCCGAGCTCGGGGACACCTATGTTCCGGCGCTGCGCAGTGCGCTCGGTTCGGAGTTTGCTCTCGAGTTGACGCACGGCGGTTGGGGCAACCCGGTGGGGCTGCCTCGCGGCACCTTGCAGCGGGTCGCATACCGGATCGAGGACGATGAGCTTCTCAGATACCATTGGGGCGTTCTCGACCGTACCTATGCAAACGAACCTATCGTCACCGTCCTGCTCGACGACGTCGAGAGCCTCTACTTTCGTTTTTACTCCGCAACGGGCGAGCTGTCCGAGGTCTGGCCGCCGCAGAACCAGCAAGGTGGTACGGGCATGCGCAACCGGCCCAGGGCTGTCGAGATTGTCCTGACGTTGCCGGACCAGGGCGAAATTACTCGCCTCCTGGAGATCGCGCCATGAGAAGGCAGCGCGGTGTAGCGTTAATTACAGCGATGCTCATCATGGCGCTGATCACGACGTTGATCTTCAGCCTGGAGTGGGACAACTCACTCGACCTGCGACGCACGTACGTGTCGATGTACCGGGAGGAAGCGATTCAGGCGGCGCTGGGCGCCGAAAGCTGGGTGCTTACCATCTTGCGCCAGGATGCGGAGGACAGCTCGACTGATCACCTCGGCGAAATCTGGGCGAGCGAGTTGCCGATCCTCCCATTGGGCGGGCCCGGCGATAGCATCCAGGGGGAGATTTTCGGCGACATTGAGGACTTGCAGGGCCGATTCAATATTAACAACCTGGTCGACGCCAAGGGCGAAGTGGATCAACCCTCGCTTGAGCAGTTCCAGCGTCTACTGCTCGCATTGGGACTCGATGCCCGCCTGGCGGGAGTCGCTGCAGACTGGATTGACGCGGACCAGGAAGCCGGGTTTCCAGATGGTGCTGAAGACTCTATCTACTCGGGAAATGTACCGCCCTATCGCGCCGCCAACCAGATGATCTCCAGCACGAGTGAGCTGGCCGCGCTCGAAGGCATGGACAAGGCGATCTTCGATACGCTATCGCCGCACATTGCTGCACTGCCCGGTCGACAGGCGATCAATGTAAATACCGCGACAGGACCGGTGCTGCAATCGCTCGATGAAAACCTGACCGCCGCTGACGTGGAGCGCCTGCTGTCCGAGCGCCAGGACGTTGGCTTCAATGATGTTAATGCAACGTTCAAACCCATCGTCGGCGGTGATGTTCTGAATAACCTGGCGGAAACCAGTGACTATTTCCGATTGAAGGTGATCGTCCGGGTTGATACGGTGCGTATCACCTATTTCAGCTTGCTGGAGCGTAGCCCTCAGGGTGACGCTACTCCGATCTTGCGCAGCCTGGGAACAACCTGAGTTATGGCCGAGTTTCTCGTCATTCGTCTACCTGCCGAGCGCGATGCTGCGGCCAACTGGATTGCCGTGGATAGCAACGGCACGCGCGTGAGCGCTCCGGTTACCGGTCCGCTCGAAGAAGCGGTGAGAGATATTCGTGATCGCAGCGTCATCGTGCTGGTGCCAGCTTCACAGGTTCTGACCACCACGTCCGACATCCCGGTTAAGCGTGGCCCGAGACTGCTCTCAGCGCTGCCCTTCGCTCTTGAAGAACAACTGGCCGATGATGTGGAAAACCTGCATTTTGCCGCAGGCGTTCGTCGCGACAATGGCATGTTGCCGGTCGCAATCGTCGCGCACGAACACATGCGCTCGTGGCTCGATCGGCTCGAAGAGGCCGGGATCTCACCGTCAGGAATCGTCGCTGAGAATCACGGCCTTGCGCGCATTCCTGGCACGCTGAGCCTGCTCGCCACCGAAGACCAGATCATGTTCAACGACGGTGCTGACAATGAATTCGTGTTGCAGGGAGTCAAGCCCAGCGACGCACTCGCTGTTGCCGGCGCTCTTAATGATTCCGCTGATGACGAGGATCTCGCGGACGCGTCCGGCCACCTGCTCGTGTATTGCGAACCGGCGGTGGAACAACACTTCGGTCATGACTGGAATGCCTTGCGCCATGAACTGGCGAGTGTCGATATCAACCTGCTCCCTGACGGCATATTGCCGCGCCTTGCTGTCACGGTGGCAACGGGTCGTGGCATCAACCTGTTGCAGGGCCGCTACGGGGCCCGGACGGAGGTTGGCGCCTTGTTCCGGCCGTGGCGCTTTGCCGCAATTCTGTTACTGGCACTGGGCGTCGTCAGCATTGGCGGCAAAGGTGTTGATTACTACCGGCTCAGCCAGGAAGAAGCCGTGCTGAAGGCACAATTTTCCGAACTCTATCGCGAGATTCGACCGCAGGATAATCGTGAGGTGCTCGACCCTGTTGCGACGGTCAATTCTGTACGACGCGGTGCCGGTGGACCGGTCGCCGCGCAGGTATTTCTGCCGTCCCTGCAACAACTGGGCATTGCGATGCAGCAGAACGGTTCTGCGGACATCGAGGCTATCAGCTACCGCGCGGGCGTCATTGACGTTCGCCTCACTGCACCTGATGTGGCGACGCTCGACAGCATCCAGAAGATTGTCAGCGGTTCCGGTCGCTTCACTGCGTCAATCCAGTCTACGGATCAGGTTGGCGATAAAGTGAGCAGCCGTATCCAGATTCGTGAGGCGGGTGCATGAGGGACTGGCTGGACTCTCTGGAATCGCGGGAACGTCTGTTCGTTCTGGGCGGCGCCGTGGCTGTCGCGCTCGCGCTTCTCTATGCTTTCGTATGGGCACCGCTGGATAAAGGCCACAGGTCGTTGCAGTCGAGCGTTGCGGACTGGCAACAGTCGCTTGCCGAATTGCGGCCGCTTCGAGGCGTACAAACAACGCCAGGCAACAACAACCGGCCGGTGGTAAGCAGCAACCAGACCCCGGTCGTCATCGTGGATCAGACCTTGCGTGTACGGGGACTCGATCGTTCCCTTCGACGCAGCCAGCCGACCACGAGCAATGGCATTCGTGTCGAGTTCGAAAATGTTGCCTTTGACGACCTGGTGCTTTGGCTTAATGACCTGAGTTCTCAATACTCGATGCAGGTAGCGTCGGGCAGTTTGTCGACATCGACTCAGGCGGGCCCCGGGCGAATTAACGCCACGCTGACGTTGGAACGCGCGCCTTAATGCTGTCCCGGTCCCGCTTCGTGATCATCGGCGTGGTCACCCTGCTACTAGGCCTGCTCATCGTCTTTCCGGCGCGCGTGGCCAATCACTGGTTTATGCCAGCGGGTGTCGCTATCTCCGGGATACAAGGCTCAATCTGGCGCGGGCACGCGCTCGAAGGTGAGATCGGCGGCATTTATGTGCGAAATATCAACTGGCGAATGCAGCCCTGGGTGCTGTTCACCGGAGAGCTTGCGTACAGCATCGAGGCGGATGCCGTATCCGGATTCATCAATGGCGACGTCGCAATAGGGATCGGAGGATCGGCAGCACTCCGCAATCTCACCGCATCCCTGTCGTTGCAGTCCATGCAATCGATTGTCGGTATGCCTGGCCTCGGCGGTACGGCCAATCTGCAGTTCGAGCGACTGGTGTTTGAGGATGGTGTCCCGGTTGCTGCAGACGGCACGCTGGAAATCGCCAACCTGCTTGCGCCGCTTATTCACCGTTCATCTGTCGGCGGCTTCCGCGCCGAATTTTTCACACAGGAATCGGGCATCATCGCGAGCGTCGAGGATACCGACGCGGTCGTCGAACTGGCCGGCAGTTTGTCGGTATCGTCAGATCGCACTTACCAGTTTATTGCGCAGGTCGCGCCAAAGGACGCCACGCCGGCAAACCTGCGCGAACAAATGCGGTTTCTTGGCACACCGGATGAACGCGGCCAATACGAATTGCGCCTCGAAGGCCAGCTGTAAGCGTTACAAATTGACCTCGACGAACTCCTGCAACAACGGAAAATACAACGCGCAGCGAACATCCGCGTTCGTATAGTTGCGGTAGATCTCAACGTACTTCGCCAATTGCGGTCGGTAGCGATCCGTTTCGGCGCTAAGAAAACCCTGCAGGTCGCCGCCCTCATGGGAACTGGTTTTGTAGTCAACGATCCAGTGAATGCCGTCATCGTCGATACGGACGCGGTCGAGTATCACTGATTCCAGTTGTCCATTGACGACACCGCTAAGCGACAGTTCAGCGTGACCGTCGCCGTCAATCAGCCAGCGGCCTCTGTCATCCTCTGCCATGCTGTGCAGAGCGGTAGTTGCCCGCTGCAGAATCGCTTCGCCCGCCGCATCGTTGACACCCATCTCACGCAACCATCGTGTTCCGGGATTGCGAAGTGCATCGACTGTGATGTCTTGCAGCGATACATGACCGTCCGCGGCAAGTTGCGCCCAGCGATGTACAAGCGTGCCTGCAATCCGTGCTCCCGAACCGACCCAGTAGAACTCCACCGCAGTACCGCTTTCGTCTACCGTCTGACTTTCGACAGGAAGGCCGGGCACATCAGGCGGCGACCAGGCATTTTCGAAGCGCCTCAGCCTGGGTAGCAGCCACTCAGCCGATTGTGCGCCTGTCTCGACGTGCAACTCCGCATCGAAACCCTGCTCGTATGTTGGTCCGACGGACGGCCACAGCAGATGCAGCAAGCTGCGCCGGTCGGGACGCATGCCTGACTTAAGCAGGCGAGCATTCCCCAACAGGTGCAATGATTTGCGTGCACGGGTGCAGGCTACGTACAGCAGCCGACCGAGTTCGCTACGATCTTTCTGGCTTTCGACTTTGCCGATATAGCTATGCATCGGGTCTTTTTCCAGTTCGGCACGAGGCCCGACAGGAGAAATGACCTTTCGCGTTTTGCCATGCTCGTCGGGACTGTCAAACCAGCTCAAAACTCCCGAGTCGCGCGGCCGTGGAATCCGGCCAAGTCCAAATAGCATTACGTGGTCGAATTGCAGCCCTTTCGCGCGGTGCATCGTCATGACCTGAAGCGGTGCATTGACGTTGCTGGACACATGCTCGGCGTCGAGCGCGGCCTCAAGCTCAGCTACATCGGGTAAATCGCCGGCGACTTCGAGATTCTCCACGACGTCGAGAAAATGATAGACATTGTCGACCGCATGGTCGTTCTCGAGGATCGCCGGACCGCCGAGAGCGAGCCAGGCGCGCTCAACACGATCGCGCAGCGATTCGACCCTGCACGACGATACGCTTGGTGCCAGTGTGTCACGCAGGCGCTGAGCGGCATCGCGCCCGAAGTCTGACAAACTCGCCAGCGAATCCGTGTCAAAAAGCAGCTCCCATAGCGTTGCATTGGCATTGCCCATGACGAGCGCATGCAAATCGCACCAGTCGAGACCAGCCCACGGAGCACGCAGCAAAGCGAGCCACGCGTGGCGATCGCCGTGGTGAACCAGGGCGCGCGTCAGGGCGAGAACGTCAATGACCTCAGGCAAATCGGTCAGCCTGTCAATCTCGACGGCCCGATAGGGAATGCCCGCGTTCCGTAGCCGATACAGAAGCTCCGGCAGGTGCGAACGACCACGCACCAGCACGGCCATGTCATCGCCCTCGTGCGCGTTCAGGGTCTGACGAATGACATCAAGACCTGCGTCTGCCTCGATGCCGGCATCCGATCCGTAGATCGGGTGCACCACACACTCGCCTTGTCCGGCCAGGTTGGGCACCGATAGGGCTGGCGCGTAGGACACGGCACTCAATTGTGGATTGTCGCGGGCTGGCAAGACGGTCGGGAATACACGGTTGTACCAGTCGACCAGAACCTGCCCTGAGCGAAAGTTTCGCCGCAGCACCAGCGTTTCAAGGTTGACGCTGCCTATTCCGGATTCTTTCGCAAGCAGGAACTGCCCTACTTCCGCGTTTCGAAAACGATAAATCGACTGCATCGGGTCACCGACACAATAAAGCGTGCGTCCGTCTTCGCTTTCCCAGCCACCGGTGAGAGCCTCAATCATCCGATACTGTGCGCTGGACGTATCCTGCATTTCGTCCACGAGTAAATGCCGGATTTGATAGTCCAGCAGTAATGCGACATCGCCAGGCGCGTCAGACGTACCCAGCGCATCACTCGCGCTCAACGCGACTTCGATGTGGTCAGTTACACTGCGTTCGGCAAACAGGCGCTTGAGTTCGGTTACGGCGAGTGGCAACAACCGAAACAATGCCAGCAACACACTCCACTGATCGTCGCTGTAGGTGACAGGGGGCAGTTCCCGCACCTGGTGCAACAGATCGCGAAACTCCGCACTGTCCTGCAGCGACTCGACAATATCGCCGAACGAGTTCTTCTGGCCATCGTCGCCGGGAGGGAAACCCTGGTTCTTGTTGATTCGCTTTCTGAAGTCGCCCTGCTGCGTCAGTAACAGCTCTGCAATAGCGCTCCAGGTCATCACCGCGTCCGGAGTGTCCGCCGGTAGTTTGCTCAAACCGGCCAGGCGCATGATCGCGCTGTCCGTGTTGCCTTCCGCCTGCAGGTTCGCCGCAGCGTAGCGACCAAGCTCCAGCAGTTCGCCGGCGACGATTTGTGGCGCTGCCCGATGCAATGCCTGCAGGTGGCGCCCCACCAAGTACTCCAGTCCTTCCTCAAACTGGCTGCGCAGGTCATCCGACTCCGTCGTGCTGATCAGCCCGCTACCGACAAATGGCAGCCACTGATCACGGGTTGCGAGCATGCGAGCGAGGTAGGCTATGTACAAGAAAGTATTGGTGTCGACGTGGACGAGAACTTCACGAGTCGCTTCCCGTAAATCGCCATCCTCGGCCAGCTGATCGAGGGTCAGGGCTGCAGCATCCCTGTACAGGGTCCGCATTTCAGTATCGGCAATTATCGCTGTATCAGCAGCGCCACCGGCGGCAGTCAAAGGCTGCGCGCGGGCAATCGAGGCATTCAGCGAGTCGAGCGTCTGAATGCGCAATCTGCGCGGATTCTGCAGGAGGTTCCACCCCAGGTCGCGATCCCGCTCCAGTGCTGTTGTTGCTGCTTGCGCAGTTACGCGTTCGTGCGGCGCCTCAGGTTCAGTTCCCTCTGCCGCGGCTTGCAGCGCACCGAGTACGCGTATTTGCATCTCGGCAGCAGCTTTGCGCGTGAACGTAATTGCCAGAATTTCCTCTGGCGCGGCGACAACGCCGAGCAGTTTCAGATAACGCTGAATCAGCAACTCGGTTTTGCCGGACCCGGCCGGGGCCTGCACGATGAATGAACGCGTGATGTCGAGCGCCGCAGTCCGTGCGTATTCGTCGTCCTGCAGCAGGGTCTGATCAACGTTCATGTTGCAGCTCCCGGATTCGACTAAGCAACCCGAAGGTTCGTCCTGCCTTCATCGGCAACGCATCGTTGAGGCGGACATCCCCATTCTGCAGGTCAAGCACGGCATCGCGAATCTCATCTTTCCAGCGTGACAAATCCGAATCCCAGTCCAGTTCGGGCGTAAAGAATCGCCCTGCACCACTTAGGTCGACTTGCCGGCTGTCCACATTGACGAAAGCCAGTCCCGCCACAGCGTCGTTCAGCCCGAATGCGTAGGCGACCAGTTGCATGTCGTCAGGCTCGCGACTCGAGTTCAATACCTGTCGGCGTCGTCCGGTCTTGTAATCGATGACGACGACCTCGCCGTTTTCGAGGCGATCGATTCGATCTATGCGCAGTCGCAGTCGCACCTGGTCGATTTCGAGTTCAATGGGAGCCTCGAGTTGCTGGATCACGAACTCGTCACGGGACGTATCGAGCGCGATCACCTGGCGCAGCAGCATGGCGACGCGCTGTTTCTCCAGGCCTAGCAATTGCCTGAGTACCGGGTCGGCACTTGATTCCATCCTCGCGAATGCCCGCTTCAGGATTCCCGGTAGCCGCTCATCAATATCCGACGAACTCAGATCTGCAATATCGGTTCGTGATGGCAATTCGCGATACAAACCAAATAATGCGTCATGAATCAGGCTGCCGCGGACATTGGCTGGAAGACCATTGGTGATAGCCGGCACGGGCCGCACGCCAAGTCGTCCGTACGCAAAGGCCGAGAACGGCTCGGTCAATTGTCGCTGAATCGTTGCTGCACCCCCTGATACCGACTCCTCGATTGTCACCCGAGGTACCGGGTCTGCCGTGACAGTGAGCGGTGACGCGCAAGAAACCAGCTGCTTCGCGTACCAGCCTGGTTCAGTACCGACCTCGTCAGCTGCCTCAGCCAAACCTGTGACTATCCCCGATGCGCTCTGTTCCGCATCGCCTTCGGTCAAGGGAAAGCTGCACACCAGCTCCTGCGTACTATCTGCCAGGCGCCGCAAGACGCGGCCTGCATAAGCGAGTGTGTCACCCGGGTCTGCGTCTGGCATCGCATGGTCACGTTGCAGCTGACGCGAAATCAGCGGCGATGGCCGCCCGGCCGGCGGCCAGTTCGCCGCACTCAGTCCGCTGACCCAAAGCCGGTCAAATTGCAGGCCTGCAGCCTCGAGCGGCCCGAGAAGATGAACGAATGCACCGTCGGATTCCGGCTGGAATACGGTTTCAGCCGCCAGTGTTTGCAAGCGCCCAAGCGCCTCTCCCAATGTCATTGATGGCACTACAAGCTGCAGGCGTGCAAGGTCGTTGAGCAACTCTCGCCAGCGATTGATGAGCTGAAATTCGACGCTATCGAGTACCGCCTCGCCGGGCCAGTTGATTTTACTCAACGTCTCGTCGATCAATGTAGCCCACGCGGATGGCGACTCCCTGGCCGGAAGGCCTTCACGACGTTTATTGAGAAAATTAACTCGTGACAGGAAGTCGGGGCTTTCCTGATACTCGCCCCGCGCTGCAAAAGCACTCAAAATCATCTGCGGTGACCAGTTCATCAGCGGCCGGCGACGCAGTTCGAGTTCCAACCTGCTACGTCCGCCGAGCTGGCCCTGACCTAATGCGGCGGAGCGCAGCAGAAAACTAACGTCTCTCGAGTCGATGTCATCTCGCAGCCACCGTAACGCGAGCAACGCCGTGGCGATGGCCGGATAAGCACTTAGCCGCTTGCCGTAGGAGACATTTACGGCTGCTTTGTAGTTTCTCCCCGATGTCTGCCAGCCCGGAACCAGGCATTCCCGCACGAGTCGTGCGCAACGATCCGCGTCTTTGTCGAGATGTGATGCAACGATCGCAACATTCCGGCTGGAATCATTGCTGAGTTCCTCGCGTGCCCAGGCGCCTGCGGCACGTAACTCGGCATCCGAGTTTTCGTACGCCACGAGACGCCCGGGTTGCCCGGATGTCTTGATCTCGATATCAACAATCTTCGTTCCAGCGTCACGCACGGCGGCAAGCAGGTTAGCCGCCGCAGGGGTAATGCGATCGAATCCGGCCAACGTGATTTTAGCGGAAAGTGCTATATCACCCGAAATGACGAGCTGTTCTGCCACGCCGGCGAGTCCCGTGTCGTCGATCCAGTTTTCCCGAGTCAGAATTGACTGGTAGCTGTTTGCGGCAATCGCAAATATTCGTTGGTCCCTTCCCTGGGCAGCCCCATCAACCTGATCGAGTGGTACCGAGAAATCGTGCAGGCGTGTCCACGCGTCTCTCGCCTGTCGGACGAGGGCTGCGATATTGAGTAAAGGACTGGAAACCTCGCGACGTAAGCAGCGCTCCCAAAGCACGCGACTTTGGTGCGTGTTCAGGCGGGTTGGCAGCGTGCGCGATAGCTCTGCCGTGGCCAGCAGGTCCTGCAGCCAGTCCTGCCATGACACGATTGCCGGACTTCGCCATGCCGACAGGCCAGAAGCGACCTGCTGTTCGGCATAATGCCTGGCTAGCATTCGTGCCAGGCGTCGGTTGGCCGTAACAACCTGCGACGAGTCTTGTAGTGCGTCGTTCAGCCAGTCGTACATCGCTCAGGCGTGTTGTCCGAGCAACGAGTCTATTCTGTCGAATACAGTGTTGATCGTGTCGCAATCGGGCAGCGTCGTTATTCGGAAATGATCGGAATAAGGCGTGTTGAAACTGCTGCCAGGGGCAACGAGTACATGTTTGTCTTCAAGCAGTTCCTGTGCGAACTGACGGTCATCGAGCCGCGCGGCAAATTCCTCGCCAAGTCTGATAAACGCATACATCGCCCCCATCGGCTTCTGCATGCTCAGGTACGGGCTTGCTGCAACGCGATCGATAATGGTCTGGCGTTGCTGGTAGAGCCGCCCACCAGAGCGCACCAGTTCCTTGATGCTCTGGAAACCGCCTAACGCCGTCTGCACAGCCCATTGCCCCGGAACGTTCGAGCACAGTCGCAAAGCAGCGAGCAGTTCCATGCCATGGATGTATTCCGCGGCCGCATCCAGATCACCGCTGAACACGCACCAGCCTACCCGGTAGCCGCAGGCCCGATAGACCTTCGACAGACCTGAAAAAGTAAGGCACACGCCATTTTCGACCAGCGTTGCCATTGGGACAAATTCGGCATCGTCGTAGACCATCTGGTCGTAGATTTCATCAGCCAGCAGGACGAGTCGGTGTTTCTCGGCGACGGCGACAAGCTGCTGCAGCACAGCGCGACTGTATACCGCACCGCTGGGGTTGTTTGGATTGATGACAACGATCCCCCGGGTCTTGCTTGTGATTAGCGATTCGATCTGCTCAGCGTCGGGAAGGAAGCCATTGTGTTGGTCGCAGTCGTAGTACTTCGGAGTACCGTTATTGAGTGAGACGGCCGCGGACCACAGAGGATAGTCCGGGCTTGGAATAAGGACCTCATCACCGCGATTCAGCAACGCCCGCAGTGAAAGATCGATAAGCTCACTCACACCGTTGCCGATGAACACTTCTTCGGCACTGACGCCCTGGATGCCCCTGTCCTGCTGTTGCATGACGACAGCTTCGCGAGCGGGGAAAATGCCCTTCTGGTGGCAGTACGGCTCGGCCTGCCCGAGGTTTTCAATCATCGCCAGGCGCATCGTCTCCGGGGTTCGAAAACCGAACAAACCGGGGTTGCCGATATTTAACGAGATGACCTCATAACCGCGTCTTTCGAGCTCGAAGGCGTGATTCGCGAGTTGACCGCGAATTTCATATTTAACGTCGTGTAGTGTGCAGCTCGTTTCGATAGCGTCATTCATTGACGCATCATAAAGGCAATATAAAACCCGGCCAACCTTGCGGCTGGCCGGGCGGGTCCGCACGGAGATTGCGGATTGCGTGACCGAATCGTTTTCCGGGAACCGGTCTTCGATTCAGTCCAGCTCTTCTACCTCGGCGCCTTTTACGTCTTCTTTCGCCGGGGCTCGTTCAACTTCTGGGACCTTTTTGCCAAACTGGACCAGCAGCGCGTTCAACTCGTCCGGATTGGCTTCCTTGATCGACGATATCTGGATAGATTCCGAATCTCCGAAACTATCCCTTATGACCACATCACCCTTTCCTGAACAGATTCTCCCGGTTGGTGACCGGAACCCTATCTGCCAGTTGGACCGAAGCCCGAAGGCTTGTCGCGACAGTTGGACATGGTATTTTCGCTTTGCCCCTGCCGTGACGATCAGATTTCTGTCGTCCAGGACCTGATAGTCTCGGATAGTCGATTGCGAGATGCAATCGTGCCCCCTCGATGAGACCGCGTCTCCG
>Ga0255052_10002038_pt1 | contig 14746 bp, 12 predicted proteins | sample JV7_2_21_MG_FD_188632 | JGI IMG/M metagenome (GOLD analysis project Ga0255052, IMG submission 188632) | Seawater microbial communities from Jervis Inlet, British Columbia, Canada - JV7_2_21 | ecosystem: Environmental > Aquatic > Marine > Inlet | place: Canada: British Columbia | collected...
TGCTGCCCAATGTGCTGCAGTACCCGGTGGTCCTGTGCGGAATTTTTCGCGCGGGCCTGGTCGCCGTTAACGTCAACCCTTTATATACGGCCCGCGAACTGAAACATCAGTTGTCCGATTCGGGCGCGAGATGCATTGTCATTCTCGATAACTTCGCACATACGCTTGAGGAAGTTATCGACGAAACCAGCGTGGACCATGTTGTCACGACTCAGGTTGGTGATCTTCTCAAGTTTCCGAATAATATCCTGATCAACTTCGTATTGAAGCGAATCCGGAAAGCTGTTCCGCCCTATTCCCTTCCGCACCGCGTCAAGCTGCGATCAGCCCTCAAGACCGGGCGATACGGCGAACTTGCCACGGTCGAAATCGGTTATGCCGACATTGCATTGTTGCAATACACGGGTGGCACCACGGGGCTTGCCAAGGGCGCGATGCTTAGCCATCGCAACCTGGTATTCAACGTGCACCAGGCGCAAGCCTGGGAAGCGGGAGTTTTCGATAATGAAGACCCGTTGGTCGCCATTACCGCCTTGCCGCTTTATCACATCTTCTCTTTGCAGAGCAATTGCCTGGCGATAATGCATAAAGGCGGCGAAAACATATTAATCACTAATCCAAGAGACTTTCCCGCGTTTGTCAAAGAGCTTTCCCGTCACAAATTCGTGTATTTCACCGGTGTGAATACGCTTTTCACCGCACTCTTGAATACGCGCGGATTTGCCGATCTGGATTTCACCTCCCTGCGACTCACCGTCGGCGGTGGCATGGCTGTTCAGGAGGCAGTGGCAAAACAATGGAAAGAGGTTACAGGCACGACAATCATTCAAGGCTACGGCCTGACGGAGACCTCGCCGACCGCAACTGTCGTTCCTCTGCAAAGCGAGGGCTTCACGGGCTCGATCGGCTTGCCAATTTCATCGACCGAAGTCCGTATTTGCGACGATGACGGAGAGGATGTCCCACTCGGCGAACTGGGCGAGATATGCATACGGGGCCCGCAGGTCATGGAAGGGTACTGGCAAAAGCCGGATGAAACGGCATTAGTCATGTTACCGGGCGGCTGGTTCCGCACCGGAGACATTGGTCGCATGGATGAGGGTGGATACGTCTATATAGAGGATCGCAAGAAGGACATGATTCTCGTATCCGGTTTTAATGTTTATCCGAACGAGATCGAGGCCGTTGTCGTCGAGATGGACGGCGTGCTCGAGGCAGCCGCCATCGGCATACCCAACGAGAAATCGGGGGAAATCGTCAAACTTTATGTCGTAAAGAACGACGAGTCAGTGACCGCCGACGATATCATGCGTTACTGCCGGAAAAACCTGACCGGGTACAAGGTGCCCAAACAAATCGAATTCCGCGACGATCTGCCGAAGACGAATGTCGGGAAGATACTGAGACGCGCGTTACGTGAAGACTAATCCATCCGATTGACTAATCGCGAACCGTCGTCCGACGGGCGCTCGAACATTGACGAGGTCAACCATGCGAAAGAGCAACGTAAAATTTCGGTTGCCGCTGTTACTGTTGCTGTTCGTGGCGGCTACGGCGGCAATATCATCGGCTTTGGATCCAGTGCGCGTCGCGCCACACATGTACGACGTTGCGTTTGAAAATGACAAGGTCCGGATACTGACGGCGACGATTCGAAACGGCGAAACAGCGCCGTTGCATGCTCATCCGGATCGCGTCATCGTTTACCTCAATCCCTGCGCCTGGCTCGAGAATGACGGAGAGGGCGGCACCCGAATGCGATCGTACAAATTCGGTGAACCGGTTTGGGCGCCTGCCGAGACCCACGGCGGCGTTACTGCCAGCGTCATCGAACAGTGCAGCCTTCTGGAGATTGAACTGAAGTGATCGCGGTGCCCGGCACCAGGAATGCACATTCACTATTAATGGTATTGCGGGCTTAGTTTTCTCACGGCATCGATTACTACGCCCAGATGGTCGGGGTCTATGTCCGGCGTTATTCCGTGCCCCAGATTGAATACGTGCCCCGGACCCTGGCCGTAGCTTTTCAGCACTTCTGCTACTCGTTCTTCAATGACCTCCGGCGACTCCCGTAGCACGGCTGGATTCAGGTTGCCCTGCAACGCGACCTTGTCGCCGGTCAGCTCGCGGGCCGTTCCAAGGTCTGTTGTCCAGTCGACTCCCAGCGCATCACAATCAGTATCGGCCAAATCGGCAAGCAGCGATCCAGCGCCTTTCGTGAACAGGATGATCGGAATAGTGTGGCCGTATTTCTGACGGTTTAGCCCGTCCAGTATCCTCTGCATCGCGGAGAGCGAGAACCGTCGGTAGTCATCGCCCTCGAGCGTCGCACCCCAAGTATCGAAGATCATAACGGCTTGCGCACCAGACTCTATCTGGGCGTTGAGATACTCGATGGTTGTTTCGGCAACGACATTTAACAGTGTTTCCAACATTGCCGATTCGTCCGCCACCAGGGCTTTGATCTTCTCGAACTCCCTGCTCGACCTGCCTTCCACCATATAGGTAGCAACTGTCCATGGGCTTCCTGCAAACCCGATCAGCGGTACCTTGTCATCGAGTTCACGGTGGATGAGCGCGACGGTATCGAGTACGTAGCCAAGCTTTTCGCCAACATCCGGCACCGCAAGCTTCTTTATGTCCGCAACAGTATTCACCGGTCTTTCGAATCGCGGCCCTTCGCCTGTTTCGAAATATAGTCCCAGACCCATCGCGTGCGGAATTGTCAGAATGTCCGAGAACACGATTGCGGCGTCCAGATCGAAGCGCCTTAACGGTTGCAGCGAAACCTCGCAGGCGAGCTCGGGATTACTGCAGAGGCTCATGAAGTCGCCTGCCTTTGCCCTGACCTCCCGATACTCCGGCAAATAACGGCCTGCCTGACGCATTATCCAGACCGGTGTACGCGGTACCGGCTGACGCAAGAGCGCCCGAATCAATAAGTCATTTTTTAGCGGCGTCATGTCAGAACCTGGCCGCGATCGTCTGCTGGATGGAGTCGGCCGCCGCACGAGGGCTTTCGGCGTCGCGGATCGGCCGACCGACAACGATGTAGTCCGCCCCGCTGGAAAATGCCTGCTCCACGGTAACGACGCGCTTCTGATCGCCGGTTGGACGATTATCGACCGGCCGGATACCCGGTGTAATGACCAGCAACTTGTTGTCGACATGTTCGCGCAACATCGGGACCTCGAGTCCGGATGAGATGACGCCGTCGCATCCTGCCTCGAATGCGCGGCGTGCTCTGGATACGACCAGCGCCTCGACGTCACAGTCGAAACCAAGGTCATCGAGATCGCCCCTGTCGAGACTCGTCAAGACCGTCACCGCGAGCACTTTCAGATCATTGCCTTTGTTTTCGGCCGCCGCCTCCATGATGGATTGGTTGCCGTGCACGGTAAGGAAACTCGCGCCACGATCCTTTAGCTGCCGCACTGCGGAACCGACTGTCGCTGGAATGTCGAAGAACTTCAGGTCCGCGAATACTTTCTTGTTCCGCTTGAGCATCCATTCCATCAACTCGAAATAGCCGCCACTCATCATGAGTTCCAGGCCAAGCTTGTAAAAAGTGACTGACTTGCCCAGATCTTCTGCGAGCGCTTTGGCCTGGTCGCAGTTCGGCACGTCCATGGCGAAAATCAGTCGCTCGTTGGTGGGTATCAAATTCATAAACTGTCAGCAATCTCGGGCGGTCTCGCGCAATATTCGGGCTCGCTCTACAGACGGGCCGCGGCGCATTCTATCATTCGTGGAGCTTATCGACCTTCGGAATATCGCCCGTCAGACGGGCTCCTACGACACGTCGAGCAGCACCTGTTCGGGCTGTCCGACCGCCATGGATGGCGAGAGTGCAGGTGTTGCAGGAGCATTCACCTGCCTGACGGGCGAATCAGGAGAGCCGCTCGTATTCGGCAATTGCGAAGCGATCCGTCATGCCGGCAACATAGTCGGCTACAACGCGCGCTCTGCCTGTCTGATCTCTATCGTCGGTGGAGGCGCGGCCTGCGAATTCGGCGGGCATCTCTTCAGGATCGGCCATGTAACGATCGAATAACATCTCAATCATACCTTTCGCCTCGCCGACCATGCCCAACACTTTCTCGTGATGGTAAAGGTTCCTGCTCAGAAAGCTCTTCAGATTAGTGTGTTTCTCGAAGACCTCATCACTAAAACCAACGATCGGCGCACTCTCGGATCTGATATCGTCAATCGATGATGGCTTGAGTTCGTTAAGACGTGATGCTGTCTGATCAATCAGGTCGGTTACCACTGTGTTGATCATTCGACGGATGATTTCGTAGATCAGACGGCGATCTTCGAGACCCGGGTGTTCTGCCTGAACGGCCTGGTATTGATCGTCGAACAGTCGTTCCTCGCATAGTTGCTCGAGACTCAGAAGGCCCGCGCGAAAACCGTCATCAACATCATGGTTGTTGTATGCGATTGCATCGGCAATGTTCGCGAGCTGCGCCTCGAGTCCTGGTTGCTTTCGCTCGAGAAAGCGCTTACCGATTTCACCGAGCTCGCGGGCGTTCTTTTTCGAGCAGTGCTTCAGTATTCCCTCGCGTGTTTCATAAGTCAGATTGAGCCCGTGGAAACTCGCGTACTTCGCTTCGAGTTCGTCGACGACGCGCAGCGACTGAAGATTATGCTCGAAGCCGCCGAAGTCCTTCATGCGGGCATTGAGCGCGTCCTGTCCGGCGTGGCCGAAAGGCGTGTGGCCCAGGTCGTGAGCGAGGCATATCGCTTCCGTCAATATCTCGTTGAGTCCGAGTGCTCGTGCGACCGTCCGGGCAATCTGAGCAACTTCCAGGGAGTGCGTCAACCGAGTGCGATAGAGGTCACCCTCGTGATTCACGAATACTTGTGTCTTGTAGACGAGTCGGCGGAACGCCGTCGAATGAATAATCCTGTCCCGGTCTCTCTGAAACTCCTCGCGATACGGGGCTTTCGGTTCATCATATCGGCGCCCGAGGCTCTGTTCCTCGTGCGCCGCGTAAGGTTTCAGTGTGTCCATCTCCTGGCTATAAGCCGGCTTTGTGGAGAACCTCGTTCAGCAGCGACTTTGAATAGTCTGTGCCGATGCGGGCCTCGCCAATTGTTTTAAGCAGTACGATTCTGAGCTGCTTCGCCTGTACTTTTTTGTCCATGTCCATGGCTGCTTTAAATTTTTTCGCATCTATTGCGGGCGGCGCAACGGGAAGGCCTGCCGCCACAATCAGGTCTCGTATGCGCTTCCCTGCTGACTGCTCGATATCACTTAATTCGGTCGCCATCACCATGCCCGCTGCAACCGCCTCACCGTGCAGCCATTCGCCGTAGCCAAGACAGTTCTCTATCGCATGTGCAAACGTATGACCGAAATTCAGTAACGCCCTGTTGCCTCTTTCTTTTTCGTCTTCAGAAACGACTGCGGCCTTGATTTGACATGACTGGTGTATCGCATGAGCAAGTGCATCGGCGTCTCTTGCAAGCAGTGCATCGATATTAACTTCCAGCCATTCGAAAAATTCCGCATCGCGTATTACACCATGCTTGATCACTTCGGCGAGCCCTGCCTGCAGCTCTCTGTCTGGCAGGGTTACCAGCGTGTCCGTATCAATAAGCACCAGGCGGGGTTGATGAAATGCACCAATCAGGTTTTTCCCGTCCGGGTGATTGACGCCGGTCTTGCCGCCGACTGACGAGTCGACCTGTGCAAGCAACGTGGTCGGCACCTGTATGAATGCAACGCCCCTCATGTAGCAGGCCGCTGCAAATCCGGCAATATCGCCGACGACTCCGCCACCCAGCGCTATAACGGTCGTGTCGCGATTTGTGTGTGTGCTGACCAGACAGTCGATGATGGATTCGACGCTCGCCATCGTCTTGAAGGATTCGCCATCTTTCAGGTTGATCGAGTGGACCACACGATCCGGCAGATTCTTTTTGAGACTCTTCAGGTAAAGCGGCGCGACCGTCTCGTTACTCACGACGAGGCAGTCTGAACCGGCCAGGTGGGAAGACAGATCGAAGGCACCGCCGAGCAGGCCGCCACCTATGATAATAGGGTAGCTGCGAGCGCCGAGATCTACTTGCAATGTGCGCGGTTCTGTCAAGGACCGGTCCAGGGCATTACGGAACGGCCAAGATTACCTGATTTACACAGATTGGCGAATATCGCCCGCCCTGGCGGGTGGTCCTTTTACAAGGCGTCGTGAATTTCGCGAGCCACCGTCTGTACTCTCCGCCCATCTGTCTCGATGATCAGGTCCGAGATTTCGCGGTACAGGGGATCCCGCTGCTCCATCAGCTCGCGCAGGACTTTTTCCTTGTCTCCATTCTCGAGCAATGGCCGTTTGTGTCTTCTCTGTGTCCGCTCGAGCTGTTGCTTGACGCTGGTATGCAGGTAGACCACGAATCCTCGGGCACCCAGGCGACTACGGCTCTCCGGATCGGCTATTGCACCGCCGCCCGTGGCAAGTACGACGCCTTCCCGTTGCGACAACTCGTCGATAACCTTGACCTCACGCTTTCGAAAACCCTCTTCGCCTTCCTTTTCAAATATGAAAGGAATATCGACGCCCGTCCGCGTCTCAATCTCTTCGTCGCTGTCAACGAATTCGAGATGCAGTAGCCGCGCAAGATGACGGCCTACCGCAGACTTGCCGGCACCCATTGGGCCAACCAGAAACAGGTTCTTTGGTTTGTTCATCTGCGGTAACTTGTCGAGCCACTAGGTGGCTGAAGGAGAAAGCCAACCCGAGGGTTGGCTTTCGTTTATCTGCTGCAATTTCGGATGTTCGACCACATCTAATAGATGCTGGATCCTTCTGCCAGAATTTTCGGTGTTACAAAGATCAGGAGTTCCGCCTTGTTCGTCACATTCTGCGTCGAGCGGAACAGCACGCCGAGTCCCGGAATATCGCCAAGGAACGGCACTTTGTTTACTGTTTCCCGGCGTTCCGTCTCGTAGATGCCGCCGAGCACGACAGTCTGACCATCGTTGACCAGTACCTGGGTTTCAATTGACCGGGTATCGATACTCGGGACTTGACCACCAGTCGCGCTCGAGACCAGATCGCCGACATTATCCTTGCTTACCCGCAAGTCCATGATGATGTGGTCGTCGGGCGTGATCTGCGGTGTCACAGTCAGGCTCAGGACGGCTTTCTTGAACTGCGTTGTCGTCGCGCCGGATGAGGCTGACTCCTGGAAGGGTATCTCTACGCCCTGTTCAATACGGGCTTCCTTCTGGTTCGCCGTTATGACCCGCGGCGTCGAAATGATTTCAGCGCGTCCTTCCGTCTGCAGAGCAGTCAACTCAAGATCGACGAGGTACTCGGTCTCGAGTAAGGCAATGGAAAACCGCCCCGCCGGGTTATCTATCGGCACGTTAACGTTGAAACGGTCGTTCAGGTCCGGTAGCTGAATCGGGAAGATCGTGCCATTGGCCGGGTCTCCAAGATTATCCACTATGGAGTTGATCATTGTGTCGGTACCGCCGGCGCTGCCCGATATGACCGTTGCTCCGTCACTGCTGTTAGCTCTGTAGGCCGTGGCACCAAATCGCACGCCGAGATCACGACTGAAATCGTCGCTGACAACGACGATTCTCGACTCAATCAATACCTGTCGAATCGGAATATCCAGTGTACGAACGAGGCGACGAATATTCTGCAGCCGCTCGGCCGAATCCTGAACGAGCAGTGTGTTCGTCCGCTCATCAATGGAAACGCTGCCGCGATCTGACAACAACGAGTTCTCACTATCGCCCGCACTAATCAGATCCGCAAGATCGGCGGCCTTGGCATAGTTGACCTGCAGGAACTCGGAATAAAGGGGTTCCAGCTCGTGAATCGCCGCGCGGGCTTCGAGATCCGCCGTCTCGCGTGCAATAATTTCCTCGGACGGTGCAACAATAATCACGTTGCCGTTCTGTCGCATATCGAGGCCCTTGGTCGTCATGACAATATCGAGCGCCTGATCCCAGGGCACGTTCCTCAAACGCAGGGTTACGTTACCCTGAACGGTATCCGAGACCACGATGTTGCGGCCCGATGTTTCAGCCAGAAGCTGCAGTACCGCGCGTGTCTCGATATCCTGGAAGTTAAGGGTCAGACGCTGGCCGCTGTATTCCTTGGTCTCGGAGAACAGGCTGGCTTGCTCGGTATCTACCGCTTTCGGGTTGATTTCGATCGTGAACTCATTGTCTGACTGATAAGCGAGTTGCTCATATTTGCCTTCCGCGGTTATTACGATGCGCGTGTCCAGATTGGTTCGCAGCGTGTCGACCGTTGTAACCGGCGTTGCAAAGTCCATGACGTCCAGGCGACGCATCAACTCTGCCGGCAGGCCCGTGTCCTTAAATACTGCAACGACGCGGCCGCCTTCCTGGCGAATGTCGACCGGCGTAGACGGATCGCTCAGTGTGACCATAATCCGGCCCCCGCCGCCGCGTGTGCGATTGAAATCAACGGCTGTGATCGAGCGGCTGCCTGAACTTGCATAAGAGCGCGGGGCAGCAGACGGCGCGGCGGAACCCGCGAACTGGGTCGTGAGCGAGCTATCCTCGCCTTCAGCGCCCAGTGTTACAACTATCGTGTTACCGCTGCGGCGCACTTCATAAGGCACCATCGAATCAAGATTCAGTACGACGCGCGTGCGGCCGCTTGCCTCAGCCGTCAAGACGGTATCCAGCGGACCGAGATTGACGTCCTTGCGGCGTGAAGACAGCCCGAGAGCGGTCTCAGGCAGGTCGAGCGCAATTCGGGCCGGGTCGTCAATCGTAAATGCCAGTGGCTCGGGGGCCGTGCCACTTAAGATCAACCTCACCTCCAACTGTTGCCCCGGGAGGCTCTGCACCTGAATATCCTGCAGGCGATTGTTGTCCTGTGCGTGTGCGATCAGGCCCCACGACAGCAGAATTGCCGTCTGTAATACAGCAGTCAGTCGCAGCAACGAACGCCGGTTACTTATGCCGTTAGCCGGCTTGATTTTGAGCGTCATTCCAAATACTCCCAGTTTCCTTCAGGCATCAGTCCGCAAGACCGACGGCGGCTTCTCTTTCCAGATACCCGCCGATCCCGTCCGAAATAATTTCAACAAGTTCAATTTCTGATTCACCCACACTCGTGATTCGTCCGTCGTTTTGCCCCAGATAATTGCCCGCCACGACACGGTGAATCAGGCCGTCAACCGTTTGTATAAGACCGTAGTTCGTTTCGCCCAGCTCCATCGTGCCGACCATTCGTAAAGTATCGAGCGGATACTGCTCTAAAAACTCGCGGCTGCGGTCCCGGTCAGGCCGGGTGCCGCCAGCGGCCGTGCCTGCTGTTGCCTGCGGCGCATCGGGCACGAACGGTGAGCGAAAACCTTCCACATCAGCGATGTAGGTGAATACCTCGTAGGGCGTAATTTCGGGCAATGGCTTAATCCGGCCTCCCGGAAGTGCCTTGGTCTCATTAATGAACTTATCCAGATCATCCATATCGCCGCCGCAACCCGCCACACCGAATCCAACGACCAGAAGCGACAGCATCAAACGTTTCATGTTCGAACCAGCCATTATTCTTCTGCCTCCTCATCGAGGTACCGATAGGTCTGTGCGGTCACTTCCATCGTCAGCCTGTCGTACACACCTTGTTCTTCGGGTGTGATATTTATGTCATGCAGCGTCACGATGCGCGGCAGCGAAGCAATACCGCTGACGAAATTAGCAATCTCGTGATAACCACCTGACAGCCGGATCTTGATTGGCTTCTCCGCATAGAAATCCTTGGGAATTTCCGACTGTGGCTGGAAGAGCTTTTCCTGCAGCCCTGCAGCAAGACCAGTCTGCGAAATATCAACGATCAGGCTAGGAATCTCGGTTTTACCGGGCAGTTGGCGCAGCATCGTACCGAACGACTGTTGCATTTGCGCCAGCTGTGCCTTGTAGGCGTCGAAGTTCGCGGCCTTTTTCTGTTTGTTCTTAAACGTTACGCGAAGCGTCTCCTCGTCGGCCTGCGCACGCGTGAGCTGCGGCGCCTTGTTTTCGACGATGGTCCAGAAAATACCCAGGCCTACTACCGCTGCAAGGACGATGCTGATTACGCCAGCGCGAAACATAAATGGCCAGCGGCCGACGTCATTGACGTCTAGCATTCTCAGTTCTTCAATGACGTTCATCCGCCGTCCTCCATGTCAACCGCATCTTCATCGCGGATCTGTTTCAGGTTGACAACAAATTCAGCCTGCCGGGCGGGCCCGCTTTCGGTTGTCTCAACTTTCACGACATCCGGATCCGTCAGCCAGTCCGACGAATCGATCTGCCGCATCAGCGCCGACACACGCGTGCTCGACTGAGCGACACCCTTGATTTCGACCGTTGACCCGTTTTGCTTCATGCCGGTCAGGTAAACGCCCTCGGGAAGCTGGCGGGTCACCTCGTCGAAGAGGTGAACGATCTCGGGCCGGCTTCTCTGCAACTGCTCGATGATTTCCATGCGGGCAAGAAGCCTTTCCCTCTGTCTTTCCAGGCCGTCGATCTCGGTAATACTCTTTTCAAGTATGATGATTTCTTCCTCAAGGCGTTTGTTGCGATCGCCCTGGTGATCAATCATCTGCGAGAAAGCCAGGTTCGTCACTCCAACGATGACAAGACCGGCAACAAACGAACTGCCCATCGCAACCAGGAAATCACGTTGGCGCTTTCTGCGCTCTTCGTCGCGCCATGGGAGAAGATTGATGCGTGGCATTTTAGTCGAAACTCCTCAGTGCAAGACCACAAGCCGTCAGAAGTGCGGTGGCGTCTTTGTGTACGCCCTGAGACTTGGCCTTTGATGAAATCTTCATTTGCCCGAGCGGATCACCAACTTCGGTCGGTATCCCGACACGGCTGGATATCACGTCGGCGATACCCGGAATATTCGCGCAACCACCGCACACGAGAATCATGTCCGGCTGCTCGCGTCCACCGCCGGATGCAAGATAGAACTGTAACGAACGGCTGACCTGCTGAGTCATGTCGTCAATGAACGGCTCGAGGACTTCAGGCTGATAGTTACTCGGCAGGCCGCCCTGCTTTTTCGCGCGGCCGGCGTCATCCATCGAGAGTCCGTAGGTGCGCATGATTTCTTCGGTAAGCTGCTGCCCGCCGAAAGCGAAATCACGTGTGTAAATTACTTTGAGGTCCTGAAGGACGCTAAACGTGGTACTGCTGGCACCGATGTCGACGATCGCGACAAACTGTCCCACGCCACCGTCAGGAATCTGGTGGCTCAAAAGCTGACAGGCGTTCTCCAGAGCAAAGGCTTCGACATCCACGATGTGAGCTTTCAGCCCGGCCCCCTCAACAGCCAGCTGGCGCTGCTCGACATTATCGGTACGGGTTGCCACGAGAAGAACATCCATCAACTCGGGGTCATTTTCGTTCGGGCCGACAATCTCATAGTCGAAACTGACTTCTTCCATCGGGAACGGTATGTATTGATCCGCCTGAATCTCGACCTGGCCTTCGAGGTCGCGCTCGGACAGACTCGAGGGCATTTGAATCACCTTTGTTATCGCCGCATCGCCACTGATTGCGATCGCTACGTCGGTCGCCTTGGCGCCCGATCTCTTGACTGCCCGGCGGATGGCCTCGCCAACGGCCTTCGCATCGACAATCGCTTTTTCGTTCACCGAACTCGGCGGCGTGGGCTCGGCTGAATACGATTCGACCCGAAAGCGCTTTCCGCTCTGGGAAAGCTCTATGAGCTTGACCGACGAGGTCGTGATATCGAGCCCCAGTAATGGTTGGGATTTTCTGCCAAAAAACACGTATTTTTTCCTTCTAAGTCGGTAAGTTGCGGGCCTAATTTCGGCTGAGTCTAAGCTTTTCGATTTAACTATATATCAATAAAATGTTAAATAAAACGTGAGTTTGTTCACGATCCGGCGATCCGTATGGTAATGCCGAGGCGGACCTCCATTCCGTGAACTGGTTGGCGGCTCGGACCAGAGATTCGTCAATAAATCCGGGCGATGAAGCGGCTCTCAAATGGCCGGTACCGGCTCGAAAAGATCACCCAATCGGGGCCTCCGGCCGCTTTTTCCGCTATTTTACCACGCATTGCGCTTCACCTTGTATATAGGCCCGGTGTATATAGGCCCGGTTCGTCCGGCCGACCACTCTTTGCCCATGAGTCCATTGCAGCCCAACGCAATACGTGGCTATTATTCTGCGCTATACACCCGAATCGACTCGAGGCGCGGCCTTGAAATCGAACATTTTCACTCACCAGTAAGCCGAAATGCGCCCGGCCCCGTAGCGGTTCACGCCGACTATTTTCAGGCTTTGGCCTAAAATGCTCGAACCATGCAGAACTCAGGCACACAGCACAAAGATACCGATCGCAGGCGAAAGAGCCGGTATACGAAGTGGTTCATACTTCTCGCGGGACTGGGTCTGGCGGCAGGCATGGCTACCACGACTGCCGTTCTCGGGGCTTATTATTTTGTGGCTCCCGGCCTGCCGCCGGCGGAGACGATTCGCGAAATTCCGTTGCAGATCCCCCTCAGGATCTTTAGCCGCGACGGGCGGCTGATTGCCGAAGTCGGTGAGCGTCGCCGCATCCTCGTCACTTTCGACGAGTTGCCGTCGCACGTCGTTGATGCGTTTGTCGCCGCGGAAGATCGCCGCTTTTTTGCGCATCCGGGCATCGATTACCAGGGCATCCTTCGAGCCGGTGTGAGAATTATCGGGACGGGCGAAATCAGCGGCGGGGGCAGTACGCTCACGCAACAGCTCGCGCGTGACTACTTCCTGACTCGCGAACAGCTGTTTACACGCAAGCTCCGGGAAGCGTTCCTCGCCTACAAGATCGAACAGGAATTTTCCAAAGAAGAGATTCTCGCCCTGTTCCTCAACAAAATGTTTTTCGGTCAGCGAGCGTATGGTGTTGCCGCGGCTGCGCAAGTCTATTTCGGCAAGGCGCTCAAGGACATCAATGTTGCCGAAGCCGCGACGCTTGCCGGGGTTTTACCAGCCCCGTCGCAGTACAACCCGGTTCGCAGTCCTTCCAATGCAAAAGCGCGCCGGACCTATGTACTTGAGCGCATGTTCGATCTCGGATACGTCGATAACGATACCTTTCAGCGAGCAATGATCTATCCGATAGAGTCCATGCTGCACGGTACCGCCACCGAATTGTCGGCCCCTTATGTTGCCGAAATGGTGCGGCGGGAAATGCTGGCCCGCTACGGCGAAGACACCTACAGGGCAGGCTACGAGGTGGTAACCACACTCGATTCGAGGCTGCAACGCGCGGCAACCTACTCCTTGCGTAATGGCCTGCTCGAGTTCACGCGCAGGCGCGGCTATAAGGGGCCGATTGCAACCTTGGAAGTCGATGCCGAAGTTCTGCTGGCACCGTATGATCAATGGCCGGAAGACCTCCGGCTCGCATTGGCCGACCAGCCAAATCCGGGCGGTCTCGATGTCGCGATCGTCACAGCGCTAAACGAAGACAACAGCGCTGAGATCGTATTAAACAACGGCTCACGCTCGACCCTTCCCTGGGACGGCATCTCCTGGGCCAAACCGTTTGTGGATCGTGCCGCCACAGGCCAGGCCCCTGAAACGGTTGCTGATGTACTTGCACCCGGCCAGATTATCCTCGTCATGCCGACGACGCTCGGTAGCTATGCACTGGCGCACACGCCTGAAGCGCAGGCAGCGGTTGTCTCTCTTGATCCCCGCGACGGCGCCATTACCAGCTTGTCCGGCGGATTTGATTTTACGATGAGCAAATTCAACCGCGCGGTTCAAGCGGCCCGACAGCCCGGATCGTCGTTCAAGCCTTTCATTTATTCGGCCGCGCTCGAGCAGGGCAATACGGCTGCCACGATCGTCGACGATTCACCCGTTGTCATCAGATCGTCAGAACTGGAAGACGTGTGGCGGCCCCTCAATTACAGCGGCAGATTTTACGGCCCGACGAGGGTCCGGGAGGCGCTGGTTCGGTCAATGAATCTGGCTTCAGTGCGGCTGCTGCTGTACAAAACCGGCGTCGGTGATGCCGTCAGGCACCTGGAGCCGTTCGGTTTTCCTGACAGCGCGCTGCCTCGAAACGGCTCCCTGGCGCTTGGCGGTGGAAATGCCTCACCGCTGGACATGGCCCAGGGCTACGCAACCTTCGCCAATGGCGGTTTTGCGGTCAAACCGTATGTGATCGATTCGATCAGTGGCCCGGCTGGTGAATTGCTGTATCGCGCAGACCCGCCGATCGTTTGCCTGGAGTGCGAAACCGCGGACGACGATACGCTCCCGGTGGAACCGCGTGATGTGGACGGCGATACCGTCCCGGTGGAACGGCGTGACCTTGATGACGCGATGTCTTTCGAACTGATGGCCGAGGTAGGCGAGAGCTACCGGCCAGATGCTTCAATCGCCCCGGAGCTTTTTGCCGACATACATGCGGCGCCTCGGGTGATCTCTGAGCAAAACGCGTTTCTGATACAGGACATGATGCGCGATGTCATTAGACGTGGCACCGGCCGGCGCGCGCGCGTTCTTGAGCGCAGTGACCTGTCGGGCAAAACCGGCACATCGAACGACCGGCGTGACGCATGGTTCGGCGGCTACAACGGCGATCTGGTCTCTGTGGTTTGGGTCGGGTACGACGACGACCTGCCGCTCGGACCGGGCGAAGAAGGGTCACGGACGGCCCTGCCGATCTGGATCGAATTTATGCGCATCGCCCTCAGGGGAGTACCGTTGCATCAGCTCCCGGTTCCCGAGGGC
>Ga0255052_10002039_pt1 | contig 14744 bp, 12 predicted proteins | sample JV7_2_21_MG_FD_188632 | JGI IMG/M metagenome (GOLD analysis project Ga0255052, IMG submission 188632) | Seawater microbial communities from Jervis Inlet, British Columbia, Canada - JV7_2_21 | ecosystem: Environmental > Aquatic > Marine > Inlet | place: Canada: British Columbia | collected...
CTGGTTAACCCTTTTTTCGGGCCCGCCAACCCCCCCCCCCCCGCCAACTCCGACTGCCGAGGCGATTGCCGCTGAACGACAGGTACAGGATGAGAAAATGAGAGAGTTGGCCGAGGGTCTGGTCGCGGAGATGATGGCTCAGAAGGAGGAGGAGATCCGCGGGGAGCTCGTGGCCCGCCAGGCGAAGATAGACGAGCTACAACAGCGCCTTGTAGAGAGTGAACGCCGGGCTCGGCAGGGGCAGTTGACCGGCGAGGACGTGCGCAGACGCGAAGAGCTACAACGGCAGATCGCGGCCGAGGAGGAAGCGCAGCGACAGCGCGAGGCAGAGCTGGAGGCGGAACGCCGTCAAGCCGCCGAGGAAGCGCAGCAGACGGCGACTGCCGCCGTTGAGGCTGTCGCCCTGGCGGCAGTCGCCGTAGCTTCCACTCCCACCCTGCCGCCGGCGCCAACCTCCGTGCCGACCGCAATCCCGACTGTAGTACCAACGCCAAAGCCGACGGCGATTGTAGAGGCGGGCCCTTCGGTCGAGGAAAACAGCTTCGTCGATCCGACTGAGGTCGACTCACCGCCCGCGATCATCAAGAAATCTCCAGTCGTATGGTCTCGCACTGCCATTCACTCAAGACGCCAGGGCGTGGTGGTCCTACAAACGACTGTCAATGCCGAAGGGCTCGTAGAAGAGGTCAAGGTCCTGCGGGCAGATCACGAAGGCTTCGGCATTCCCCAGGCTGTCATGGACGCGGTCATGAAGTACCGCTTCAAACCCGGAAGCAAGGACGGCGTGTTGGTGAAGACCCATTTCTCAATCGTCGCGCGCTACGATTTCACCGACCGATAAGAATCACAACAGATACAAAAAAGAAATGAGGCCGGGCATCAGCCCGGCCTCTTCATCTGGCCCTCAATGGGACCCAACATTATCCTCCGACGTCGGGGGTTCTCTCCACCCGGCGCGGATCGAAGTGGCGTCGTTAGTGCTCGACGCGCTCGCGGAGGGTCTTGCCCGGCTTGAAGTGGACATACTTCTTGGCCGGAATCATGATCGTCGCACCGGTCGCAGGGTTGCGGCCCTGACGGGCACCGCGATGCTTGGTGGCAAAGGTCCCGAAGCCGGGAATCGTCACCTTCTCACCTGCATCCAACGCGGTCGCAATGAGACCCTTGGCCGGGTGGGCTGAGAACATCGTGTCGATGATCTCCGCCGCTTTCCCCTGGCTGACACCGGTCTTCTTCGCTAGCTTCATCGCCATTTCGGTCTTGTTCATGGGAACCTCCTAGTTTTTGTTGTACTCAACATATTGGCCGCCCACCTCCGCGCTGTCAAGGGAAAATCACCAGAAAACCCCTTTCTACGCTTGTTTTCCGGCCATTACCGGGTTAGTTTGTGACCCTGGAGGTGCAAATGGATCTCAAACTCCGCGGCAAGCGCGCCCTGGTGACCGGCTCCTCTCGCGGAATCGGAAGGGCGATTGCCCTCTCGCTGGCCGATTTCAAGGTCGATGTCGCAATCAATTACCTCCGCAATCGCACCCGTGCCGAGGAGACGGCACAGGAGATCAAGGCACGAGGGGTCCGGGCTCTGGTCCTCAAGGGCAACGTTGCAAACCCGGAACATGTGGAACGCATTTTTTCCTCCATCGCCGACGAATGGGGGGGGCTCGATATCGTGGTGTCGAACGCTGCTTCCGGGGTCCTGAAACCTGCTCGCGAGCTCACCATGCACCACTTTGACTGGGCCATGCACATCAATGCCGCCGCCCTTCTGCCGATCACTCAGCAATTCCTGAAGCTTCCTGCAATCGGAGAGAAGGCCCTGGTTGCGGTGTCTTCTCTCGGTGCGCTGCGAGCCATCCCAAATTACACCGCGGTTGGTGCGTCGAAGGCCGCGTTGGAATCGATGGTGCGCCACATGGCGGCCGAGTTCGCGCCCGAGGGCATGCGCATCAACGCGGTCTCGGCGGGCACCGTCGACACCGACGCCCTGCTCCATTTTCCGAACCGCGAGGAGCTCCTGGAGAGCGCCCTTGCGCGCACCCCGGCCGGTCGGCTCGTCCATCCGCAGGACGTCGCCAACGTGGTTGTCTACCTGTGCACCGAGTATGCATCGATGATCCACGGCCAGACGTTGATCATTGATGGGGGGTATTCGATATTGGCGTAGCCTGAAAAATTTCGGATTTCGGATTTCGAATTTCGGATTTGACGTCCCCCAGCTTGAATCCTTCACCGGAAGCTCCAGTCGGCGTGGCGTTGTCATGAATGCTGACCGGACGTGCCGTCTCTGACGATTTGGGGTGCATGGAAATTTGTTGCGAGCAGATGACTCTGGCCCAAACATCGTCAGAGGGGGCACTCACGGGCAATACCGCTTCAGAGAATCGCGATCTTCAAGCCGGAAGGCCCTCGCCGGAACGCCCGCCCCCTTGCGCGCGCCAGATGGCCACGGAGAGGGATCCGGGTTACCGGCTACAGGAGCTTTTTCAGGAATTGGCCGGTGTAGGAGGATTTGCACTTCGCGACATCGTCCGGGGTGCCAGAGACGACCACCTCGCCGCCGCCATCGCCGCCCTCGGGCCCGAGATCAACGATCCAGTCGGCTGTCTTGATGACGTCGAGGTTGTGTTCGATGACGACCACCGTGTTGCCGCGATCCACCAGAGCGTGGAGCACGGCCAGCAGCTTGTGAACGTCGTGGAAGTGGAGACCCGTGGTGGGCTCGTCGAGCAGGTAGAGAGTCTGGCCGGTGGCACGCTTGGCGAGCTCGCGCGACAGCTTGATCCGCTGCGCCTCACCACCCGACAGGGTGGTAGCCGGCTGCCCGAGGTGGAGATAACCGAGCCCGACGGCGATCAGCGTGTCCAGAACGCGGACGATTTTGGGCACCGATCCGAAGACCTCGCGCGCTTCGTTGACCGTGAGGTCCAGGACCTCGGCAATGCTCAGTCCCTTGAAATGGACCTCGAGCGTCTCACGGTTATATCGAGAGCCCCCGCACTGGTCGCAGGTCACGAAAACATCGGGCAGAAAGTGCATCTCGATGCGTAGCCGGCCCGCGCCCTGACAGGCCTCGCAGCGCCCTCCCCTGACGTTGAATGAGAACCGACCCGGCTTGTAGCCACGCGCCCGCGCGTCTGTCGTCGCAGCGAACAGTGATCGGATGGGATCGAAGACTTTGGTGTAGGTCGCGGGGTTCGATCGTGGCGTGCGGCCGATCGGCGACTGGTCGATGGCAATCACCTTGTCGAGGAGATCAACACCCTCGACGCCGGCATGTCGGCCCGGTCTCGCGAGGGTTCCGTAGAGCTCGCGGGCTACGGCCTTGTGCAGAATCTCGTTGACCAGTGTCGACTTCCCGGACCCGGAAACACCGGTGACACAGATGAGATTACCGAGTGGCAGGTCGACGTCAATCTCTTTGAGGTTGTGCTCAGCGGCCGCGCGGACCATGAGCCGATGACCGTTGCCAAGTGACCGCTCCGCCGGCACCGGAATGCGTCGTTTCCCCGCGAGGTAGGCGCCGGTCAGAGATTCTTCGACTTTCTCCAGTGATTGCGGCGGGCCGCTCGCCACCACTCGCCCCCCGTGGCGGCCCGCACCCGGCCCGAGATCGACCACCCAGTCCGCCTCACGAATGGTTTCCTCGTCGTGCTCGACCACGACCACGGTGTTGCCGAGATCGCGCATTCCTTTGAGGGTGTCAAGAAGTCGGCGATTGTCCCGTTGGTGAAGACCGATGGAAGGTTCATCGAGGACGTAGAGGACACCCATCAGCTTCGATCCGACCTGGGTCGCAAGTCGGATTCTCTGGCTCTCACCGCCAGACAGGGTGCCGGCCATTCGGTCGAGGGTCAGGTAATCGAGCCCCACAGACACCAGAAAACCAAGACGGTCTCGTACTTCGCGCAAGATCTTATCGGCGATTCTGGCGTCCCGTTCGCCAAGCTCGAGATCGTTGAACCACTCGAGGGTCCGATTCACCGGCAGGCTCGAGACATCGACCAGACTGCACCCCACTATCTTGACCGCCAACGCCTCGCGGCGCAGCCGTGATCCACCGCAGTCGCCGCACGGCGCGAAAGACATGTAGCGCTCGAGCTCCCGCCGCACGTCTTCGGAGCTGGTCTCCGCAAAACGTCGTTCGAGGCGAGGCACCGCTCCCTCAAACCTGTCACGGTAACGATAGGCGCCCTTGCGGCCTTCCCAGACAAACTCGTGCTCACCATCGGTGCCGTACATGAGGACTTGCCTCACGTCCTCCGGCAGATGCCGCCACGGTGTGTGGAGGTCGAACTCGAGAGCCTCCGAAAGCTGCTCCACCTGGTGTCGAAACCACGAGCCTGGACTTTTGCCGACCATCGCCAGGCAGCCGCCCGCTAGAGAGTGCTCCGGGTCGAGGATCAACTTTTCCGGGTCGACTTCGCGCAGGAAACCCAAACCTGAGCAGGTTGGGCAGGCACCCTGTGGAGAGTTGAAGCTGAAGAGACGCGGCGAGATTTCGGTGAGCGAAAAACCACAATTCGGGCACGCATGGCGTGCCGACAACACAATCTCCTCTCCACGCGCCCTGACCGCCAGCGCCAGACCCTCACCGACCCGAAGGGCGGTCTCCAAGGAATCGGCAAGGCGGGAGGCCACACCTTCGCGGACGGAGAGACGGTCGACAACAACTTCGATCGTGTGTTTTCGCTTTTTGTCGAGGCTGGGCGGTTCAGCAGCGTCGATGATTTTGCCATCCACTCGCGCGCGAACGAAGCCCTCCCGTACCATCTGCGCAAAGACCTTGCGGTGCTCTCCCTTGCGTCCCTCGATCACCGGCGCAAGTAGCATGAATCGGGTGCCGTCGGGCAAGGAGAGGAGCTGATCGACCATCTGCTCGACGCTTTGAGGGCGAATCGGAATGTCACAGTCGGGACACTCGGGCACACCAATGGAGGCCCACAGGAGACGCAGGTAATCGTGGATTTCGGTGACCGTGCCGACGGTCGATCGCGGGTTGCGTGAGGTCGTCTTCTGCTCAATGGAAATCGCCGGTGAAAGGCCCTCGATGGTATCGACGTCCGGCTTTTCCATCTGATCGAGGAATTGGCGCGCGTATGCGGAAAGTGACTCCACGTAGCGGCGTTGCCCTTCAGCAAAAAGTGTATCGAAGGCCAACGATGATTTGCCCGATCCGGAAACGCCGGTAACCACTACCAGGCGGTTGCGGGGAATCGCGACATCGATGTTCGCCAGGTTATGCTCGCGCGCGCCGCGAATGATGATCTCGTCCTGCATTCAGATACGTCTCCGTGCCCGTTTCCGTCTCCGTGCCCGAAATGAAGAACACACGGCCGGCAGCTGACGTTCCCACCTTGGGCGATACGAGCCCTTGTGCGTCTCTTTCGGCCGCAGCAGGCCGGGCAAATTTACGCCGTAATTATACCATCATGCAAGGGCGAAAGAGCTACTTGCTCCGCTCCTTGATGGCCTGTTCTGCTTCGCGATCAAGGGTGCGCTGGCGCAGGGTCTCTCTCTTGTCGTGAAGCTGTTTACCCCGTACGAGGGCTATCTCGATCTTGATCCAGTTGCCTTCAAGAAAGGCGCTCAGTGGCACCACGGTAAGTCCCTTCTCCTGGACCTTTGACGTGAGGCGTTCGATCTCTCTTTTGTTGAGCAACAGGCGGCGGCGCCGGATTGGATCGTGATGAGCATAGCCGGCAGCTTCATACGCGCCGACGTGGCAACCGACCAGGAAGGCCTCACCGCCGGCGAAGCTCACGTAGGCCTCTTTAAGGTTGATTCTTCCTTCACGGATGGCCTTGACTTCGGTGCCCAAAAGCTCGATCCCCGCCGTTTCCTTCTCGAGGATGTGGTAGACGTGGCGTGCTTTTCGGTTGGTCGCGAGGACCCGGCGGTCATCGCTCATTGCACCACCTTGCCGAGCACCTCCACCAACTGCGGATCGAACTGGTGTCCCTTCCCACGTTCGATGATCTCGAACGCCCGATCGGGGCTTACAGTCGGCCGATACCGCCCCGGTACGGTCAGCACATCGTAGACCTCGGCGACGTGGATCAGGCGCGCCAGAAATGGGATGTCCTCTCGCGCCAGACGGTCCGGATAGCCAGTGCCATCCCAGCGTTCGTGGTGGTGGCGAACTGCGGCCATGACGTCGTCGAGGCCGGTGCCGACCAGAATCCTCTCGCCGACCACCGGGTGCTTCTGGTAGCGGACGCGATCGTCAGCGGATGGAGAGCTCGAGCGATACAGGCGCTCATAATCGAGCTCGCGCATGCCCACGTCGTGGAGGAGCCCGGCAAGCGCCGCATCCTCGGCACGCGCTGGACCAAGTTCAAGCTCTTTGGCCATCGCGAAAGCGAGGCGTGAAACTGACTCGGAATGGGCAACGAGATCCGGGTAGGTGCGCGACCCGGGCTGCAACAACCGCCGCGCCAGATTGCGGCGGGAAAATCTGAGAAGAGATTTTTCTCGGGCATCCTCAGCGCGAGTCTGAAGCCTGGACAACGTCGCGCGAGCGGCGTTCGCCCCGCCGCCTGAAATGACCGAGGCGGTGAGAGTGCTGATGTCCACGTTTTCCAGGAGGACTGCCGACGCGATCATTGGTGAGGGGGCCGGATCAACGGTCGTCGGAACCCTTCTCACTTCGATATGCCACGATCCGCGATCCGGCGGCGAGACGCCCGCCTCAACCAGGGCCGAGCCCTGGTGGCGAGTGAGCGCATCGCGATCGAAATCGGAGCTGCCTTCACGAATATTGACGAGAGTTGCGGCTTCGCCGGCTGTCATCAAGGTCACCGCAACCGCCACGACCTGATGATCGAGGACCGCGTCGAGTGCCGCATCGTGAACATTCTCGAGTCCCGATTCGTCGAGCATGGGGGCGCGGGGAGGCCCGAGCTCCACCGGCAGCTGTGCCGCCGGCGCCTCATCCTCGACCTCTTCAATGTCGTCATCCGAAAAGACGAACCCGGTTCGCTTGGCGAACTCGACCATGGCTGCAGCTATTTTCTTGGCGTTGGCAACATCGGTCCGTTCGAATGTGCGCTTGCGGCCTTTGTCACGTGCATCAACGAAACCGATGATCTCCTCGCCCGCGATCAGCGGCACGAGGAGCAACCTCGAGTTGCCTGCACTCTTCAAATAGTCGGTGAGCGGGCCCAGGTCATGTTTGCGGTTGAAGGCGGCGGGAACCCCGTTGAGATCGCGGACCCTCCGGACCATCGGATCCTGCAATCCGTGTTCGATCGCCAGCACGTCGCGACGACCAAAACCGTACTGGGTGGCGAGGAGAAACTTGTCGTCTGGACCGTAAAGATAAAGCGCGGCCCTTGTGCACTGAATCTCTTCCAGGAATCGAAAGAGGATCTCCTTGAATCCGCGTTCGATTTCCGGTGACCAGCCGGGTATGTTGGCGCTCATCGCGATCCCTCCAAAGGACCTCTGGAATCGACCTAATGTACCATCCACCCTCTTTCCCGGGTATCAACCGACCCAATCCGCGGTAGAATCGGCCCGTCATGTCGAGTCTCGCCGCCGCGGTCATGCTCATTGCGTCCCTCGCTACCGATGCTATGCACATCGGGGTGGAGCGAGGTCCCGAGGAGCTGGTCATTCGATTCGAGCTTCTCGCCGAAGTGCCGGAGTCGGTTGTCAATACGCTTTCATCGGGCGCACGGATCGAAATTGACTACCCGCTTCGAGTCTATGCCCGGCGGAGGATGTTTCCGGACCGCCGGATCTGGAAAGGCGTTGCGCGCTCCACGGTCACCTTTGATGCCATCACCGGCCGTTACCTGTGCCAGCTCATCGTCAATGGCTCGACTACGGTCAGCCGCGAAGTTGACTCTGTTGAGGTCGCCCGGCAATGGTTGACGGCCCCGCCCGCGGTTGAGGTGCCCCTTTCGAAAGGCCGTCGCGATGCCTTTTTGAGAGTCCGAGTGCGTGCGGTTTTTTCGAGCGGCACTACCTGGCTGGTCTTCCCCTCGACCGAAGGGACAGACTGGGTCGAGGTGAAGCTCGAGGCGCAGCGGGACGAGGAATGACCCTCGGCGTTGTTGGCTCGCGGGGGAGCACCCGATGAGCCGGCTGAGCGACGCCTGGTGGCGATACCACAGAGAAAACCGCTTCTTGGTTGGGGCTTTCCTCTTCCTGATGGTCCTTTCGGTGGGCGCCTTTTATCTCCTCCAGCGCGCCCAGGAAACATCCCCCGAAGAACTCACCAACAGGGTGCTTCTCTTCGTCTTGTGGTATCTGGACATCTCGCTGATCCTCATCCTCAGCTTCATCCTTCTGCGCAACGTCATGCGACTTGCCATCGAGCGGCGGTCCGGCGTCCTCGGTAGCCGTTTCCGCACCAAGTTGGTTTTGACGTATGTCGGGCTGACCTTCGTGCCGGTCATTCTGATTTTCTTGATCGCCACCAATCTCCTCCAGGGATCCATCGACCGGTGGTTCTCTGCCCCGGTAGAGACGATCTTGCGCGGCGGTGCGGAAGTCACGGTCCAGGTTCGTGAGCTGATCGAAGATCATCTCCAGCGGCAGGTCGCCGTTGCCTCGGAAGAACTCGGCCGCGCCACCGGTCGACAGGACCTGGTCCGCCTCCAGCATCTTCTCGGCGTGGACCTGGTTGCCCTCTACGAGGGCGATGATCTCGAGGAGATGGTCGCGGATCCGCGACGAATTCCGGCCTCGTTGCCGCCACTTCGCTGGGAGAATCTGCCGTCGTCCGGGGTCCGCGCGGATCGTTGGCGAGGCGGCCTGTTGCTCCGAGCGTGGAGTCCGACGGCAGACGATGGTCGTGTGGTAGTCGGCGATATGTTGCCTCGGGAGCTTTTGCTACATCTGGAAAACGCCATCGCCGCCGACGCCCAGTTCCAGGAGATGAAGCAGAAGCAAGGAACCATTACCGCCACCACTGTGCTGGTGTTCCTGGCGGTTACATTGTTGCTGCTTTTCGCCACCGTTTGGGTTGGTCTTTATCTGTCGCGGCGTTTCACCGAGCCGTTGCTGGTTGTCGCCGGGGCCACACAACGAGTTGCCGAAGGCGACGCTCTCGAAGAGATCGAGGTGCCGGCATCGGATGAAGTGGCGGTATTGGTGAACTCGTTCAACGCCATGGTCCGTCGGGTTCGGGCCACTGAAGCAGAAATTCTCACCTCGAACCAGGAGCTGACCACGCTCCTCGCCACGGTGCCCACCGGGGTGTTGTCGGTGGACACCGAGGGTGGACATTTTCGCCCCAACCCGGCGGCCGCGGCGATGCTCGGCCACCGGGAGTGGGCACACAGCTGGCAGCCGTTGCACGATCTCGATCAGCAGGGACTCAAGGAGCTATACAAACGACTCCTCCCTGGTCAGCCGGCCGATATCAGTAGCGAGATCGATCTCGAGACTGGCGGCGAGACCTTCCGCATCGACATCACATCCCGCCCCCTGCCCGGGGGGGGGCGGGTAGTCGCGATAGACGACTTGACCCAGCTCATTCAGGCGCAGAGGCAGGCGGCCTGGAGCGAGGTCGCTCAGCGTATCGCGCACGAGATCCGTAACCCCCTGACCCCGATCAGGCTGGCGGCAGAGCGTATCCAGCGCCGCGCAGACGGCCTCGACGGGGAGTTGCGCGAAATCGTGACCTCGGGTTGTGAGGCGATCGTTGCCCAGGTCGCCGGTCTCAAGGAACTCGTGGACGCGTTCCAAGAGTACGCGAGAATGCCGACCATCAACCCACAACCGACAGATCTGGGTCGCGTTTTGCGAGAGCTGTGCTCGCTGTACGGGGGCGTTCGTGAGGGCCTCGATGTACGGGTCGAGCTCCCCGAGGGCGATATCCGGGCGATGGTAGACCCCGCGCTCTTGCGGCAGGCCCTGGTCAACCTGCTCGATAACGCGGTGTGGGCGATCCCCGGCGGCGGCAGCATCGGAATCGCAGCCTATGTCCGGGATCAGGACGTGGTCATCGAGGTCGAGGACACCGGCGTTGGTCTCCCGACCGAGGACACTGAAACTCTGGTCGAGCCGTTCTTTTCCACCAAGGGGCGCGGCTCCGGCGTTGGTCTCGCCCTCGTTCATCGAATCATCTCAGACCATGGCGGTACGCTCGAACTCCAGTCCCTCGAGGAGGGCGGCGCCCGGGTCCGGATCGTGCTCGACAACGCACTCGTCGACGCTGAAGCCTGATTCCCATAGAGCGGGACACCGTTGACCCTTTCCGGAGCCCCCTGATAACATTGTTATCATGGCGTATCCCGGCAACCCCGAGCTCTCACCCCAGGCCCAGGATCGCGTGATGACCGCCTTCAAACAGGTGGTGGGCAAACTTCAACAGGGAAATCGAGAAGAAGCCCTCATTGGGCTGGAGTTCGTGCTCCGACTCGACCCCGCTTACGCACCGGCCAAGAATCTCCATCAGCAGCTGTCTTCGGGGGCGGCGGAGATTGATCTCAACGATGTGCTGTCACAGCTCCAGGCCCCAACCACCGATACCATCAACACGCTGCTGGTGGAGGCGGTGGAGATGTACGACGAGCGCGATTTCGAGGGGGCGCGAGCGAAAGTCGATCAGGTGCTGCTCGATCTTCCGGGCCACGAAGAGGCTCGCTTCCTCCTGTCGCAGATCGAAGACGCAACAAAGGGTTCGTCACAGGTTGGTCAGTTCCTCCAACAGGCACGCGATGCCCTCGCCCGCGGTGACTCGCAGGAAGCCGCCAATTTCGTGATGATGGCGCAGGCACTCGACCCCCACCACAGCGAGATTGCCGAGACCATTACGCTCATCGAGCAGGGCGGGGACGTATCGCTCGAACAGGCCGGCTTTGCCGATGAGGACCAGGGACCTCCGGCGGACTCCGGCGAGCCGGCCGCGGTCGGCTTCGAACCGGCGATCGGGTCCTCCGATCTTTTTTCCGAGACCCAAGACGACGCCCCTCCAATTGGAACGGACAGCGCAGTGAGCTCTGAGGAAGCAGCGCCTGTAGACGGCCCCGCGTCGGGCCCACCGCCGCTGCACGTTTCGGCCACGGCGGAGCCGGAGCCACCAGCATCGACCGAAGCGTACTACGAAGAGACGGATGTGGCCGAAAAGGGCCTGTTCGAAACAGGGTCAACGATGTCGGCGGGTGATTCCGAGGAAGTCGAGATCGATCCAAGCGACACCCAGGCAGTCATTCGCGATCTCCTCACCAAGGGCGGCACCGCCGCAGCCGCGGACGACTATGCCGCAGCCATCGATGCGTGGTCGAGGATTTTGCTCATCGACCACAAGCATGAAGAGGCACTGGACCGCATCGAGCACATTCGTCACGCCAAGGAGGACATCGAGCGCCGGATCGAGCCGATGTTAGCTGACGCCCGATCTTCCCACCTGAGCGGAGACCTCGAGGTGGCCGTAGATTTTGTGCGGCGAGCGCTCGAGCTCAGCCCGAATAACGTAGAGGCCACCCGCCTCCAAGAGACCATCCAGCGGGGCGCTCACCCAGACGGCAGCGAGCTCGCCGGAGATTCGGCGATGCCCGAGCTGGAAGACGACCTCTTCACAGACGAGTTCGAGGCGACCGCAGATTTCGGCGAGGCCGCCGCTGGTCCATCACAGGCCTTAGAGGGCGAGTGGCGGACGCCCGACAAACCCAAACGCAGACTCCCCTGGCAGTGGTGGACGGTGATCGGCGCGGTCGGCATTGTGATCGTGGGGGTCGCCATGTGGTTCGGCGGACTCTTTGCGCCCGCCCCGGAGGATGAGCCACGAGTCAACGTAGTCACCCGGGTTCTTACCGAGGCGACGGAAATGTACAACCAGAAGCGAGTTGAAGAGGCGATTCTTCATCTCGAACAGAACTCGGCCGACGATCCATTCCAAGTGCGGATCGACCGCGCACTCACCGAATACCGGGCGGCGGTCGCGACGCCGATTCCAACCCCCATTCCCGAAGGTTTGACTGCGTGTCGCGAGCTCCTCGAGGAGGGCCACTGGATGGCGGCCTACGAACGCGTCATGTCCGAACTCAGGGCCCACCCAAACGACCCGGGCCTCGAAGATGTGCGACAACAAATTCTCGAGGTGGAGCCGATTGTGGTCGATCTCTATGGCGCCGTCAGGTCGGGCGATTATCGGGCTGCAATCGACCTCTCGAAGGCGTTGCTTGAAAAACGCCCTGACGATTCCGAGGTGATCGCGGCCTACGACCGTTTCCTGTTCAACGCCGCCTTGACGGAGCTCCGCGCGTTCAATCTTTCGAACGCGGAATCGTATCTCAAGGAGCTCCAGCAACGCCAACCGGAGGATAGCGAGATTCAACGCATATTGGAGTTCGTCAACACGTACAAGACACGTCCGGTTGACATGCAGCTAGAGATCTTCGTCGGAAGTCTCTCAGAACGATGACCGACGATCGAAAATCCATGCCCGGTGACTGGGATGCGCTGGTCGATCGACCCGCTGAAGTCGGCCCCGCGCGCTCTTCTCTGCCCAGTCACAACCATCATCTGCCGCCAGCGCTCACCGTGATGGCCTCCGCCTGGGCCGATCTCGTAGGCATGCTGGCCGTTTGCACCAGCGCACTCATCGCCATTCTTGTGCTTGGAGAACGGCCGGCCCTGCCGGCGTTTGCGTGGGCCGCCGCACTCGGGGTCGTGTGGTGGGCGTTTGCCGCCGCTGTCCTCGTCGTTGTCCGCCAGGCCACTCCCGGGATGCTGCTTGCCGGTATGAGTTTCTCGGAGGCGGTTCGGCCGCAGCGTATCGTTTGGGTGTTGGCCGCCGCCTTGGTCGGAGTTGCGACCTTTGGTCTTTCGGGGATCATCGGGGGACGGGGCTCGGCCCTCCGTCTGGCCGCAGCAACCGACGTGGTGGACGGCGCCGCGTGACAGCCGTTGATCGACTCAGCTCTTCCGGCGCTTGAAGTCCATCCCGATGTGATCGGTGGCCGCTGTTTGTAGTTATCGACTTCCTTTTGGGACTTCGCTAAGTTGGTGATGTGCTAGTGACTACGACTGACGACGCCCGTCTTGCGGAGCAGCTCGAGCTTTCGGTGGTGATTCCGGCATTGAATGAGGCCGACAGGCTGCCGCCGACCCTCGTTAGAATCGGCGCTTATCTCGACGCACACCCCGATTGGCGGCCGGCCGAGATCATCGTCGTCGACGACGGTTCGTCGGACGGAACCGCAGCCGCCGCTGCCTGCGTCGACCTGCCGCACGGCATCGATCTCCGCGTCGCCGAACACCCGAACAATCTCGGCAAGGGCGCTGCCGTGCGCACGGGCTTCCGCCTTGCCGTTGGCCGTTGGGTCCTGCTCACCGATGCCGATCTTTCGGCGCCCATCGAGGAGTTGCCGGTCCTCGCGCGAGCAGCCTCCAGGGGTTCGGTGGCGGTCGGTTCGCGAGCTGTCGAGCGGCGGCTGGTGGAGACCCCACAACCACGCCATCGGGATATGATGGGGCGCACCTTCAACCTCATGCTCCGAATGCTGCGGTTGACCGGGATTCGAGACACACAGTGCGGCTTCAAGCTCTTTCCGGGAGAGTTGGCCCGAGCCCTGCCTGGTGTTCAACGCATCGACGGCTTCACTTTCGATGTCGAACTCTTGTTGCTTGCCAGCTCCTGGGGCTTCGAAGTTAACGAAATCGGTGTTCGATGGAATCATGTCGAGGCCTCGCGGGTGATGGCGGTGAAACATTCGATGGAGATGTTCGGCGACACTCTGCGCCTGTGCTGGTGGAGGGCCCTTGGAAAGCTTGCGCCCCGCCCGAGGGTTCTTGAATGAGCGACAGCGCTCGTGACGGCGACCTTCGCCCGTGGTTGGTCGACACATTTCTGGAACACCTTGAGTGGGAACGCAATCTCTCCCCCGCGACCCTTCGCGCCTACCGCCGCGAAATCCTCTCCTTTGTCGATTTCGTCGCCTCTGAGCTCAACCACGAAAAGCCTGCGCAAACCACACCCGTGACCGTGCGGGCCCACCTCGCTCACCTCCACTCGCGCGGTCTCCAGCCGCGTTCGATCGCACGCGCTCTCGCCGCTCTCCGGACCTATTTCCGCTTCCTGGTCGCCGAGGGCTCTCTCGAGGCGAGCCCGGCAGATGCCGTGCCCCACCCCCACGACGTCCAACGAACACCGGAGATTGCCGACCGCTACGCGATCGAGGAGCTTCTCGAAGGATTCCCAGATACCCCCGCTGGGCGCCGTGACCGCGCGGCGGTGGAGCTTCTTTACGCCGCGGGGCTCCGCGTCGGCGAACTCGTGGCTCTCGACCTCGGCGATGTCCAGCTCAGTCAGCGGCTGGTTCGGGTGCGCGGCAAGGGACGCAAGGAGCGCCTCGTGCCCTTCGGCCGGCCGGCAGCGAAAGCCATCAAAGAATACCTTCCCGAACGCGCCCGCTGGCGTCGAGGTGTTGCTGGCGAGGACGACCCTCTATTCGTCAACCAACGCGGGGGCCGCCTCAGCGACCGGTCCATCCGCCGTCAGCTCGACCACGCCGTCCGCCACACGGCAGACCTCAACCATCTCCACCCGCATGCGTTGCGTCACGCATTCGCCACCCATCTTCTGGAGGCGGGCATGGACCTTCGCGCGATCCAGGAACTCCTCGGCCACAGCTCCCTTGCCACGACACAGGTCTATACGAAGGTCGACCTGGGGCATCTGATGGCCGTCCACCGACGCAGCCACCCGAAGGGGTAGGGGCTACGGCTTTACGGCTTTACGGCTTTACGGCTTTACGGCTTTACGGCTTTACGGCTTTACGGCTTTACGG
>Ga0255052_10002040_pt1 | contig 14735 bp, 16 predicted proteins | sample JV7_2_21_MG_FD_188632 | JGI IMG/M metagenome (GOLD analysis project Ga0255052, IMG submission 188632) | Seawater microbial communities from Jervis Inlet, British Columbia, Canada - JV7_2_21 | ecosystem: Environmental > Aquatic > Marine > Inlet | place: Canada: British Columbia | collected...
TCAAGGTCAACTACAGCGCCATACAGGATAGATGAAAAGGACGCGGTCCAGTAACCCCCGGCACCCGGAAAACCCAGAGACGCCCACAGGATCGAGAAGAGATACAGAAACGGGAAGGGGCTCTCATACCCGCCAGAAAGGAAAACGATTACAGTATACAGAGCAAGGTCGAAGCCAACCTGGATGAAACTGAACTGCTTGATGTCTGTAATCTGGTTAAAGATCGATGAAAAGAGGATCGTGGCGAGATAAACAGCTACTACGAGGAGATAGATATAGTAGAGAGGAGCGAAAAACAGGACCTGGCTACCCTTTACCTGGGCAACCACGGTCACTCCCAGCAGGAGGGTGATAGTAACCACCCTGAATAGCATCAGAACTTTTAGTAGAAAATCCAGTTCTGAAGTCTGTACTGAGTGGGCGCTGTATGCCCCTTTGGTCATATTTTCCGTTAGCCCAGCGAGGCCATCTTGAAGATCGGAAGGTACATCGCGATGACCACGAAACCGATGGCGCCACCGAGGAAGACCATCATCATAGGCTCCATTAATGAAGTAAGGGCCTCCACAGCATTGTCTACTTCCTCGTCATAGAAATCAGCGATCTTGCTGAGCATGGCATCCAGAGCACCCGTAGCCTCTCCAACGCTGATCATCTGAACAACCATCGGGGGAAATACACCTGACTCTTCCAGGGGCTCGGCTATCGTCTTACCTTCACTGATGCTTTGCTTTGTATAGTAAACGGCGTCCTCCACTACCTTGTTCCCCGAAGTTTTGGCACAGATCTCCAGGGCATCGAGGAGGGGCACACCGCTCGAGAGCATCGTCCCGAGGGTTCTGGTGAACTTTGCCACTGAGACCTTCCGGATGAGCATGCCAAACACAGGGAGTCTTAATAGAATGCGGTCGATCCTCCTTTTTCCGTTCTCTGTACCGTAATATCTTTTCATAATAAATCCGAAGAAGATAAAACCGACCACCACCGCACCCATCTTCCAGCTCGCCGCAAAATGGCTCATACTGATCACTATCTGAGTGATAGCAGGCAGTTCTCCTCCCATGCCGGTAAACATATCCGCGAACTTGGGAATAACAAATACCATGAGGATAGCTATCACACCCACAGCAACGGCAAGGATGGTGAGGGGATAGACCATGGCTGTTTTAACCTTCTTCTTGAGGGCTATGGCCTTTTCCATATAGGCGGCCAGGCGGTTCAGGATAGTATCCAGGATACCGCCTACCTCACCTGCAGCTACCATGTTCACATAAAGCTCGTCAAACACCTTGGGGTGCTTCTCCAGAGCTTCAGCGTAGGCGGCTCCGCCCTCAACATCGGACTGAATAGTGGAAAGGGTAGTCCCCAGCATCTTGTTATCAGACTGTCCGGCAAGTATCTCAAGACACTGAACCAGGGGCAGTCCGGCATCGATCATGGTCGCGAACTGACGGGTGAAGACGACAATATCCTTGTCTCTTATCCTCTTGCCTTGCAGACCCGGGATATTTATCTTGATCTCTTTCGGCTTGGCCTTGACCTTGGTGGGGTTGAGCCCCTGTCTGCGCAGGGCTGAGTGGACAGCCTCTGTGTTCGGGGCTTCGAGCTCACCCTTTTTTGTATCTCCCTGTCTTGTCTTGGCTTCCCACTTGAATACAGGCATTAGTTACCTCCCCGGTAACGGGATCACGACCGCCGCGGTCCGGCGGGACTTTCAGCCCTCACAGTTGAACCGCCAACCTCGGTCAGATTGACACCAGCCTGACTGAGCATCTGGCGCAGTTCGTCCGGGTTAGTGGTTCGGCCAAGGATATCCTCAAGGTTAACAACACCCTTGAGCTGGAGGTCCAGGAGGGACTGGTTCATGGTCTGCATGCCGTACTTTGCCTGCCCCACCTGCATGCTGGAATAGATCTGATGTACCTTGTCCTCTCTAATCAGGTTGCGAATAGCGGCATTGGGGATCATTATCTCCAGGGCCAGCATACGTCCGCCCATCTTCCTGGGAATCAGGGTCTGGGAAAGGACACCTTCCAGGACGAAGGATAGCTGCGCCCGGATCTGTGACTGCTGATAAGGGGGAAAGACATCGATGATCCTGTTCATCGTCTGGACACAGCCGTTGGTATGAAGTGTGGCAAATACCAGGTGACCCGTCTCGGCCACTTTCAGGGCAGCTTCGATCGTTTCCAGATCTCTCATCTCACCTATCAGGACGATGTCGGGGTCCTGCCTGAGTATGTATTTAAGGGCCTTTTTGAAGGAATCCGTGTCGGAGCCCACCTCACGCTGGTTCACAACGCAGTTCTTATGGGGATGGAGAAATTCAATGGGATCCTCGATAGTGATGAGGTGCTCGTTCCGGGTAGTATTTATTCGATCCACCATCGCCGCGAGGGTCGTTGACTTGCCGCTACCTGTAGGCCCCGTAACCAGAACAAGGCCGGTGGGTTTCTTCGTAAGATCTTCGACTATCGGAGGCAAGCCCAGTTCTTCGAAGGTCCACGTTTCAAAGGGGATCGTACGGATGGCCATTCCCACAGAACCACGGGTCATGAACATATTTGCCCTGAACCTGGACAGCCCTTTTACACCAAAGGAGAAATCCAGTTCCTTTTCCTCTTCAAAAGTGTGCTTCTGGGCATCGGTCAAAAGGCTGTAGGCTACTTTCTTCGTTTCAGCAGGCCCCATCATTTCCACATTTAGCGGCCTGAGCCTCCCGTCAACTCTTAGCTGTGGGGGTGTTCCCGGTGTGATATGGAGATCGCTGGCATCGTTTTCCACCATGAATTTAAGGAGCTGGTGGATACTGGTAGACTTGCCGGATAATTCAGCCCCTTCCCCTCCAGAGGCTGTCGGTTTCTGTCCCGTACCCTGTGCCATAAAGTACCTCCAAAAAAAGACCGCTCAGTTCAGTTACTGTCAGTTACTGAATTAATCTCCGAATGTAACCCTGAGAACTTCTTCAATAGTCGTAACACCGTCTTTTATCTTCGTTAAACCACTCATCCTCAGGGTCATCATTCCGGCACGAATTGCCGCTTCTTTAATTTCGAATGTAGTCCCTCCCTGAAGGATCACATCCTTGATCTCATCATTCACCAGCATGACTTCATACAGGGCGACCCGGCCCTTGAAACCTGTACCACCACAGGCGTTGCAGCCCTCACCGGAATAACAGGTGATGCCCTCCTTGATCTCCTCTTTTGTAAAACCGATATCCTCCAGAGCGTTGACGGGAATGTCGATAACCTGTTTGCATGAGTCACAGACTTTTCTCGCCAGCCTCTGGGCGACAACCATTATGACGGCTGAAGCCACCAGGAACGGCTCAACACCCATATTAAGCAGTCTGTTGATAGTGCTGGGCGCATCGTTAGTGTGCAGGGTCGACAGCACCATGTGTCCTGTCAGGGCGGCTTTGATCCCTATCTCGGCCGTTTCATAGTCACGGATCTCTCCAACCAGGATAATATCCGGATCCTGGCGCAGGAAAGATCTCAGGGAAGCAGCAAAGTTCAGTCCGATCTCATCGTGCATCTGCACCTGGTTTATGCCCATGAGGTTGAACTCAACCGGATCTTCAGCCGTCATGATATTCACATCCTCCTTGTTCAGGTCCGCCAGCGCGGAGTATAGAGTCGTCGTCTTCCCGCTGCCTGTAGGGCCCGTAACAAGTACCATGCCGTAGGGCTTGTGGATGGCCTCCTTGAACTCTCCAAGGGCCAGCTCCTCAAATCCGAGCTTCGTCATGTCAAGCTCAAGGGTTGATTTATCCAGAAGCCTGAGGACGATCTTCTCACCAAAAAGGGTCGGAAGCACTGAAACCCTGAAATCCACTTCGGCACGCCGGCCGAGCTTCATCTTGATCCGGCCGTCCTGGGGAAGACGTCTTTCAGCGATGTCCAGTTTGGACATGATCTTTACTCTGGAGATCACCGCGTTGCGGATCTTCAGGGGAAGGTTCATCATGGTCTTGCAGACACCATCCAGGCGGTAGCGTATCCTCATGACCTTCTCGTAGGGTTCTATATGCACGTCGCTGGCCTTCATTTTGAAGGCCTTGATAAGAACACCGTTAACAAGTTTTATAATGGGCGCGTCCACCTCACCCGACAGGATGTCATCCTCCATATCTTCCACGACCTCAACTTCGTCCACGGCACCTCTTACCAGGGTGTCGAATTCATCCACGTCCATTACAGGGCCCGCTTCCATTTCCCCATCGAATTCACCACCGTCGAGGTCACTGAGATCGAATTCGGTTGCATCGATGGAGGCCTTGCCCCCACCAAACCCGCCTGACTCATAATACTTCATGATGGAGTCTTCGATGGCGGTCTCGGATGCAACAACCGGCTCAACATTATAGCCGGTCATGAACTTGATATCGTCAAGGGCAAAAACGTTGGTAGGATCGGCCATGGCCAGCGTCAGGGTACCGCCGGTTCTGCTGACAGGAATAAGCTGATATTTCTTGGCCGTCTTTCCCGGGATCAGTTTTATAATATTGGAATCGATCTCGAACTCGGCGAGGTTTATGGATGGCACCCCATACTGTTTGCTAAGGAAGGCGACGATGTCGGCTTCTTCCATAATATCCAGCTTCGCCAGGTTATAGCCAAGCCTGCCACCGGACTTGCTCTGTTCCTCAAGGGCTTTTTTAAGCTGATCTTCGTCGATCAGGTTGGCTTTGACCAGCATCTCACCTAAACGCGCTGCGGCCATATATTTCCCCATCCTTCCGAGTGTGTCCTTATTATCGGCGCTCCACCCTATAAGCTATATTCGAATCTGTTATCTTGTCAAGAGGTTACAGTATCACGGTTACGCTTACGCGTGAAGTCTGGCTGGCCTATGGCCAGGGTCCAATGACCAACGTCCAAGGTCCAACCACGCTTCTGGCGTGGCAGGCGTGATTCACAATGACTTCTTTATGACCACGCCCTTCGCACTACGCCCTACCTGTCCTGAGCCTGTCGAAGGACGCACTCACCCGAAGGGTGCCTCTGTGACTCTGTCCTTCGACGCACTTACGTTTGCTCAGGACCGTGAGCATGTCGAACGGTGACTCTGTGGTTTAAAAAACAATCTCCAATTTCCAATGTCTAATGTTCTAATTTCTAATGCTCTAATTTCAATCGGATCATCTCAAAATAATATACCTTCCGTACTGATCTGTGAGAAGATCTTAACCGCGCTCTTTACGTCCTCTGATATCTGTGCCCTCAGGGAATGTTCATCCGCAAATTTCATCTCGTCCCTGAGCCTTGTGAGAAAAAGCAGCGTTATCTCACTGCCATACAGTTTCCCTTCGATCTCGAAAAGATGCGCCTCAACCGTAAGGGGCCCCCCTCCGAACGTTGGTCTGGTCCCCACATTTACAGCAGCAGGTCCGGACCGTCCCTCAAATGAAAAAGCTGCTCCGTATACACCATTGGCGGGCAATATCACATTACCACAGTCCAGGTTCACTGTGGGGTAACCGAGTCCCTGCCCCCGCCCCTGGCCTTCAATTACAGTACCTCTGACAAAATGGGGTCTGCCCAGCAGATCTTTTGCACTCTCAACATCACCGTCAGAAAGGGTATCTCTGATCCTGGTACTGCTGACGATAAGTCCCTCAACAAAAACAGAGGGGACACTGTAAACCGAAAATCCTCTCTCCCGCCCAAGGGCCGAAAGAAGATCCACATCCCCTGCCCTGTCCTTTCCAAACCGCCACCCCTGTCCGGCAACAACAGCGGATACCGACAGTGTATCTACAAGAACCTCGTCGACAAACTGCTCCGGAGTCATTGACGCTGTCTGCCTGTCAAAGGGCAGAACCAGGGCGGCGTTCATCCCCAGGGCGGAAGCGATCCGGAGGCGATCTGATACAGTCATTATCACCCTGGGCTTGTTATCCGGCATTATGGTGGCAGCGGGGTGCCTCGAAAAGGTCAGGATCAAACCATCGGCAGCAATATCTTCGGCCCTCGAAACGGTTTCTCGAAAGATCGCCTGGTGACCGGTGTGAACACCGTCGAAATTACCTACAGCGGCAACACAGCCGACTTCCTTTTCTCTGATGGACTCTAGATCTTCGTATTTCCTCAAATCACCACTCCCGGATCACCTTCCAGAAAGGTTCTCAGAATCCACTTCCATCATACATTCCCATTCCCTGCCGTCCTGGCGGTAGATCCTGGCAGGCAGGCAGGCGGAGCTTAAGAAAATATCCTTCGCCCTGTCCACATCGGAGTGTTCCAACCTTATCGCGAGGCCGCAGTCACTGCTGATCTTGCGCGGCTTCATGACCGTACGGTGCCCTACACCTGCATCTTTGAGAGCTTTTTCGGCCTTCAGGGTCAGGTGGGTTGTAGCAAACACCGCTACTAAATCTGTGTTCAATTATTCCCCCTGAACTTCTGAAGTTCCCTTACTCCTTCAACCAGGCTAAGTGCCTCCTCCTCCGTGGTGAAAATCCCGGGGCTCACCCTCACAGTACCTTCCGGGAAGGTACCAATGGTCCTGTGGGACAATGGAGAACAGTGCAGGCCGACACGTACCTGAATACCCCTTGTCTGCTCCAGAAAAGATCCCACCTCGGCAGGATCAAGATCTTCTACGTTAAAGGAAAGGACCGCTACCTGATCTTCCGGAGAGTCGGGCCCATACAGAACGACCCCCTGGATTTTTGAAAGACCCTCAGTGAGGATCTCAACAAGCTTCTGTTCGTGGTTTCTGATGTTGTCCATCCCCCGGGAATTTATGAAACGGATGGCCTCTCCCAGCGCCGCGATCCCCGGTGTGTTTGGAGTACCGCTTTCGAACTTTTCAGGGAGTACCTCCGGCTGTCTGATAAGGGTTGACTGTCCTCCCGTACCTCCTTCAGTAATAGGCACAAGATCCACTCCCGGAGCAATGTACAAAAAGCCTGTTCCCTGAGGTCCATATAGGGATTTATGACCCGGTACTGCAAGCAGATCGATCCCCGTTTCGGCCACATTCAGAGGAAGGACACCCATTGATTGCGCAGCATCTAACAGCACAACAGGCCGGACCCCGTCACTGGTTCCCAGTGAGCCGCATATTTCCTCCACAGGCTGTATGGATCCAACGACATTGGATGCATGGGTCAGAACGATCAGTCTGGTTCGGGAAGTGATCGCTTCTGTTACTGCACCAGCCCTGACCATGCCCTTTTCGTCAGCCTGAACGCGTGTCACCTCCACACCAATTTCATCCTCAGCCCTGGCGAGGGGTCTTACAACAGAATTGTGGTCCATTGATGTTGTAATTACGTGACAGGCCTCCCTGAGAAATCCCGTGATGGCAAGGTTCAGTGCCTGTGTGGCATTGGAGGTAAATATTATCCGCGAACTGTCCTGGGCGCCGATGAATCGCGCCACTTCCTCCCTTGCCTCGAATATCTCCCGTTCACCCTGAAGGGCCGAATACCCCGCCCTCCCGGGCGTTGAGGAAAGCTCCCTGATCGCCCACAGCATCTTTTCCACAACAGGCTCAGGCTTGGGCCAGCTTGTCGCGGCATTATTCAGGTAAATGGGCTTATTACTGCTCATATCTTACTCTCCAAACAGAGTATCGAAGAACCCCCGACACGCTGCGAAAAAGTCTGTTAGAAAATAGGGTTCATCTCCCAATTAGTTGGTGGAATTTAGGTAAGATGTCTCCATAAAGCCGGGTTTTTGGTGTAATCACTCGCCTTCGCAACCCCCTTGAGCTTCGCTTCGTGATTCACCAAAACCCCGGCCTGATTTGCATTCGGTTATCCAGGGGTTCGGTAAAAGCCCCTGAAGCGAAGCTCAAGGGGGTTGCGAAGCCGAAGGGGCTTTTACCGGAACCCGTTTATTGTAGATTAACCACCAACTAAATTGGAGAAGATCTCAAATTTCCAATTCTCTAATGCTCTTACACCATCTAGGAGCCTGACTCTTTATCAATACCGGCTCCTATTAAGCAGAGCGGATCCGGGGCTCCATAGTGTCCGTACAGATGGTACACGATCCCGCGACAGCCTCCCCTGGCAGGCGGCAAGCAGCGAGCAGGAACGGCATACGGAAGGGAGCTCGAGAAGGTCCTTTCGTATTCTGTCCCTGGCCGGGTTTTTCCAGATACCGTCGAAATCATCCTCGTTAAGATCTCCAAGGGGGATCAGGAGCGAACAGCACGGATATACAATCCCGTCACAATCTATGAAGGCAATGGAATTACCCGCCTCGCAGCCTCCAGGTTCGGACCCATCCAGCCCAAGGAATTCACTGATAATAAAATCATGGATCCGCAGGTGATCCACACCCAATCTGTCAATAACCTCGAGAATATTTTCCCTGGCCAGCTCTTTTATCTCCTCCGGCAGCGGCAGAGTTTCGTTTCCTCGGGAACTGATATCACTCGCGTGTCTGTTTGGCAAGGTAAGACCGAACCCGTATCTGACGGCAGCACCCATAATACCGGGGAGCTGGAGCGGTTTTCTGACATGATACGGCTTCGGGGACAGATGAGAACATAAGAACCATCAGGAATACGGGCCTTAAGTTTCTCATTGTCCATCCTTTCTGAAACCTGATCTTACGGAAAGAGGGACCTCAAGGTTGTGGCCTGTCATAAGGGACTCGTCCCCGAGAATATCATCAAGGCCGCCCGACGCCACAATATTCCCGGAGTCCAGAAGAATCCCCTTCGTGCAAACATCAAGGGCGAGTTCCAGGTCGTGGGTTGCTATGAGCATCGTCCTGTTCATTGAAGACAGGAGTTCGATTACCTGCCTGCGGTTGGCCGGGTCCAGATTGCTGGAGGGTTCATCCAGGACAACAATGTCGGGTCTCATGGACAGAACTGTGGCAAGGGCCGCCCTTTTCTTCTCACCGTAGCTCATGTGGTGAGCAGACCGTTCCTCGAATCCCACCAGGCGTACGTCCTCCAGGGCCTGGGCGACACGCTCCCTGACCCCTTCTTCGGCTATCCCCATATTCAGGGGACCGAAGGCCACATCATCAAATACTGTGGGAGAGAACAATTGATCTTCGGGATCCTGAAACACGATGCCGACCATGGATCTGACGGCCTTGAGGTTTTTCTTGCACACCTCCTGCCCCTGAACGAACACCTGTCCACTACCTCCCGAAATTATTCCGTTCAGGTGCAGGATGAGGGTGGACTTCCCCGCCCCGTTGGGGCCGATGAGGGCAACCTTCTCGCCTTTACCCACGTTGAAACTCACGCCCTTCAGGGCGCTCGTACCGTCTGGGTAGGTGTAGTGTAGATCTTCAATGCTAATAGCGGTTTGTGTAGTCAATTCAACTCCGTTTCTGTTTCATAAGCGTGAAAAGGAACAGGATGGGTTATATAACCAATCGAATTTGTTCAACTATTAACCGGACACTAATGAGTTGTTAGTTAAATATATATATCAGGGAATAACTATCAACTAACAACTAATTACCTGGGTCATGGGTGGTGGGTCCTGGGACGCGGTCGACCTACACTTTAGCCCGATCTTCACCATTGCGGACTATTCTTATCGCCGATTCGCCTTCAAGGGGACATTTATACTCACATATCCCGCATCCGGTACAGAGTTTCTCGATCACTCTGGGCTGCATGACCTGGGCGGCACCTTCAGGCCCCTGAACGACTTTCTTGTCAAAGACGATGGCTTTTTCCGGGGTGGGACAGTGCTCTTCGCATACTATGCATTCTTCCGGCTTCACGAAAGGAATGCACGTGTTTTTGTTAATGATCGCTGTTCCTATCGTAGCCGTTCTTTTTCTCACGGGGTCCAGATGCTCGATAGCGTTGGTGGGGCAGACCTGGCCGCACAGTGTACAGGAATACTCACAGTATCCGGTTCTTGATACCAGTATCGGGCTCCACATACCTTCCAGACCTGCTTCCAGCAGTGTAGGCTGTAGGCCGTTTGTCAGACACACTCGCATGCACTCTCCGCACCGCAGGCAACGAGCAAGAAACTCATTTTCAGCCGCTGCTCCTGGAGGACGAATTATGTACTGCCCGAGAGAATCGGCACGGATCGAGGGGCCCACGGTCAGGGGCAGGATAATGCCGGCTCCAGCACTTGCCATAAACTGCCTCCTCGAGAGTGAAAATACCTGTGGAACCGACTTCACCTCAGTCTGTACAGTCCCGTGTGAGACCAATTCGTCTCCGCACAGGTCAACACAGTCGTAGCAAAGTGTACAGTCGGCAGGGCGGATGAATCTGGGGGACTCAGTCGTCAGGGCCCCCATTCGGCAAACGTCAAGGCAATCGGAGCACCCGGTACACCCATCGGACCTGACCTTTAGTCCAAGAGGAGACAGGAAGGAGAACCATCCCAGGAGCGCCCCCAGAGGGCACAGGTTCCTGCACCAGAAGCGCCTCTGGTAAAGCTCCAGCAGGATAACAGCCATGAACAGCGACAGGAACAACGGTACCTGATGGAAAACCGGAGGATTAAAGGAGAGCAGCCTGTTGTGAAAAAATCCGTAGAGAGGCTCTGTTATGGACCGAAGTGGTTCACCGATCCTGTAGGACGTATCGAAAAATGCGGTAGCTGCCCTTTCGAATGGTGGAACGACACCCATGGCGAGGCTTCTGATCAACAGGGACAGGGGGTCAAAAATGCCGGCGAGGTTTATGGAAAATATGGAGGCAACCAACAAAAACACCAGGAGGATCTCCCTGGTCCTGTAGAACGGACCAGCTGGCGCTGGTGTCCGAACTTTGCTGTACCTGCCCACAACATCCAGACATCCCCCCATGGGACATATCCATCCGCAGAAAAACCGGCCAAAGAGGAAAGTGGCCGGCAACAGGATCACCAGGGGCCAGAAAAAGGTCAGCACTTTCCTGGAAGCGATCATGGAGCTTATCGCAGTGAGTGGATCAACGCGGAAGAAAGCGTTAACGGGGAATGGGATAACATCCTGTCCCAGGTATCTTGTGTTCAGGAAAAGAAAGAGGAAGAAGATACCGAACACCCACTGGGAGATGATCCGGTATCTTCTCAAACTGATCCTCCAACCAGCCTGGCGCGGGCAAAGTCCATCTCCCCGAGACCTGACGCGTAGCCGGCTTTCACCGACGGTATATCTCCGGGTTGGAGGCCAAAGAGAGTTGCTCCATATGCGTCCAGCATCACGGGGTCCGAACTGGCCGCAACGCGGTTGAGGACTTTCACATCACTGAGTCTGCCGCCAGTTGGACCGTTCCTGATCATGATCCTTGTGGCATCAAGGATATTGAGTGTTGGGGAAAGAACTGCCGTTAAGTCAGCAAGTTTCTGATCGATCCTGGAGTGAATATTGCCTCTGTTTCCACCCATGAGCCCCATGAGGTTCTTCATTGCCATTGTAAGCCTGCTTATGCTGTGGTGTTTTGCCACTGGGATATTTATCAGGACATCAGCATCGAGGGCAGGAGAATACAGGGGCCACTCCTTTATTGCCTTTCCCTCGGGGAATTTTACATTCCTGAAAAGACCGTTCCGCACAAATTCCAGATGTACCCTTTTATCACCCAGTCCCGTTACCATTTCCAGTATCCCGCTGTTTTTGTAACTTCGCCGGGCATCGTTACATGTCCTGTCAAGTACGGTTACCGAGCGGGCCCCTGCTTCGAGACACATGACAATAATGGCTCTTACCACATCGGGATGCGTGTTTGCTCCCTGCTGCACTGTTCTGTCCCAGCCGATATTGGGCTTAACTACAACAACAGAACCCCTGGGAACGAAAGCGGACATGCCGCCCAGACCCTCAACGACGGTTTCAGTCGCCCTTAGATAATCGCCGTCTTCGGCAAGGGAGAGCACCGATGGACCGCTGTCGGCCCTGAGGGATCCCGGTGAAATAAAGGGCGATATTATTGATGCAGGCAGGGTCAGGGACGCAAGTGAACCTTTCAGGAAAGTGCGCCTGCATATTAGGCCGCCAGAAGAACTCATATCAGTTTCTTTTCCTTGAGGAAATCCCTGGCAACTTTTGCCGGTTTTGATCCCGATATCTTCGCGACAAGGGAGTCTAACAGGTCATCGTCCAGTGTGATCCTCGTCCCGATCTTCTCCAGCAGCCTTGGCAGGGCGGGAAACTTCTTCAGGGATTCCTTCCTTACTACGGCCGCTCCCCATCCCAGAGATGAACCGGCACTATCATGGCCTGAAAATCCCATGGGTTTCAGCCATACGAGATTGTGTTCTTCATCGAACCTCTTCTTGACCAGCTTGAATTTATCGGCAGATGAGAGGTCATCCTAGCTGCCGCCAAGATAATCCAGTGATCTTTCCACGTAACCCACATACAGGTCTACCTTGCCCTTTTTCACTTTCTCAAACAACTCATCACTGCTGGAAAAGAACTTTATCTCCACGGTCGTTCCCGTTCTCTCATTGATGAGGATAGACAACATCCTGCTCACCAGACTGCTCCTCGCGCCCTCAACCGACCCCAGGACCAGCTTACGTCCCACACAGGCCTGAGCGTTTCCAGCCAGAGCAATCGCAAAGAAAAATACAACTACTATGGAGAAGACTATTGCTTTTCTGCCACCGATCATTGACATGACCACCTTTTAACCGATTTGTCTCCCGGACCCGCAGTTTCAGATCTCTTTTTAAGGGTCGGCTCGAACCGGACCGTTCCCAGTTCAGGCTCGATCCTGCCATCGAAGCTAACAACCAATAACTTTGTTGATACTACCCCCCCTCAACTATAGACAATGTCTGTCCGGAGCTGAAACTGCCTGTAAATGTAAGGCCGCTGGGGAAGAGCACTTCTATTCTGTAGTCCCCTGTTGACGGGAGGCCGAAGTGAAGTTCCGTCGGCTGCTGTGAGCAAAAACCCGTCTGCGTTTTGACTTCCTGATAACCGATCAGCCGTTTTCCTTTAAGAATCGTAACCTTGGCACCGATCGCGTCGGCATTGCTGACTGTTCCGGTTAGCCTGACCTTAAGGAATTTACTATCGTTCTGCTCATTCCTGTAAAGCCGGTTGGAAGTGCCCCAGTTAACAACGTAAAGATCAAGATCACCATCGTCATCGATGTCCGCAAAGGCGGTCCCCTTGGTCCTTACTGTCTCATTCTTCAATTGAGGCAGTTTGTCCGCCACATCGTAAAAGGAACCTTTACCGTCGTTAAGATACAGCTTATTGGCCAGCTTGCCGTCGCCCTCGTACAGATCAAGGTCGCCGTCATGGTCCACATCACCGAAGGACGGGCCTTTACCCCACCCATCGTCTGCCAGACCGGATTCCTCCGATACATCATCGAAAACACCCTTACCATTATTTAAAAAGAGCTTGTTCGGACCGATATAGTTTGAAACGAAGAGATCGAGATCACCGTCGTTATCCACATCGGCAAGAGCAGCACCTAACCCCCAGTTGCCATCGTTGGTCCCGGACTCTTTGGAGAAATCCTGAAAGGTCCCGTCGCCGTTGTTCAGGTACAGGTGATTCGGCTCTCCTGCCGGATAGCGCCCGTTGACAACATAGAGATCCTGAAAGCCGTCTCCGTCAACATCACCAAACATAGCACCCCAGCTCCAGCTTCTGTCGCCGACTCCCGCTGAATCCGTTATATCTGTGAAAGTTCCGTCACCGTTATTCCGGTACAGAGTATTTCCAGCCCCAATACCGTAGTTGGCAAGATAAAGGTCGAGGTATCCATCGTTATCCACATCAGCAAATGCCGCGGCGTAAGTGAAGTCCTTGCTCCCGACCCCGGCCCGTTTTGTTACATCCACAAATTTCCCACCCTCGTTGAGGAGCAACCTGTTGGCTTCTATTTCATTCCGACCGCCTTTGACAATATACAGATCCCTATCACCGTCGTTATCGATGTCGCCAAAGACAGAGCCCATTGACATCCCTGGATCGGCGACACCTTTTCCAACCAGATCAGAGACGTTTACGAAGGTACCTCCTCCATCATTCCTGTAGAGGTTATTCTCCCCTCCCTTGTTGGACACATATAGATCAAGATCACCATCTCCGTCGAAATCGGCAAAGGCGACCCCTTTGCCGTGTCCGCGATCCCCGACACCGGAAGTTTCAGTTATATCTGTGAAGTTAAGTGAAAAACCGAAGTTGGGGATAAAAAGCAGAAGAGTGAGAGAAATGGCCAAACAATATGTGGATTTTGCCCAATGGGTCATAACCAGCCCTCCTTGTATCGAAACCCACTTGTTCCTCTTAAAGAAAACCTATCAGAAACCGCATTCCTGGTCAAAAGCATCTAAGCATATATATGACGGATTTCCGCCAAATTGAGGGCGTACTCCATCTGAGTTTCCATATAGTAGGGAGCATTCATGGTCAACGCGAAGCTGCCACCGTTGGCCTTCGCTGTTGAGACGGCTTCGGCCAGGTCATCGAAACTGCTGAACTGGGCGCTGTCAAAGGTCCTCTGGTTGAGGGGAACTATGGAAGGATATTTTCCTGACCATTCCTCGGGAATACATCCGCCATATACCCAGTTCGCACCGGCCTGTATGAGAGGTAGTATCTCGTTTTTATTGTTTGCAGGTGCCAGTATGTCTGGCTGTTTCATTTATAAAGCCTCATTTTCGTGATGCGTATTTAAGTTGTTAGTTGTTAGTGGTTAGTTGGTAAATGCCACGACATCGTGGACAGAAAGTTGTGCCACGACATCGTAGACAAAGTTCTTTGACAATCGAATAGATACCACGTTCATTCTCATGAGCAACTACTTTTATTTGGAGGTGCTCATGA
>Ga0255052_10002043_pt1 | contig 14732 bp, 14 predicted proteins | sample JV7_2_21_MG_FD_188632 | JGI IMG/M metagenome (GOLD analysis project Ga0255052, IMG submission 188632) | Seawater microbial communities from Jervis Inlet, British Columbia, Canada - JV7_2_21 | ecosystem: Environmental > Aquatic > Marine > Inlet | place: Canada: British Columbia | collected...
AGCCAAAACGACGGGGGTCACGAAATCTCAACGCCTTGCCGTTTCCAAAACGGATATCCACGTGATCGTGTTTTGCAGCAGGTTCATCCGAATTGATGATCCTGACGCTGCCAGACATACCGAGATGTAGCATGGCCGACCCGACCTCGGTGTCAAACAGGAGGTATTTCGCCCGCCGCCTTACCGAGCGGATTTCCTGGCCCGGCAGTCGTTGGTCGATTTCGACGGGTACCGGCCATCGAAGGCGCCGGTCCCGAACAATGACTTCGCTGACCTCCTGGTGCTCGACCCAAGGGGCGATTCCACGGCGGCTGGTTTCGACTTCGGGGAGCTCTGGCATTGAGGACAAATCCGGTCAGGGTCGCCCAATATAGCCCCTAAAGTCGCAACAGAAAACATGCAACGCGCCTGTTCGAATTCTGTCGAATGCCGTATTGGCATCAAAACGGACGGTTATCGCGAGCCACTGTTGCATTGGTTATAGTGCGCCTCATATCTGGACCGGATACATCGCGAGGGAAACACAAAATGGATTACTTGTACGGCCTGCTCGACCTCGATTTCCGGGGCTATGTCATTGCTGCGTTCGTCATGGTGCAAATCACGATGATGGCCGTCACTCTTTATCTGCACCGTGATCAGGCGCATCGGGCGATCGATCTGCATCCGGTTTTAAGGCATTTCTTCCGCTTCTGGATCTGGTGTACGTCAGGAATGCTGACGCGGGAGTGGGTTGCCATTCACCGGAAGCATCATGCGTTCTGTGAGACCCCGGACGACCCACACAGCCCGCAAATCTATGGCCTGAGAAAAGTACTACTCGAAGGCGCGGAACTCTATCGTGAGGAATCGGAAAACGCCGAGACTCTCGAAAAATTTGGCCGGGGAACACCGAACGACTGGCTGGAGCGCAACATATACCTGCGCCTTCCTTTCGGTGGCATTATTCTGATGCTGGTCGCCAACCTGCTGCTATTCGGCGTGCCTGGAATCACTATCTTCGCTATTCAAATGATGTCGATGCCGGTATTTGCGGCCGGCATTATTAACGGCGTTGGTCATCATTCAGGATATCGAAATTTTGAATGTGATGACGCGGCGACCAATATCGTGCCCTGGGGATTCTTGATTGGCGGTGAGGAGCTGCATAACAACCATCACGCATTCCCGACTTCGGCAAAATTCTCGGTGCGACGCTGGGAATTCGACATCGGTTGGCTTTACATCAAATTGTTCAGCTTGTTTCGCCTGGCGAAGGTCAACAGGCTTGCTCCGCATCCGGTCATAGGCAGCGAGCCTGAGGGACCGCTCGGAATAGATAACCTGACGGCGATTATCGTCAATCGCATGCATGTGCTGCGTGACTACACGAAACAAGTCACGCTTCCTGTCTTCAAAACTGAAAGGGCGCTGGCCCGGGGAAATGAGGCATTTCGCAGGGCGAAAAAGCTGCTGATCCGCCGACCGACGCTTCTCGATGATCGTGCAATAGCCAGGCTCGGCAATTTGCTGGAGGACAATGTGGCCCTCAGGACCGTTCATGAATATCGCGAAAAACTTTCCGAGATCTGGACCAGCGCCAATGTCAGCAACGAGAAGTTGCTGGATCAGCTTCGGCAGTGGTGCTCCGAAGCGGAGGCGAGTGGAATCAAGGCGTTGGAGGATTTTGCGGACCGGCTTCGTTCGTATCAGATGGCTGCTGTCTGAATCCATTCGCAGCTTTGGCGGGAAATTAGTCAAAAAAAACCGGCTAAAAGCCGGTTTTTTTCATCTGACTTTTGCTTCCTTGTACATCACATGCTTTCGTACAACCGGATCGTATTTCTTCGTCTGCATCTTCTCCGGATGCAGTCGCTTGTTCTTGGCAGTCGTGTAGTAGTGGCCGGTGCCGGCACTGGAGACGAGTTTGATTTTTTCACGCATTGATCTTCCCTCCAGTTATCAGACGTGCTGACCGTTTGCACGCATGTCCGCGAGTACCCTGTCGATGCCATGTTTGTCGATGATTCGAAGGCCCTTGTGAGATAGGCGCAGCCGAACGAAACGCTTCTCGGATTCTACCCAGAACCGTTTGTATTGCAGGTTCGGTAAAAAACGCCGACGCGTCCTGTTTTTTGCATGAGAAACGTTATTGCCGCTTTGCGGACGCTTCCCGGTGACCTGACAAACCCTGGACATTTCTTTTAGTCTCTGTACATAAGGATGCCCGCGCGCGGCGGGCAGAGAGCGAGACTTTATACCAGCCTCCAGACCGCTAATCAAGGGTGTTCGGAGGCATTCTAAAGCAAACCCCTGCTGGCCAGCGAGGTGCTGGTGCCGTCGCCGATCACTAGGTGGTCCAGGAGGCGAATATCGACCAGTTCCAGGGCCGATTTGACCCGTCTGGTGATGCGCTCATCGGCCTGACTGGGCTCGGCGACGCCGGATGGATGGTTATGGGCCAGGATAATGGCCGCAGCATTGACCGTCAGGGCTTGTTTCACCACTTCGCGCGGATATACGCTGGTGCCGTCAATCGTGCCCCGAAACAGCTCCTCAAACAGAATTACCCGGTGCCGGTTGTCGAGATAGAGGCAGCAGAAAACCTCGTGCGGACGGTCCCTGAGCCGCGCCAGCAGAAAGGTCTCGGTGTCCGCAGGGCTGCGGATCGCCTCACCGATCGGCAACGTTTCCTCGAAATAGCGCCGTGCGAGCTCCCGCAGGGCCTTCAAAGTGGCGAGACGAACGTCGCCAATGCCGTAGGTCGCGGCCAGCTCCTGCTGACTGGCATTCAGGAGCTTCCTCAGGCTACCGAAGCGGGTCAGCAGCCGGTGCGATAGCGCGATTGCCTGTCCCGGCAGGGGGCCGCGCTGAAACAGGACCGACAGCAGCTCAGCTTCCGTGAGAGCCTCAGCGCTGCCGCTGACGAGTTTCGATCGTGGTTTATGCCGATCGCCTGTTTTCGCAGTCTGCATGGACGGTCCCTGTCCGGTTTGGCTTAAGGTGATGAAAGACTGAGCCCCGTCAACATGTGATTCAACCCGCAAATCCGGTCATGACAGGCCTATTTGCCGGATATGGACTGGCCATAGAGGATGCCAACGAGCTAAGCTTTCGAACCCGCTCACTTGACCGGCGACATGACCAATCAAAAGATCATCCTGGGAATTACCGGCGGCATCGCTGCCTACAAGACGCCTGAACTCATTCGGCGCCTGAAAGGCCGCGGTGCAGAGGTTCAGGTCGTACTGACCCGTTCCGCTCGCGAATTTGTCACTGAAACGACGCTGCAGGCCGTTTCCGGCCTTCCCGTGCGCTCGAATCTCTGGGATAAGGAGGCGGAAGCGGCGATGGGCCATATCGAGCTTGCTCGTTGGGCAGATCTTGTCCTGGTTGCGCCGGCGACCGCCGAAATAATGGCGAGGCTCGCATCCGGATCGGCGCCTGATCTCCTGACCACCCTGTGCCTGGCAACCGAAGCCCCGATAGCAATTGCGCCGGCGATGAATCACGTTATGTGGTCGAATCCGGCGGTGCAGGAAAACCGCCAGAAGCTGGCTGATCGTGACGTGCGGATCCTGGGGCCGGCAACCGGGGACCAGGCATGTGGAGAAACCGGGCCCGGACGGATGCTGGAGCCTGATGAAATCGTGGCTGCCGTGACTGCTCCGGTCGCGGCTCCCGCTGTCGATCCAGCTCCGCTTGCTGGAAAAACGGTCATGATCACTGCCGGACCGACGCGAGAAGCGATCGACCCGGTCCGCTATATCAGTAACCGCAGCTCCGGGAAGATGGGCTTTGCGCTGGCGACAGCGGCCCGGCAATCCGGCGCAAGCGTGATATTGGTCTGTGGTCCGGTCAGTATTGCGACACCGGAAGGTGTCGAGCGTATTGACGTTGAAACCGCGAAGGAAATGTTTGCGGCTACACATAAGCGGATTGATGAGGTCGATATCTTTATCGCTGCTGCCGCCGTCGCGGATTATTATCCCGCCGACGAGAAGGCCGACAAGATCAAAAAGTCCGCTGTTGAACTCTCGTTGAAGCTTGTCAGGAGCCCCGACATCCTGGCATCAGTCGCGGGCCTGCAAAACGGACCCTTTACTGTCGGTTTTGCCGCAGAGACTGACAATCTGACCGATTACGCTCGCAGCAAACTTGAGAAAAAGAATCTCAACATGATTGTTGCCAATTTTGTCGGGAAAAACTGCGGTTTTGATGTCGATGAGAACGCTGTCGAAGTTTTCTGGCCTGACGGACAGATGTCTTTTCCGCTTGCAGAAAAACGGCAACTGGCGCAGGATCTTGTCGCGCTGATTGCCGGGCATTACCTGCAAGGCATTGACGCCAATACCCAGACAGAATTGCCCGCCATAATGGTCAGGGACTGACGAGCGAATTGTGCGATCTATCGAATTGAAGATTCTGGACTCACGCATCGGTGATTCCATTCCACTGCCTCACTATGCAACTGATGGCTCAGCCGGACTCGATATGCGTGCCTGTATTGATGAGACGCTGACCGTCGCTCCCGGACAGACAGTGCTCGTTCCATCAGGGTTGGCGATTCATATAGGGGATGCCCGGCTGGCGGCGGTCCTGCTACCGCGCTCAGGATTAGGCCACAAGCATGGCCTGGTGCTTGGAAATCTGACCGGACTGATCGATTCCGATTACCAGGGACAGGTTTTCGTGTCGATCTGGAATCGTGGCAACAAAACCTACGAGATCGATCCGGGCGAGCGTATTGCGCAGATGGTGTTCGTGCCGGTGGAGCAGGTGGCATTCGATGTGGTGGAGGAGTTCGGCGATTCAGACCGGGGCAAGGGCGGTTTCGGCCATTCAGGCCAGGCATAAGCGTCGCTGCCGAACATCCCTGTGACAACGCTGCTCTTTCAATTTTTCGAGTTTGGTATTTGGGCCTAGTTCAGGCCTTTGAGCGTCTTAAACCGATCAATATCCCCGTCGAAGCGAGCGACGATACTTTGCTCGTCCTGCTGAAAGCGCTGCAGATTCTGTTCGTGCCGGGAGATCGTATCCTTTGTAGTCGACATGTCGTCGGCAAGGTCCGGATCAATCATCGGAGCGTCGGGGTCATCACTGTAGGGTCGATACCCGGAAGCCTCATCGCGCAGCGCATCCATGCGGCGCTGCAAATTTCGCAAATAGAGTTCGGTTACGCGCGATTGCGCCTGAAACAATTCAACACGCCGATCACGATGCATCAGGATCTCATCGACTGACAGGTACGTTGCCAGCAGCGCCTGGTCTGCGCGTCTTTGTAACTCGCGGTCCCGGGCCAGTTGTTCCAGCCGCATGTCTTCGGCAATTTCTTCTTCGGTCTTCTTGGCATGCAGGACACCTACTGTGATGCCATGCTCATTGACGATTTGCCTTTCGAATTCCGAAAACTCGGCGGGAATGCTGTCGCCGTAGTGCACAACGCCCTCCCCATCGACCCAACGATAGAGTTTTTGAGCGTTCTGTGCGGTGGCCGAGCCGGCCGACAGGCATAGAAATAGTAGCGTTGACGCTGTCAAAAATTTCATAGCTCAAATATCACATACTTTCCAATCTACGAAGAGGGACTGGTTCGCGAATTGAAAGCTTAGTCCGCCCACATCATTCTGTAAACTTATTCAAAAAATATTAATAAATCAATAGTTTACGCTTTAACCCCGTATTTTTGACGATAACTCACGACGGGCTCAAGGGATTCCGTGTATTCGGTTGATTCTTCGAGCATATCGATCAGGTCCTCGAGCTGCACGATGCTGATCACCGGGATTCTGAGCGTCTGCTCAAGTTCCTGGACGGCAGATCTGGAATCTTTGCCTACCTCCTGACGGTCGAGCGAAATGACCAGACCGGCCACATCTGCACCGGCCGTATTGATAATCTTAACTGCCTCCCGAACTGCTGTTCCTGCAGTGATCACGTCATCGACGATGAGAACTCTTCCGGACAACGGCGCGCCGACAATGCTCCCTCCCTCACCATGACCCTTTGCTTCCTTGCGGTCGAATGCATACGGCACATCAATATCGTGATGTTCGGCCAGTGCCGCGGCCGCAAGAGTGGCCAGCGGAATACCCTTGTAAGCCGGCCCGAAGAGCATATCGAATTTGACTTCTGATTCAGCTATTGCGGACGCGTAATATCGACCAAGCTTGGCGGCAGCGTAGCCGCTCGAAAAAAGCCCGGCATTGAAAAAGTACGGGCTGACCCGGCCGGACTTCAGCGTAAATTCGCCGAATCGCAATACGTCCAGCTCGAGGGAAAGTTCAAGAAATTCACGTTTGTAAGCACGCATGTTTTTGGACTTCAGTTAAGCTTCGGTATGATGGCTCGCTTCGAGGTCGCCGGCGCAGCCGCGCGAGGCAAGTGAGTATGCCACAGCGATATGTCTTTTTCTGTACGTACCAGTCCTCTCAACACATCAATTGACAGGTCGGAGTAACTTCTTTGTTTCGTGTAATTAGCCTCAACGCAAACGGCATTCGTGCAGCTGCAAGAAAAGGTTTTTTTGAGTGGATGGAAAAACAAAAAGCAGATGTTGTCTGCATTCAGGAAACCAAGGCACAAGAACATCAGCTAACAGATGACTGTTTCCGGCCAAAGGGATACCACTGCTACTATGAAGACGCCGTCAAGAAAGGGTACAGCGGTACTGCTGTGTACACAAAACGCGAACCCAAACGTGTGGTTCGTAGTTTCGGTGTCCAGGAGTTCGATGACGAAGGACGATATCTCGAAGTACAACTTGGCGACGTAAACATCGTGTCTGTTTACCTGCCATCGGGCTCATCAGGCGACATCCGGCAAGAAGCAAAATATCGTTTTCTTGATGCGTTCATGCCGCATCTGGAAAAACTCAAGGCACGTCGCTCTCACAGCATTCTCTGTGGTGACTGGAATATCGCCCACAAGCAGATCGATATCAAGAACTGGCGATCAAATCAAAAGAATTCGGGCTTCCTGCCGGAAGAGCGTGCCTGGATGGACGAGCTTTTCGGGCCGAAAAAATTCGTCGACGCATTTCGTGTCGTAAACGAAGATGCGGAACAGTACACATGGTGGTCGAATCGTGGTCGGGCCTGGGACAACAATGTTGGATGGCGACTCGACTATCAGGTCGTTACGCCTGGCCTCGGTGACAAGGTTAGACGTACGGCAATCTATAAAGACGGACGATTTTCAGATCACGCACCATTGATTATGGACTACGACTGGGACAATGGAGACTAATACCGAAGATCAACGCAAGCGCCAGGAGACTGTCAAAGAAGCCATCCTGAACAGGCGCATGTTGATTTGCGTGTTCACGGGTTTCACGTCTGGCCTGCCTCTCTACGTTCTTATCCAGCTGATCCCCGGCTGGTTGCGTGTGGAAGGCGTAGGGCTTGCGGAAATCGGCTTTTTCGCACTGATCGGTTTTCCCTATACGTGGAAGTTCTTCTGGTCCCCTTTCATGGACCGTTTTACGTTGCCGTTCCTCGGACACCGCCGTGGCTGGATGTTGGTTACTCAGTTGGCGTTGTTTGTCTCGATCGCTGCTATGGGATTCATCAAGCCTGACTTGTCGATATGGACGGTCGCCTACCTCGCGGCAGCCATCGCGTTCTTCAGCGCCAGTCAGGATATCGTTCTTGATGCCTATCGTCGGGAATTGCTGCCAGATATCGAGCTCGGCCTCGGCAACTCGATTCACGTACAGGCATACCGACTGTCTGGACTTGTCCCTGGTTCTCTCGCGCTTATTCTTGCCGACCATATGCCCTGGCAAACGGTATTTATGGTCGTTGCGTTGTTTATGGCTGTTGGCCTGATATTGACGCTCGTCATTCAGGAGGCCATTGCCGATCCAAGTCCACCGAAGACGATGCGCGAAGCGGTAATCAATCCATTCAAAGAATTCGTTCAGCGCAAAGGCCCTGGAGCTGCCGCTTTAATACTGGCCTTCCTGTTCCTGTACAAGCTTGGGGACAACATGGCCACGGCGTTGCAGACGCCTTTTTATATCGATGTTGGATTCAGCCTGACCCAGATCGGTTCTATCGCCAAGTTCGCGTCACTGTTTTCCGCCATCATCGGCGGGCTTGTTGGTGGCGTTATGATGATAAAGCTCGGCATTAATCGCGCATTGTGGATCTTCGGCGTCGTTCAGGTTGTGAGCATCCTGGGCTTCGCATTGCTGTCTGAGGTGGGGGCCAACCCATGGATGCTCGGAGTGGCCGTGTCCCTGGAATATCTAGGTGTGGGTTTGGGCACGGCCGCATTTACCGCCTTTATCGCTCAAAACACCAATCCGGTATTCGCCGCAACTCAATTTGCACTATTTACAGCGCTGACGTCTGTGCCCAGGACACTGGCAAATGCGGTGACCGGTGTCATTGTTGAGCAAACTGGCTGGACGACCTTCTTTTTCCTCTGTGTCGCGCTCGCCATTCCCGGCATGTTGCTGTTGTTCAAAGTTGCGCCGTGGAACGAGGTCGATGGGTGAGCGGCACAGAAAGGGAAATCAAGATAGGCCGTCTCGACGAACTCGATGATCCAGGCTGCCGCGAATTCCGGGTCGGTGAAGGAGATTGGCCGTTCAAGGGCTTCGTTGTGCGCCGGGGTGGTGAGGTCTTCGCCTACCAGAACCATTGTATGCATGTTGGCCACCCACTGAACTGGCAGCCCGACAAATTTCTCAATGAGGACGGCAGCCTGATCGTATGCGCATCACATGGCGCCCTTTACGAAATCAGTAGTGGTGTTTGTGTTTCAGGGCCGTGCCCTGGGAAGACACTCAGGACTGTTGAAGTTGAGATCAGGGATGGCGATGTTGTGGTCAGCGCGCCGACCAGCCAAACCTAGGGTACGGCATTCCGATCGATGGGCTAATCCGTTTTATCGAGAAACGCCAGTGGGTCGTGGTAGCCGGTCGGAATATCGCCTTCTTCTTTGCCGGAGAAATCTTCAGGGTCCATGTCAACCGAGCCTGACCAGTCTTCCGGCGCCGCGACTCTCTCGATCAGAAGCTTCGACCACATATCGAGATCGACTTCGTCGATTGTGCCATCGAAAAATTGCAGCTCGATTGTCGCATCGTCTTCATCAACAGCAACAACCTCGAACAACTGCCCGTTTGTGCGTCGGTACCAGTGACCAATCGCCGGTTTCGGAACACGCATGACATTGACTTCGGACATCTGAATACCCTGTACAGATTGCCTACAAGTATAGTTATACAACAATACGTGTATAGCGCAAGTTGACAAAACCAGCGACTATTTAGCGGCATGATCGATGCGATTGTATCGCCAGTCCCAGATGCGGTGACCCTTCTTAATGCCCCGGGTTTCAAATTTCGTCGTATACCGGTCAATTGGCTGGTCCCCCGTATGTTCGCGACGGTCGATCAGCTCAAAGTCCTCCCGGCCGGTCATTGTTTCATCGATATGTTCCGCGTAGTTCTCCCAGTCTGTAGCGACATGAAGTGCCCCATCGAAGCGAAGCTTTCTTGCCGCGAGATCGAGAAATGGCGCATCAACGATGCGCCGCTTGTGGTGACGCTTCTTTGGCCAGGGGTCCGGGAAATAGAGGTTTATTCGTGCGAGCGAGCCATCTGCAACCTGGTCGCGCAAGACTTCGATGGCATCGTGAACAATGACCCGCAAATTATTGACGCCCTCATCCTGAGCTCTCAACAGGCAGTGACCAACACCGGGCTCATGCACCTCAAGGCCCAGGTAGTCGATTTCCGGATGATCGCCCGCCGCCTGGACCAGCGTATCGCCGTTGCCGAAACCTATCTCGAGCACCTTGCTTGCGCGGCGTCCGAATTCGGCATCCAGGTCCAGGCAGATTATGTCGTAATCGATTCCGTATTTCGGCCACAGGTCTTTGAGCGCCCGTTCCTGCGACGGCGTCATGCGTCCGCTGCGCCTCACGAAGCTGCGGATGCTGCGCATCGTTGTTCCCGGAGCGGGCACGTCTATTTGCCCAGGATGTAAAACTGCCAGAGATCCTTTCGGCTCATCTGCAGGAACGGTGAGATTGCCAATTTTCCGGTTGTTCCGATGCTACCCTCGAGGAATTTCATTTCTTCGAGTTTGGCACGGGTTTCCTGATCGGGTGTGATTTCGAAACCGCTCTCACGCATCATCAGCAGCCCTTTCGCCCGAAGAGCAAGCTCAACGTGAATCCGCAGATAGCAAAGCAGATCGGCGACAATGGGACCTTCAAATCGCTCCTTCAGTGAATGCAGATATTCCCCGACATTCGATTCAGACAGATCACCCGAATTAATCAGCGCCAAAAGCTCCGTGTCTGCGTCAAAACCGACATCCAGCCATGCCGCAATCGATTTTTCGCTTTGCTGAAAAACGACGCTCATCAGCGCCGGCAGAATCACCACCACACCAAGCGTCGTCAGAATCGGCGAAACGAAAAAATGATTGAATATTGAGTGAATAACTGCAGCGACGATCAGGCCCGGAATGAATACGGCGATACCGAGGTCTTTCCTTTGCGACATCAGAGCGCGACCTGCCACGGCAAAGATCGCTGTAGCACCGCCATGCATTATTGCGGTACCAAATCCCCGCACGATCCATACGCCCGTACTGGTATCCGGCAGCATCTGCAGGAAATACATGTTCTCGATAACCGCGAAACCGGTGCCGACTGCGAAGCCCATGATCGCGGCATCGACCAGAAAGCCGATTCGATTCAATCGGATCAGGGTGAGTATTACTGTCGCTTTGAGTGCTTCTTCTATTAACGGCGACACGTAACGCGTGTAGGTGGTGAACTCGATATCGAGGACGCCGGTCAGGTAACCGTTCGCGAGATAACTCATCCCTGCGGTGAGTCCGCCAACGACGATCGTTCCCGTTACCCAGCGAATACCGACCAGTCGATAGCTGTCGAGATAGACCAGGCCAGCGAGGAAGCAAATAACGGGCAATAGCCCGAGGAGGGCATGGACGATCAGATTCACGGTCATGTTTGTGTCAAAAGACTGGCAAGTTCTTTGATTCTACAAGGGTCGGCGGTCGAACCCCATCAGAGTATCTTGAGCGACACCATAAATTCGTCAGGCGAACCGATCACATCGTCTCCGGACCCGACCGCATAGCCCATGGACAATGTCATGTCCAATCGCGACAGGACCGTAAATCGAAAATCGATCTGAGCGCCTATCGAATTGATACTGCGACGGAGCAGGCTATCGTCCGAGTTTGTCGTCAGCGTGGTCGCGAACAATGCCGGACGAGCCCAGGAAAGATAGAATCGCGGCCCGCCCGCTCGGCGAAACCTGATCGGAGGAAGATTCCATTCCACTGTCGATCGATAGAAGTTTCTGCCGCCGAGCTCGTTAAGTTCGAATCCAGGCATCGCATGTGGAAGTCTGTAACGTTTGATGTCGGCCCGGTCGACGTAGTTGTTGCCGAAGCCGCCGAAGAAAAAATTGGCGAATTCATCATCCGGTTCCCCTACGGCAAAACCCGCTGCGTTTCTGAACCAGATTGATGAGTGACCCCAGGGCAGCGCGAAACCGAAGTCGAGAGTGCTGAGAAATTTCGGGATCGTATCTCCGTTGACGTGATTAGCCGAGGCGGCCAGTTGCCACTTGTATCCCTTTTCGTCGTCGACGTGGCCAAGAGACGAACGCAGGTTCGAGTAGCTCAGCATGGTCGAAAGTGTGGTCAGTTCATCGAATGTGACATTGATATTCTGGTAGCGGGGTAAGCGGTCCAGATTGACGTAATGGCTGAGATCCGCCTCGAAATCGAGTTGGCGGGGCTCGTCGAAGATCAGCGTTTTCTCATAACTGACGCTGCCGGACTGGCCCTTCAGACCCACTTTGGTCGGGCCGAACAGGTCGTAAAAATCTGCGGCGTTATGACGCAGTGTCAAATCCCATGTGCCGGAAAGCGGCGTCTGCCTGGTCGCGACGTGTTGCCACTCGAGCGTGGCATGAATGTCTTCCGAGCTTGGCAGATCGCTGGCAATACTGTGAGATACCGAAAAATCGATTGAGTCCAGTGCAATCGGATCTGAAAACGTGGCGTTGAAACCGAGAGCAAATTCGTCCTTGTAACCCTCGACGATCGGGTAAAACGATTCGAGGCCAATGTTAGAAATTCCTGAATATTTACCCTCGTGCGTAATCATCGTCTCCAACGGAATATCCGCCGGCGATCCAACCTGCCATTCTCGCAGCTGAGGGTGCTTGTCGATCACATCTGTGCCAAGGAAAGAAATGGCGCTGACGTCCTCGAGCGGCTGTGGATCAATTATCGTGGGTACAAATCCTTGGCCGGAATAGCGCAGCACCATCAGCGAGCCGTCATCGAGCGGCACTGGTCTGAAGAATCCGGACTCGGCGTTGCTGACGGCTTCCAGTTCCTCGGTGGCCAGCTCGTAGCGAAATATGTTGGAAATGCCTGTGTAATACGAACTCCCGAACAGGTATCTGCCATCCGGCGAGAAAACGAAGCCTTCTGGTACAGCTTGTCCGAAGTCGAATTGCCGGAGTGGCGCCACCTCACCATTTAGCAGTGACTCGATAGTAAAGACTCGAAGCGATTGGTCGCCATTGACCTCGCCAAAGGATGTTGAGAGAAGTTGTCCGTCCGGGGAAATGTCCATGTCATAGAAGACCTGACCGAACGGCAAGGAATGAATCTGGTTCCACTCTTCGTAGGGGTAGGGGATTCGAACCAGTGTTGCAATGCCGTTAAGATGCCGTATGCCCCAGAGCGAACGATCGGCCTTGTTAAATACCAGTTCGCCAATGCGTGCGTCCCGGAGGAGCATACTGATCTGCCCACTTTCAATATCAATCGACATCAGGTCGCGATACGCATAGTTGTCGGTCGCATAGAACAGCTTTTTTGATTCCGGATCCAAAGCAAGTGACGTAACCTTGTAGAGCATTGGACCCTTGATATCGGCAAGCTTGTGCAGCTCGCCGCTGTCAATGGACATCCGACCAATATGAGCGACGACACCAGGATATCGCAGGCCCCAGTACAACATGCGTGTCTCGGTGTCAAAGTAGGAGCGTGATACTGACCCCAGCCCCTGCGCGGATATGTCCCGATAAGGCGTGATTGGAAACTGCCGAACGGCCTCCAGGTTTGTTGTCTGGAAATCCCGCTCGAATATGATCCAGTCCTGCCACGCCTGCTCCATCGGGATGTCGAATACCTGCTGAAAGTGAGTCATGTAATGGCCCTCACTGCCCTCCCGTCGCGTTATCCATGCGACCAGTTGTTCTGGCGAATAGGTGAGGGCCAAATAGCTCATGAATCTGGCGCCGTAAAGGTAATTATTAACGCCAACCTGGAAATCGATCTTGCTGCCTTCTGATTCCAGGCCGAGCGGGTCGTAAAAATAAGCATTGTCGCGGACCATGGAGCGAAACACCATTTCGTCATAGGCTCCCTGCGCCCTGCCGTAACCGCCAGCCATCCAGGTTTCCATGAAGACGGCAATACCCTCAAGGTACCAGCTTGGTGCGGCTCGTCGGGGATTGGTAAGGTATGAGTAGACAATTGTCTCAGGGTGGCTTGCCACCGGCCTTACCTTGCCACCGAAAAAACGCCTGGAACGCGCATCGGCTATTGTCGCCTGATCCATGGTTGCAACGTGCACAAGTTCGTGGGACATAATTGCGCAAATTCTTTCGCTAGTCGTCGTCGTTTCGAACGCAAAACTAAGCGGGGCTATATCGAAGATAAGAATATTTTTCGGAACAGCGCTGGCACCCGCATTTCCGTAATCCGAGAAGTCTCTCAGGAAGACGGTCGTTACATCATCTGGTTCGTATCCCAGCAGCGCTCGGTTACCGCGCAGTGAGTTATGAAAACATCGTGCGACATGCGGCGCGAGATAGGTTTGTACCGGATCGAAATAAAGAAGTCGGAGATTCGTGGTTTCAAGTGAAGTCAGGCCCTGCGCCATAGCAGAACCCGCGCCGCCCATCGCCAGGACGGAAGCTATTAGGATGGACTTTAGTTTGCACTTCGAAATTCTCATTATTATTGCAAACAGAACGCGGAGTGGATGCTTACGCATCCACTCCGCGGCTACTTCTGGCCCACACGCTGCTAACGAGGAATAATGGTTTTAAGCTGCGCGACCAAATTACCTTGAAAATGACTGTCCTCCAAATGCAGCCGCAAAGTTCGCGCCCGAAAACAGTCGTGCAAAGTCCGCGTCGGCAGCCAATCTCGAAAAGTTCTCGTCGCCCAGCAGTCGCGAAAAGTTCTCATCACCCATCAGCCGGGAGAAGTTCTCATCTGCAGTAAGGCGCGAAAAGTTCTCATCGCCTATTAGCCGGGAAAAGTTCTCATCTCCCATCAGCCGGGAGAAGTTCTCATCTGCAGCAAGGCGCGAAAAGTTCTCATCGCCTATCAGCCGGGAAAAGTTCTCATCTGCAGCAAGGCGCGAAAAGTTCTCATTGCCCATTAGCCGTGAGAAGTTCTCATCTGCAGCAAGGCGCGAAAAGTTCTCGTTGCCCATTAGCCGTGAGAAGTTCTCATCCGCTGCCAGGCGCGAAAAGTTCTCATCGCCTATCAGCCGGGAGAAATTCTCGTCGCCTATCAGCCGGGAGAAATTCTCGTCACCTATCAGCCGGGAGAAATTCTCGTCGCCTATCAGCCGGGAGAAATTCTCGTCGCCTATCAGTCGGGAGAAATTCTCGTCACCTATCAGCCGGGAGAAATTCTCGTCGCCTATCAGCCGGGAGAAAT
>Ga0255052_10002044_pt1 | contig 14731 bp, 5 predicted proteins | sample JV7_2_21_MG_FD_188632 | JGI IMG/M metagenome (GOLD analysis project Ga0255052, IMG submission 188632) | Seawater microbial communities from Jervis Inlet, British Columbia, Canada - JV7_2_21 | ecosystem: Environmental > Aquatic > Marine > Inlet | place: Canada: British Columbia | collected...
AAAACTACTCAATTCCAAAAAAGTGCTTTTTTCAGCCAATAAGTGGCCCATGTAGAGCTTGAATTTGGGCAAAATCAAGGTCTGTGGAGACATTTTGGTGACACGCCTTTTCAAGAAATCCCAACACTCTGCAGGCCAAAAGATGAGGCGGCCTTGGGGCTATGTCACTTGCTCATGCTCTTTGTTTACGCCCTGCTCTTGGCTGTTCAATAGTCGGGCCATATTTCAAAGCCGGCGGGATTTATGAGACATTCCCTGCATCTGCTCCTGATTTCCTTTGCTATTTCCATAGCTTCAGGTTGATTGACACAACGATACCCTGCCTCTTGAAATAGGTTCCTGGTCATACTATGTAACCTTCCAAGAATGCCGTCCTGAGCACCTCCGATTCCTCTCCATTTCTCACCAAGGTCTAAGAAGGTTGGTAGGTTTTGTTGGTCTTTCTTTTGAGTAAGAACCTTTGTCTTGCGAGCCAATTCATCAACATAACCTGAGGTCTTCATGTGCTCTTCGGTCCTGCTGTAATCTTGGAGTATCTCCTGTGTTATTGTTTTCATGCCGTCCAGAAATGGTTTCAAGTCAGGATTGGATTTCTTCTTAAGATTCAGAAAACCAACCATGTCCTGAGCAAAATCCCGATGTTCGTTGATTCTCTTCCTTATGCGAGTGACAAAGAAGACCATATCATCTACGGTCTCCTCTACGAGCTCTTTCTCTTCCACCTCCTGGCCTTCTTTAAAAATCGGCTCCAGGACAATTTCTGTAAAATCACAACAGCAGGCATCCGCACGGGTTACTCCTGGCCGTCTATGATGGGTGCGGAGCACACGGCCTGGAAGGTCGAGTATAGTGTCACACACCTGCCTGCCCAATGTTTCCTTCATAATGTCAACAGGGGTGGAAACCGAGACGGGAGTACCTTTTCTCTCCAGAAAATAGATGAGAGACTCCCCCTTGGGAGGTATCTTCTTACCAAGACGATAGAAAGTACTCTCGCCTTCAAACCAGACGGGATAAATATACCCCCCTATTCCATCCCGGTGGATTCCTCCTCTGAATCCTCTGAATCTGTAGGTCGTCCTGACTCCACCCTCACGCAATTGAGTTATCCACTTCGCAGGAAATGGCCTTTTCCAAATGACAGTTATATCCCTCTCCAGGTAAGAAGGTTTCAATTCTTCCTTATGCCAGATGCCCGGCGCGTCCAACATGGCCAGATAAATACTCTTGCCGTCATTGTCAAAGTCAACAGATTCGATGATGCGGGGCTCTTGCTGTCTGTTACCCAGCACGAGCCTCATCTGTTGCTCTCCATGAGGCCAGGTGACAACCAGCATATTGTTCCGGCCCTCCAGTAATCCCAAGAAAAGATTGCTCGACAGAATACGGAGGGTATTCGCTGAAGGATATTCTTTCGGATCAAGCATGAGGTCATCGGCGACAAAATCGGGCGCTATGCCGTACTCGATTGGACCGAGCAGACTCATCCCCTTCATATTCTCCGCAGGTTTGATTTCTATAATCTCCTTCTTGCCGAATGAGAAAATAGCGGACAATTCCTCTTCTGTTTCGGCTCCGGCAAAAGAGGCTTCTAAAGTCGCTTCATCACCGGTATTCTGCAATATCCTGCAGCTAGTGATACTCGTCGATCCTTTCTTGAGTTGAAGAGGAACGAGTTCCAATTTCTTCTTACTCAGATCGGCTTTCGAGTAGATAACGACTCTGCCTTCTGCTGACCGGAACACGGCGAGAAGATGTTTATTCTCTACTACTGCATCGCCTTTGAAAACATATCTTCTTCCATAGGTGGCCGGACTCCATAAATTAGTGACGCCAGCGACTTGCCAATTGGCTCTATCTCGAAGGTCGATTTCATCGACAAAAGGTGACTGTGTGTCCCAGATCAGGGTACCTGTAAGCGGTCTTTCCATCCTTCTTCTTCCCGAGACCGTCGGCTCGGTCCAAAAGGCCACGGTGTCTGCGCGTTTGGCATTCGCCTCGAGTGATAAGGTTATCATCTTTCCCGAGAAATCAGACAAATCAACACGGCGCTGTGCCCAGTGCTCCTGGTTAGCGTAGGTCTCATCGAGGACAGTCACAGTATCACCGCCATCTGGTGTTGCAGTTACCCTGAAGGTCACGGGTACATCTTCTCTCAGCACTCCGAGCCCGATGTCAAGCCGCCCGGCTTGAGGCGTATGCAGCCGGTACGCCAGTTTGCCCGGTGTGTGCGTGAAGACAGTGCGCTTGTGCTCTTCATTTCGAACCTCGTCTCGAACACCAACCGGAGCATCAGCATAGGGAGCTTCCTTGGGCACTACTCGCACTGACAAGATATCGAGCGTCGCAACTTCCGCGTCCTCCTTGCCTATGCACACGATCATCAGGTGCGTCCAGGGCCCTTGCCACCTCCGCATGCGAGGCGAGTCCAGCGAAAGCCGGTACATCTGGACCGTCCCGTCGGTCACGGGATTGGTTAAGTCGCCGCCGCTGTATCTGGGAAAGAAGTCTCCGTCTCTGTAGGTGTCCTCTTCGGTGTAATTGAAATCCAAACAGATAAGGGCCATCGGACCTCGAGTGCGGGCACGAATCTCCACATACCCCCAGTCCTCGATGTTCCAATCGGGCAGCTCGACGTAGATTGCGCCAATCAGACGAGGGCCGCCCTGGATCGGCGCGAGTTTTCGCACGTCGCGGTTCTTTACGGTTAGAGGCAGACGCAGCGCATCTTCAGTTCGGACAGGCTTGACGGCTTCTGCCTGCGCAAGGATCGGCTTGAGCGGTTTCCAATCCGGCTGGGGCTGATCGAAACGCCATTCAACCGGCTTCAGGACGGCCTCGGGAACCGCAGAGCCCACGATGCGTGCGGCATCGAGGTGCTCTTCCAGATACAGAGGCATCTCTGCTATCAGGACTTTTTGCTCCCCGGGCTCAGCATCGGCAAAGCCAAGAAACAACACAGCGGGCAATGTTAGTGAACACGTCAAGGCGCGAATCGCTGATCTACTCATGGCATATTCTCCTACTAAAGAAACGCCAACGTCTCGTCTGGAAGGCCCCATTCTCGATTTTGCTCAGGAAAGGCTTTTGATCATGGCAGACTCTCCACAGAGACAAACCTTCACAATCTGATCTGTGCATTAGAGTAGCCGCCTTTACAGCCATGTCAAGGACGAAGTCTACTCCTCGTAGGCCACCTCCAGAGAAGCAAAACGCACAATATCGTCAAAGGGCAGCTTAGGAGAGTTGGACGCTCGTCGTTTTTGACAGCGTGCATTGAAGACTATTCGAATAACAAAATCCTATAAAGAATTCGATCTAATGCAAAAAATGGATGTCCATCTCTGTCCGAATTGGGCAAGATCAAGGTCAGTGGAGACATTTTGGTGACACGTCGTGTCAAGGAATGCTGACGTTTTGTAGGTCAAAGAATTGCATCGTTTTGGGGCTATGTCACTTCCTTTCGTTTTCTGTTTGCGACAGTTTTGTTCGCCACTCTTGGGCTTCGTCAGGTTTGTCCTAGGCTTCGTAGAGTTCTATCAGATGGTTCCATGACTCTATTGTGTGCGGATGGGTATCACCGAGTTTGAGGCGGCGGCCTTGGACTGCTCCAAGTAACAGTTGCGCTGACTTATCGTAGCGTTCTTGCTCTTTGTATAGTACGGCCAAGTCGTGTTTGGATTCTAAGGTGTCCGAATGATTGCCGCCTAACTTGAGCTTTCTGGCTTCTAATGTTTCGTGGAACCAACCCTCCGCGTCTTCGTATTGCTTCTGCTTTGTACGCGGAGCGGCGAACGTTCCCCACAGTCAAAGTTGCCAACAAGGCACCACCAATACGTTTCTGACAAAATGACAAAAATCATAGGACTACCTAATATTTTTCTTGACGGGAAAGGGGCTGATTTGGTAAGAATAGGGTGTGTATCTGTACATGACCTGCCTTGAGTGTGGTCGAATGGCCGAGTATTCGTGTTATTTCTATACTCTGAGGCATGGGAGAATCTTTATAGTGCTCCGAATATGAGGAGGAGTATGTGTATTGTGCGAGGCGTAGAGTTTCAATGAGAGATTTGTGCTCGCACTTGTAGTAACGCGAGTACAGGTGCTTCGCAAGTGAAGTTTCCTACATTTCAATCTAATTAATTACTTATGCGTTTTCTAAAGGAAGGAGGCATTGTCAGGTCGTGAGAACTTTTACCGGGCGATATGAAATGTAGTGTGTACATAGATTATTGACGCTTGTTGAGGACAACGAGTCTTCTGGTGTGTGGCCAAAAGACAGTGAGCTATTACTGTAACTCTTTTGTTAAAGGAGGATTATCATGTGTAAGAAATTGGTTTATTTAACTTCTTATGTTCTGGTGCTGTCTCTGGTCAGCGGCGCCTTCGCTGCTGAGGATCCGTCTCTGATCATATACTATTCCTTTGACGATGTTGGCGATACTGTCGCGGACCAATCCGGCAAAGGTCACGACGGCGTTGTAGTCGGCGACGTCACAGCAGAGCCCGATGGCAAGGTCAATGGAGCTGCCAAATTCGAAGGCCGGCTTGGAGCGGCAGGCGAGAGTTACCTCGACCTGGATGGCCCAAGTTTCCCTGCCGAAGATATTCCAACATCCGGTATGACACTCGCCGCCTGGATAAAATGTGAGAATACAGGCGGACATCACGCTATCTTCAACGCCAGAGCGGGCGATTCGACCTGGCTTGTTCACCCTGAAGCCCGCAGTAACGGTGAATTTAGATGGCTGCTCCGCGCTTATGGCGGGACTACGATATTCGACGTACGCGCAGGTGTTATACCGTGGGGTGAATGGATACATTTTGCAGGCATATACGACAAAGCATCCGCTAAGGCGTATGTATATAACGACGGGGAATTGGTTGGGGAGGCAAACGTTGGAACCCCTGCGGACATAGCCGGAGATTATGAGCAGGGTGCTCGCGTAGGATACAATATTGATGCCGCAAGGCCTTTCACGGGGCTCATGGACGAATTCTTCTTGTACAATCGGGCGCTGTCACAAGCCGAAGTCCGGAACATTATGCAAGGTCTGGATTTTCCGCATGCCTTTAATCCCAACCCGGCTGATGGTGCCGTGCATGAGGATACTTGGGCGACCCTTGGCTGGTCACCGGGATCTTCTGCCGTTTCGCACGATGTGTATTTCGGCGATAATCTTGATGATGTGAAGGATGGAACTCCCGGCGCGCCGGGATTCCAGGGCAACCAGACTGCGACGTTCCTTATTGTCGGCTTTCCCGGATTTGCCTATCCGGATGGTCTGGCTCCAGGCACGACATACTACTGGCGGATTGATGAGATCGAAGCCGACGGCACGATACGCAAAGGCGGTATCTGGAGCTTTGCGGTTCCTCCGAAGACGGCCTACAATCCCGACCCGCTTGATGGCGCCGAGTTTGTAGACCCGAATGTGGAGCTTAGCTGGACAAAAGGATTCGGCGCGATAACACACACTGTCTATTTCGGCGATAATTTTGACGATGTGGACAGCGCCGGCGGCGGCGCTTCCCAGGGAGAGGCAACCTATACCCCCGGCCCCCTTGAACTAGAGAAGGTCTATTACTGGCGGGTCGATGAGTTTGATGCCGTCGATACGCACAAGGGCGATGTCTGGAGCCTTACGACTCCGGGTGCTGTCGGGAACCCAAATCCGTCTGATGGCGCCACGGGTGTGAAGATGACACCTACTCTCAACTGGACTCCGGCGGATAGTGCCGCTTCGCACGAGGTATACTTCGGCGAAGATAAAGATGCCGTACGCAATGCCGATAAGAATTCGCCGCAATACAAAGGCCCCAAGGCGCTGGGCGCCGAGAGCTACGATCCCGGCAAACTTGCCTGGCATGCCACGTACCACTGGCGTGTCGATGAAGTCGACAGTCTTGGTGATTTGTCAAAAGGCCCTCTCTGGAGCTTTACTACGGCCGACTTCATTTCAGTGGACGATTTTGAGAGTTACAACGACCTTAACCCCGATGATCCTGAGAGCAACAGAATATTTGCGGCGTGGTTAGACGGATTGGACGATCCGGCAAACGGTTCTGTCGTTGGTTATGATAATCCTCCTTTTGTCGAGCAGACTGTCGTTCACGGCGGCTCTCAGTCGATGCCGTTATCCTACGACAACGGTGTTGGGTACTCTGAGGCGACCATGACGCCGGTCTCGGTGCGTGATTGGACCGAAGAAGGCGTTACGAAGCTCATCCTGTGGTTCCGTGGTGATGCGGCTAATTCTGCCGAGCGGATGTTTGTCGCTGCAGGCGGAAACGCTGTGGTCTATCATGATGATCCTACTGTAACACAGACGGGTGAATGGACGGAATGGGTCATCGGCCTCAAGGCGTTTGCCGACCAGGGTGTTGACCTTACCAATGTCGATACGATTTCTATTGGTCTCGGCGATAAGAACAATCCTCAGGCCGGCGGTTCGGGCAAGATGTACATCGATGACATTCGGCTATATCGCCCGCTGGCAACGGGCCCTGTCCTCAAGCTGGATGTCGGCAATTCACATAACGCCGAAGAGATCGAGGAAGGCTTTACTTCGTTTACTCTCGCTGACAGTGGCTCGAATGTCGATGGTATCACGATTGAATTTGGCGGTATTAATTCTGGCGACGCACGCCGGCGCGGCGAGCCAGCAGGAGTACCTTTTGAAAACATATATCGTGACTTCACCTTTGGTCGACAATCGGAACCGGGAGTGGGATATGTATCAGTAACATTATCCGGCTTGCAGCCAAATCAGTCTCACCGAATTACCCTCTATTCATGGGATGTCGGCAGTAAGGGAATCAGAATCGCCGACTGGACTGCTAACGGAGAGTTTCTCTTCACCACCATCCACGACGGTAATGTCAATCTGCCGGCGGCCGAGGATGACTACGCTTATACAGGAACAGCCACGGCAGATGCGGATGGGGTAATCCTTATGGAAGCTGTTCCCGGTGAGGGCACGCTTACCGACCAGCCTTTTGCTTTTATCAACGCTTTGGTGCTTGTCGCCACAGAACCTGAGCCGGTCACGGACGCGTCCTTGGTTATCTACTACTCCTTTGACGAAGTTGGTGATGTTGTGGCGGATGAGTCCGGCAAAGGCCATGACGGCGTTGTAGTCGGTGACGTTACGGCAGAGGCCGGGGGCAAGGTCAATGGAGCTGCCAGTTTTGCAACCGGCAGTTACCTCGACCTGGACGGCCCAAGTATTCCTGCCGAAGATATTCCAACGTCCGCTATGACGCTTGCCGCCTGGATAAACATTGCTAATACAGGCGGAGATCACGAGATATTCAGCGCCAGAGCATCTGACGAGAGCTGGCTTATTCACCCCGAGCCCAAAAGCAGCGGCGACATTAGATGGCTGCTTCGCTCTTATGGCGGGGCTACAATCTTCCAGATACGTGCAGGCGCTGTAACGTGGGATCAATGGCTGCATTTTGCTGGCACATACGACAAAGAGTCCGGCAAGGCGGCTCTGTATATCAACGGGGAGCTGATTGAGGAGCTTGACGTTGCAAGCCCCGCGGATATAGCCGGAGATTGGGACCTGGGTGCTCGCGTAGGATTGACTATTGATAACGGAAGACCTTTCACCGGGCTTATGGATGAGTTCCGCATGTACACGCGGGCGCTGTCGCACACCGAGATCCAGGACATTATGCAAGGTCCGTGATTTCCGTTTGCCTTTGGGTCCCGACCTGGCGAATGTGTAGCTTGGGAGGCGACTGTGGCCGGAGCAGTCTGTAATCAGCATATGTAAGGCCAGGTCGTTAGCCAGTGATCTAACATCAACGTGGGGCCTGTACTGACCGAATCGGTATAGGCCCCTTTTTAAGTTGAAGACAATGGGCGTTTCGGTGTATGGCCAGAGCAAAGCTATCTTAATTCTTTCTGAAGGAGGACTATTATGTCCAAAAGACTGATCTATTTGATTCCTTTTGTTTTAGTGCCGGGTCTGGTCGGCGTGGCAACCGGCACTGAGGGCCTGAAAGGTGAGTATTATCATGCGACTATCTCAGCGCACGAATGGCAGGATCTCGTGTTGACCCGCATAGATTCGAATGTGAACTTTGACTGGGGTGCCGACTCGCCGGAACCTGGGGTCGTCAATTCAGATAACTTCACGGTGCGCTGGACAGGCATGATTGAAACGCCGAGCTCCGAGACCTACACGTTTCACACCGAGGCAAACGAAGGTGTTCGGTTGTGGATAAATAGCGAGTTGGTTATTGACACCTGGACCTGGAATAAGACATGGCAAGTCACACAACCCCCTATTGAGCTTGGCAACGGCAACATTACCCTGACAGCCGGGCAGCAATACGAGATTATACTGGAGTACTATGAGCGCGGCGATACTGCCATGTGCAAGCTGTTCTGGTCTACTCCAACACTGACCCAGGAAACCGTCCCCAGCCGGTATCTGTCAGTTGAGAGACCGCACGCCCGTAATCCAGAACCGGCTGATGATGACATACTTCGAGTTGCGCTGGTGACTCTTCTCTGGACACCGGGAGATTATGCGGCTTCGCACGATGTGTACCTGGGCGAGAGTTTTGACGATGTAGATGCCGGTGCTGCCGATACGTTCCGTGGCAACCAGATCTCGACGTCTCTTTCTATTGGCTTTTCTGGAGTTCCTTATCCGGGCGGCCTTGTTCCGGGCAAAACGTATTACTGGCGAATCGATGAGCTCAATGACCTGCACGCGAATAGTCCGTGGAAGGGTCCCGTCTGGAGCTTTTCGGTTGCCCCAAAGACCGCCTATAACGCCGACCCGGCGGATGGTGGCGAGTCTGTAAACCCGGCTGTGGAGCTTGGCTGGGAGTCTGGTTTCGGTGCGATGCTGCACTACGTGTACTTCGGCGAGAATTTTGACGAGGTCAACAATGCCGCCGGGGGACTTCCTCAGGGAACTACGACCTATGCTCTGGGCCCAATTCAATTGGCCAAGACTTACTACTGGCGGGTCGATGAATTCGACGGCTTTGCCACGCACAAGGGTGAGATCTGGAGCTTCACAACTGAGGGCACCGCTACCAGCCCGAACCCGGCTAAGGGCACTGTCGCTGTATCGCCGACGCCGATCCTAAGCTGGACTCCGGCAAACCTGGCTGCTTCGCATGAATTGTATTTCGGAGCGGACGCAGATGCCGTGCGGAATGCCGACAAGACTTCGCCCGAGTACAAGGGAACCAAGGCCCTTGGCGAGGAGAGCTATGACGCCGGCAGACTGGAGCTGGAGACGACTTACTACTGGCGGATTGATGAAGTCAATAGCGTCCATCCCGACAGTCCATGGGCTGGCAACATCTGGGGCTTTACGACAGGTGTTTTCCTTGTCGTCGATGATTTCGAGTCTTACAATGATATTGATCCACCCGACCCTGCGAGCAACAGAATATTCGACAAGTGGATAGATGGCTTCGGAACCGCGACGAACGGTGCTCTGGTCGGCAACGATATGCCGCCTTATGCCGAGACGACTATCGTCCATGGCGGCACCCAATCGATGATATATCGCTACGACAACGCCAACAGGACTTCCGAAGCTACCTTGACGCTGGTCTATCCGCGTGACTGGACCGAGGAAGGTGTTACCAAGCTGTCACTGTGGTTCCGCGGCGCTTCGGCCAATGCAGTGGACCGGATGTTTGTCGCTCTTGGCAACGCCGTGGTCTATCACGACGATCCTGCCGCGACGCAGATAACCGGATGGAAAGAGTGGGTGATCGACCTAACGCAATTTGCGGGCGTGGACCTTGCCAATGTCAATAACATCACCATAGGCATTGGCACCAGGAACAGTCCTGCTGTCGGCGGCACAGGTACGATTTACTTCGATGACATTCGGTTGGTTAGGTAGTTTGTCTGAAAGCTGATTGATGCGGCAAGTAATTGCACTGTTGACAGGAAAGATTTGCATCATCCGAGGTCTGAACTGATTGACTCAGTATGGGCCCCACTTGTTTTCACAAGTGGTGAGGTCACTGTCTATTGTTTGCAGTAGTACATTTAAAACGATGCAAATACAAAAAATGTCTTTTTTCAGCCAAGAAGTGGCCTATGTGCGGCTTAAATTTCGGGAAAATCAAAGTCTGTTGAGACAAAATTGAGTCAAGAAGTCACCATATATTGGCGGTGTTTTTCAGCTCACAAAGAAGGTGACTTTTCGAAGGATTCTCGCATTTTGGAGCTCATGAAGATGGGGCCTCTTTCAGTAGGATAGATCAGATGTCACCATGGTCCTATTGGTCCTTGACAACCACAACCAGTAACTCCTTTTCTATAATATCTATTGGATAACGGTTTTAATGACTATCAACGTTTTATAGACATCAATCCCTTCTTCAGGACACATGAGTTGGGGAATGGGCTATTTTCCATTGATCTTCCTTTCCCTCAGGGGTAGAATCCTTTTTATGGATCAAAAGTCAAAATGCCTGTCAGTTGATCGCATCTAAGGAGTTGATACTATGAGAACATCGTTCGGGCCTATCTTCGTTGCGTTGTTTATGACGGCGAGTGCGTGGGCGGACTCTTCCCCTATCCTTACGGTCTCTGAAGTCGCAGCACTGAAGCTTCCCGACGTTAGCATTGAGGCAGCAGTGCACCACGACGGTTCTGAATCAAGCGGTGGTGTAAGAGTTGCGCACTTGGACGTGAAAGGCGTGATTGGTGGATCGATCCGTTTTGAGCTGCTGCTTCCAGATGAATGGAATGGTCGCTTCGCTATGGGTGGCGGAGGCGGGCTGGTCGGTTCCATTCAAAACGCGGCGCGCGGTTCGGTAAACGACCGATTCGCGACCGTTGGTACGGACACCGGGCATCAGGCCGCGGGCACAGACGGCAGTTGGGCACTGGACAACCTTGAGGCGCTTGTCAATTTCGGTCACGTAGCAGTCCATCGAACGGCCGAGGTATCTAAGGCAATCATGCGCGAGTACTACGGCAAAGGACCGAGTAAATCCTATTTTGTCGGATGTTCGCGCGGTGGCGGCCAAGCCCTGATGGAAGCGCAGCGCTACCCGCAGGACTTTGACGGAATCGTTGCTGGTGCGCCGGCCTTCGACTGGCCGGGGGTTGCGGCCCTTTTTGTTCATATCGCACAAACCATATATCCAGACCCAAGCAACCTGACGAAGACATTGCTCACGCTTGAGGACCTGGACCATATCTATGCGGAAATCATGATCCAGGTCGATGAGCAAGATGGCCTCAAGGACGGAATCATCGACGATCCGACGGCCGTAACGTTCAACTTGTCGAAAGTCTCCGGCCTGACAGATGTGCAGCGAGCTGCTGTGCAGGCTGTCTACGATGGCGTGAGCAACGCAGATGGGAAGATTTATCCGGGTTTCCCCATCGGCGCAGAGGGTGGCCGTGGGGGGTGGTTCGTGTGGCTCGTCGGGCCAGTCCCTGGGACGGTCAGTTTGAGCTATGCCTTCGGCACGAATATATTCAAGTATTTCGTTTTCAATGATCCTGATTGGGATTACTCGACCTACGACTTTGCGAATTGGCAGGTGGACACCCGTCTGGCCGGGTCGGTGCTGAGTGCCAAAGATCCGAATCTAGACGCCTTTGCGTCGCGCGGTGGCAAGCTGATCCTGTGGCACGGCTGGGCGGACGCGGCGCTTCCCGCGCCGGCCACAGTCGCATATTACGAAGAAATACTGACGCGAGATTCGAAGGCCATGGATTACGCGCGTTTGTTCATGGTGCCAGGCTGCTACCACTGCGGAGGCGGTCCTGGCGTTTCACAAGTCAACTGGCTGAAAGTGGTCGTAGATTGGGTGGAAGGTGGAAATGCCCCTGACCGCGTGATCGCGAAGAAACCTGGGCGGGGGGACAATCCGACTATGACTCGACCCCTTTTCCCCTACCCTCAGCGAGTTGAGTACAAGGGCAGCGGCGACAGAAACGACGCGTCCAACTTTGTCGTGCGCGAATATTAAATCGAACCACATATCGTGCAAATTATAAGGTGTGTAGCCTGGAGGAGAAGTGTTTATGGAATCTTGCAGACTTAGGTAACCGAATACGTCCGACTTCTCGAATGACAGGAGAGCGAGAATGAAGCGAAAACATATCGCTATTTGCGTGGTTTGTGCCGGTGTCTTATGTGGCATCCTCATTGCCCCCAAGGCCTGGAATGCAATTCATGGCGAACAGGGCATCGTCGGACCATTTGGGGCTATCCCTGGGCAAACTGCTGTTCTTTCGCCTCCTACACAGGGGCCGGCGGATTGGCCATGCTGGCGCGGGCTCGGCGGCGACGGCAAGAGCACTGTTACCGGGATCAGGAAAGACTTCTCAGGCCTCAAGAAGCTCTGGGAGATAGATTATCTCTGCCAGGGCAAGCAGTCTGCTACCTGGTCTGCGCCTGCGGTTCGGGGCAACAGACTAATCGTGCCCGGAAGGAGCAGCAATAAGGATTTGATCTTCTGCCTGGATCCGAACAACGGCGAACTCCTTTGGCTGGGGTCATATAAAGCCAAGGCTGGCAGAAGTCATGGACCGGGCCCAAGGGCCACACCTTATATCGACGACGATTGGGTCTACACGTTCGGACGTAGCGGCGATCTGGCTTGCTGGAATCTGAATGACGGGAAACTGTTGTGGAAACGCAACGTCAATGATACCGGCGGCGAGACCCCAAAGTGGGGACATTCGTCCTCGCCACTGGTGTACGGTGACAAGGTATTGGTTCAAGGCGGCGGCAGCGCCCAGGCCCTCGCGTATGAGAAGATGACCGGAGAGGTTGCGTGGAAAGCTCGCAAAGGTGACGCAGGCTACGCCGCCCCGGCGATTATCAACATGGGCGATGAGGTTGGTCTGCTGATCTTCCACGGCACAGGACTGGCGTGCCTCGATCCCAATGACGGCAACGAATTCTGGGCCGTTCCCTGGAAGACCAGCTACAATGTCAACGCAACAACGCCAGTGTCAGGCGATGGCATTGTATTGATCACGTCCGGTTACGGAACGGGCTGCCAGGCTCTCAAAGTGGGCGATGCCGGGATCGACGTGCTCTGGACCAGCAAGGTTATAGCTGCACACCACTCGGATCCGTTTATTATCGACGGTTTCATATACGGCTATTCCGGTCAGAGCAATCAGAACACAGGGCATTTCAAGTGTGTCAAACTCGATGACGGCACAGAGAAATGGGGCACCGACAAGCTCGGCTGGGGTACAACACTTTACGTGGATGGCCATCTCCTCTGCATGGACAATAAAGGCAGCCTATTCCTGGTGAAACCCGACCAGGATGCCTTACTGGTTGTGACGCAATTCAACAATGCCCTCGGCGGTATAGATCATCCGGCCTGGACCATTCCCGTTGTGGCCAATGGCAAGCTATACCTGCGATACATGCAACGCCTCATCTGCTACAGCCTAGATGATTGAAATCCTCCTGGTTTGCTTTTTGTTCTTAAACTCAAGTGAGCAGCTTGGGCAGGTATACTGATCTGTAACAAGCAGATTTGTACAGCGTGGACAAAGGTGATTCCTGGACAACATTGACAACAGTGTCAGTAGTCTGTAGAATCTGTGTTTTCTTGCTGGGAGATACGATGAACAGAAGGCAGTTCCTAAGATACACAGCGGCTGGGGCGACGGCCTTGTTTACTGGCTGCGCGGCGACCGAAAATGCAAAGAAGAGTCGAACCGGAGGGCAACTCGCCGGTTCCAAACCCAATATCGTCTTCATTCTCAGCGACGATATGGGCTGGGCCGAGCCTGGGTTCAACGGCGGCAATTCCGAACTCACACCCAACATCGACTGGCTCGCATCTGAGGGTCTCAGGCTCACGCAGTTCTACACCCACTCGGTCTGCTCACCGACACGCGCGGCCTTCCTGACAGGTCGCTACGCGTTCCGCAGTTGGATGGACTGGCGCAGCGAAGACTTCGGCAAACCCAGCTATCTCGAAAAGCTCGGCCTGACTCTCGCCCACAGCGACGACGGCGTTCCCACCCGCCGCATTCATGCTCTGGACACAAAGGAGCGAACCATCGCCGAGGCCCTGAAAGAGGCGGGATACTTCACCGGGATCATCGGGAAATGGCACGCAGGCGAATGGCTCAAAGAACATCTGCCGATGCAGCGGGGCTTCATGCACCAATACGGCCACTACGCCTGGGGCATCGACTACTACGACAAGACGATCCCTCACAATGCGCCGGCGCGTTTCGTAGTGTACGACTGGCACCGCAATGAACAGCCAATCCAGGAGCAGGGCTACGCCACCGACCTTATCGCCGCGGAAACCGAGCGCGTCATCGGCGGGCAGAGCAAAGACAAGCCGTTCTTCCTCTATGTCCCGTTCAATGCCGTTCACGGGCCGATTGATCGCGTTGCCCGACACACGGACAAGTACACTGCCCGCGAAGCCGCCTTAAAGTGTTTCGATGACGCAGTGGGGCGCATCATTGCCGCACTCGACGAGAACGGCTTTACCGGCAACACATTGCTCGTCTTTGCCAACGACAACGGGGGGCTCACCGAGCAGATGAATAAGCCCTATCGCGGAACAAAGAATACTACGTTCGAAGGTGGCGTGCGCGTACCCTGCGTAGTACGCTGGCCGGGGCGCATCGAGCCGGGCACCACCAACGACGGGATGATGTTCATTGCCGATTTTTTCACGACCTTCATCACCGTCGCCGCCGGCCGCCACGAGCAGGAACTGCCGGTCG
>Ga0255052_10002045_pt1 | contig 14728 bp, 12 predicted proteins | sample JV7_2_21_MG_FD_188632 | JGI IMG/M metagenome (GOLD analysis project Ga0255052, IMG submission 188632) | Seawater microbial communities from Jervis Inlet, British Columbia, Canada - JV7_2_21 | ecosystem: Environmental > Aquatic > Marine > Inlet | place: Canada: British Columbia | collected...
CCGTAAAGTTTTAATGCGCCCGATTCACCGGCGGCGTTCGGGCGTTGAAATATCCAGTTCTGCCATGCACTCAGGCGGCCGAAAATCTTGGTCTCCAGGGTCTCCGGGCCGGCAAAGCGCAGGTTCGCTTCCATGCCGGTCAGCGCATCCGGTGAAAAGCTCGCTCGTTCCTCCAGCAACAGGCGGATTTCATCCTCCCAATCGATATCGTCAGGTGCATAAGTGATCAGGCCGACTTCGAGTGCAGCCTGCGCATCGAGGTCCTGGCCGACCAGCTGCCGTGCGTTTTCCAGGCTGGCGCTGTCGCCGAGAAATCGCGTCTCGAGACGCGTCAGCCCGTTCGCCATGCGCAACGAGCCGAAACTTAATTCGGACAGACGAATCGTTGGCGCAGGCCGGTCGTCGAGTTGACCATCCAGCATATAACTGCGATCGACAGCAAATAGGAGGTCCGCCAGCATACCGACAAAGCAGCTGCCCGGTTCGACGAATGCAAAGGTCGTTCTCGAGGTAACGTCCAGCCGTTTAAATGTTCTCTGCATATACAGCAGAATTTCCCGGATGAGCCAGTTGTCGCGGTTCTCGTTGAGCACTGCGTCGTATGCGGCAATTCGGTTTCCGTCACCCGATGTCTTGATGATCAGAGTACCGAGCGTGGGTTCATTGAACCTGAGATGCAGCAACGCGTCATCGATCGCCCTGATGACGGCAAGCGGCCAGAAACTGACGCCCAGTTCTTTAATTTCCTCAATATCACCCGGCGCCTCTCTGTCTGGTGCCTGGATATCGAGCATTGCGTTCCGTCCGTCGCGATCGAGCGTCACGGTGACGAACGGGTAACGGATCTCGTTCTCTTCTTCGCTTCGCTCGAGATGATCAAGTTGTACACCGGTTTCTCCTTCCGGGCGATCCGAAAGAGCGGCAAGCTCGAGGGCTTTTTCCTTAACGCGTTCTTCGAACTTTGAACGTGGCACCATTTCATCAATCAGGCGCCAGTCCACAGCCCTTTGACCTTTCATGCCTTCTTCGACCGTACAGAATACATCGGCCAGGTCGCGGCGAACTTTGCGTTTGTCGACGACGCGGGTCAGCCCGCCTGTGCCGGGCAGCACTGCCAGCAACGGCACCTCCGGCAGGGAAACAGCGGCATTGCCATCGTCGACGAGCATCAGATACTCGGTTGCCAGGGCCAGTTCGTAGCCGCCGCCTGCCGCCGTGCCGTTCAGGGCGGCCATGTATGTCTGCCCGGAGCGGTGGCTCGCGTCTTCGATCGAATTCCGCGTCTCGTTGGTAAATTTGCAGAAGTTGACTTTGTGAGAGTGGCTCGAGATGCCCAGCATGCGGATATTGGCCCCGGCGCAGAACATACCGTCGATTCCGGATGTGATGACCACGGTCCGGACTTCCGGGTGCTCGAAGCGCAGGCGCTGCACAGCATCGTACAGCTCGATATCGACGCCGACATCGTAGGAATTCAGTTTCAGCTCATAGCCGCTTGCCGAGGGGCTGTCCTCATCGACGGCCATGATGAGCCTGGCTACCGGCCCGTCAATGGATATGGACCAGTGCCGATAGTCTTCCGGCGCAGTGCGGAAATCCAGTTTTACCGCCGGCTTTGCGGCAGTTTCAGAGATGGCGTGCATTATAGTGCAGATTCATGCTATTGTCGGCGGTGAATATGCATAATAATATACCTGGTGTTCCCGGGGAGCAAGGCTCCGCCCGGCAAATTCATGATTGAGAAACAAGATGTCTGCCCATCCTGAAGCCAGCGAAATCGAGTCCGAACGCCTGTTGGGCGTACTGGGTGACCGTGTGCGCACATTGAGAGCGCATCGTGGCATGACACGCAAGGTGCTGGCTCGGGATTCCGGCGTTTCAGAGCGTTATCTGGCGCAACTTGAACAGGGGCAGGGCAATATTTCGGTCGTCCTGCTTGCCCGCGTTGCGGCGGCCTTACGCACGGAACCGAGTGAGCTGCTGCAAATGCGTGAGCGGCGAACCGCCGAGGAAGTATTGATTGCCGATCTGCTGCGGGATTTGAGCCCCGATAATCACAAGGAATTCTTGCAGATGTTGTCAGACCATTTCCTCGTTCCCGTAGAGTCGCGGCGGCGAATTGCACTGGTCGGTCTGAGGGGCGCGGGGAAAACCAGTCAGGGTGAATTACTGGCGCAGCACCTCGACATCCCGTTCGTGCGTCTCGGTAGCGAAATCGAATTGCTCGCGGGCATGAGCACACCGGAAATTTTTTCACTCTCGGACGAAACCGGTTACCGGCGCCTGGAAGAGAAAGCACTGATGCAGACTCTAAGGCGATACGACCGATGTGTCGTCGAAACCGGTGGCAGCATTGTGACGGATCCCAAAATGCTGAATACACTGCTGACGACATGCTTTGTCGTCTGGCTGCATGCCCGCCCGGAAGAGTACATGCGGCGCCTCATCGCAGAGGGCGATATCAGGCCGATGGAAAACCAGAGCGACGCCATGTCGGACCTTCGCCGGATTCTGGCGGAGCGTGATGAACTCTACTCCAAAGCACACGCATCAATTGACACAAATGGCAAGAGCATTGAAGACTGCGTGGCCGAACTGATTCGGATCGCACCGAAAGGACTAAAGAACGACATGAGCGCTGCGCCAGACGCCTGACAGATGGCGAAAATAACTTATATCGAGTTCGATGGAACGCCTCATGAGGTTGACGTCCCGTCAGGATTGAGTGTCATGGAGGGCGCCATTGACAACAACATTCCGGGCATCGAGGCGGAATGTGGTGGCGTGTGCAGCTGCGCGACCTGTCATGTCTATGTCGATCCGGCGTGGGTTGAGGCTACGGGCACTGCCGAGAATATTGAGCAGGACATGCTTGAATGCGCCATGGATATACAGGAAACCAGCCGCCTGAGTTGCCAAATCAAGGTCAGTGACGAGCTCGACGGGCTGGTCGTACGTTTACCCGAGTTACAGATTTAGCAGCAGGCCGGCTGGTCAGATTTTCTTCTCTTGCCCGGCCCAGTATGGTTCTCGCAGTTCGTTCTTCTGAATCTTGCCGACCGGCGTTTTCGGCAGGCTGTCCACGAATTTGACAACTCTTGGCCGCTTGAAACGCGCAATTTTCGACGCACAGAAATCAATGAGCTCACCCTCGGAGACGGTGGCGTCGGGCGACAACACAACGTGCGCAGCCGGTACTTCTCCCCAACGGTCGTCGGGAATGCCGAATACCGCACACTCGACAACCGCTTCATGCTGGTAAAGCGCGTTCTCGATTTCGGCCGGGTAAATATTTTCTCCTCCCGACACGAGCATATCCTTGGATCGCTCGACCAAGGTCAGGAAACCGTCACCGTCCAGGAAACCGACGTCTCCCGTCAGTAGCCAGCCATCCGGCAATCTGAACGCTTTGGCGGTTTCCTCGGGGTCATTGAAATACCCGTCGAACAATTGATCACCGCGTGTAACGATGTCACCGATTTCACCTGTCGGCAGCAGATTGCCTTCCTGATCCACTATTCCGATTTCCGCGTTCGAAGCGGCCCGGCCGACAGTCTCCCGTTTCCTGTCGCCGTGTCTTTCGCAACGAATGGTTATGGGGCAGGCTTCAGACTGTCCGTAGTTTTCGGTAAATGCCACGTGCGGCAGCGCCGTGCGGATACGTTCAGACAACGCACGCCCCATCGGCGCGCCGGCGTAGCCGATATTGCATAGCGTTTTGAGGGACGTTGCCGAGAACTCGGGGTGTGTGACCAGGTCGTTGAGTTGGCTCGGCACCAGGAACGCCGCCGTTATTTTTTCCTGCTCGACAAGTCGCATGAACTGCACCGGGTCCCAGGCTTCGGGCAACACGACTGATGTTCCCAGCATCACCGCAGTGCCGAACCACACGAACAGTCCGGCTGTATGAAAGAGAGGTGTGGAAGCTACCACGATATCGTTTTCATCCAGCCCGAAATCCAGGGCGGCAGCCACGGCCGATGCACATCTTGCCTTGTGACTGACGAGCACGGCTTTTGGAAGTCCTGTTGTTCCCCCGGTCAGCGTAATTGCGAACGCATCATTTTCATCCAGCGCAACGGTCGGCGGATCTGCCTGCTTGCCGCCGATGAACTCGTCTATGTGCGTGGCATCGGCAAATTGGAGCTCCTGCTCATTCGGCCGGTCGAACAGGATCAGCCTGATCGACTTGTCGAGTTCCGGCAAAACGGCTGCGATCACCGGCGCGAAACGGGATTCAAGAAATAGAAATTCGGCTTCGATCTTGTTCAGCACATAGACCAGCTCATTGGTGATGCTTCGCGTCGAACAATGAGCCGAAACATATGGCGTCCTGGCAATGGCGAAGTATGCGATCGCATATTCCGGGCAATTGGTGGACATGATTGCCACCTTCGCGCCTTTCTTTAGTCCGGCGTCAAGCAGCGCGTTGGCAAGCCGGTTTGCCTGCTCATCAAACTGCGCATAAGTCAGACGCTGACCGCGTCCGATCAAAGCCACACGATCCGGTGCGCCTGTTGCTGAATCGCGAAGAAAATCACCGGTAAGCATTCAGGAATCCGCCTCCTGGCGGCACAAATTCGCGCTTGATCTCGGCTGCCGACGATAACCGCTGTCTTTTGGCAGGTCAAAAAGTGCAATATCCTGCATTAAGAATACCGATATGGAGCAAGACATTGCGGGAGCAGGCTCGGTTTGATGGGGGTCGAACCGAGGTTTCGTCCTGGTCGTCCCCAATTGGCCGTTCATCAAACTCCAGACCCCGATTACGCCCCGATTGCACCGATTACATGTCATGATGTTTATCGTCCGGACTTGATATACGTCTGCACATCGAATAATTTTGCCTGCTCACCGGATTACGAGGACCTGATAGATGACATTTGTCGTTGTCGAGAGTTGCATCAAGTGCAAACTGACGGATTGCGTCGAGGTCTGCCCGGTGGACTGCTTTCACGAAGGGCCGAATATGCTGGTAATCGATCCCGACGAGTGTATTGACTGCACGCTGTGCGAGCCCGAATGCCCCGTAGAGGCTATCTATTCGGAGGACGAATTACCTGAGGATCAGCAGCAGTTTCTCTCGCTGAATGAAGTGTTGTCGCGGGAGTGGCCCGTGATCACGGAAATGAAGGACCCACCCGGAGATGCCGACGATTGGCGCGAGGTCAAGGACAAGCTTCAGTATCTTGAACGATAAGATATTGATTTCGTCACGATCTGTTCATCAATAAGTCGGCACATTCTCAACCGGCGACCCTTATATATTAGTAGCGCAGCCCGAGAGATTGATTCCTCTCTTGGTCAGCAGCTTCGCTGCGTGCATAGCGTGGCTGTGCATTGCTACTCTGGTGTAGACTACTTGCTCCGTGTGGGGCCGTAGCTCAGCTGGGAGAGCGTCGCGTTCGCAATGCGAAGGTCGGGAGTTCGATCCTCCTCGGCTCCACCAATTGAATTGAATGCCTCCGATTGTCGCAGCACGAATCCGCGAACTGAGCGCCTATCTTATGCTGCTGTACACAGCTCAGCAGCGCCAGGTGAATAGTGACGGTGCACGGTAGGTGTTGTCGACGTTCATATGCCGCGACCAACGACGGCTGAGGGAACCCTCTACGAATCGTTTTGTCCGCTCCGTGTGGCGTTTTTCCTCTCGAGTTTGTACCGTTTTGTCCATCATCACTTGGTGCTCCTGGTTTCAGCTCGAATAATACGGTTGATTGTGTGCTTTCTAAATTCGTAATTATTACTACTGAGGGGTGGACAATACTGATAGGGGTATGGCAAGGGTGGTAACGGAAGGGGCAGCTTGTTACATAATGACATACGATGCTGCCATGAGTAACGCGAGAAAAATTGCCGCCTCCAGGAAATCTCATGGCTGAAGAGCACGACCCCCCCGTCAGCTTCGTAAGGCGTGCCCTTGGCGTTTTTGTATACAGTCGCCGCGCTTTGGAACTTGTGTGGACAACGAGCCGGACGCTTACGATTACGCTCGCGCTTCTAACGCTGGTGGCGGGAGTTCTGCCCGCCGTGATTGCCTTCATCGGACAGTTGATTATCGACGGCGTGGTGGCTGCGATGACGTCAACCGCACCCGACACGCGTCGAGTGTTGTGGCTGATTTTAATGGAAGCAATCGTCGTCATCCTGGTCGCAGCCAGTCAGCGCGGCCTGTCGGTCAGTCAGTCGTTGCTGCGCGCCCTTCTCGGCCAGCGTGTCAATGTAATGATCCTCGAGAAGGCATTGACACTGCAGCTTGCGAATTTCGAAGATTCGGAGTTCTACGACAAGCTGACACAAGCGAGGCGTGAGGCCTCAAGACGACCGCTCAGCCTTGTCAATCGTACTTTCGGACTCGTACAGAATGCCATATCCCTCACCAGCTACGCTGTGTTGTTGTTTGCGTTTTCTCCGTGGGCTGTCGTCATTCTGATAGGCGCCGGGCTGCCCTCGTTTTTTGCCGAAGCCAAATTCTCCGGTGACGCATTCAGACTGTTCCGCTGGCGCTCCCCGGAAACCCGTATGCAGATGTACCTGGAAACCGTCATCTCCCGAGAGGACGGTGTCAAAGAGGTCAAACTTTTCCAACTCGGTCCACGACTCCTGCAACGCTATCGCGATATCTTCAACAAGCTTTTTGTCGAGGACCGTCGCCTGACCCTGCGCCGGGACGGCTGGGGCTTTGTGCTTGGATTGTTGTCAACGGCCGCCTTTTACGGCGCTTATGTGTGGATTGTATTAACCACTATCCATGGCCAGATCACGCTCGGCGCGATGACGATGTACCTGGTGCTATTCAGGCAAGGGCAGGCGGCTGTTGCCGCAAGTTTGTCGGCGATTAGCGGAATGTACGAGGACAACCTGTACTTGTCTAATCTGTATGACTATCTCGGGCAACCCGTACCGGCGCGCCACGGTGAAGCAAAACATGGACCGGAGCCCCGGCGTGGACTCGAATTCAAGAACGTATCATTCGCTTATCCCGGCTCGAGCGGCAAAGCGCTGAATAAGGTCAGCTTTCAAATTTCCCCTGGCGAGAGTCTTGCACTGGTCGGTGAGAACGGATCGGGGAAGACGACGCTGATCAAACTGTTAACCAGGCTGTACGATCCCACCGAGGGTCACATCATGCTCGACGGGCTGGACTTGCAGGAATGGGATGTAGAAGCCCTCCGCCAGCGCATTGGCGTTATCTTTCAGGACTTTGGCCGTTATCAATTCTCTGTCGGCGAAAATATCGGTGCAGGGGATGTCCAATATATCGACGACGCCGAGCGGTGGGCGAAGGCAGCCGAGACAGGGATGGCCGCGCCATTTATCGAGGAAATGCACGATGGTTATCAAACGCAGCTTGGTCGTTGGTTCAAAGGCGGCCGTGAGCTGTCAGGCGGACAGTGGCAAAAGATTGCGCTATCGCGAGCATTCATGCGCAGCGATGCGGACATACTGGTACTCGATGAGCCGACTGCAGCCATGGATGCGTCGTCGGAGGCTGCGATATTCGATCATTTTCGTTCGCAGAGCCATAACAAGATGACAATTTTGATCTCGCATCGATTCTCAACGGTCCGGGCGGCCGACCAGATCATTGTCATCCACAAAGGTGAAATCCTGGAGCGAGGGAATCATGAAAGCTTGCTCGCGATGAACGGGCAATATGCCCACCTGTTCAAACTTCAAGCCCGAGCTTACCAATAAAGGTATCCAGGGATAGTGACACGGACCCGAGTATGCCGAAGCGAATCGGGTGACCCGCTGTTATACTTTCCCTGGAACCGCAAGAGCATCGGGAAAGCCATGACAACGAACGCTCATTTTTCGATTGGCGAACTGGTACATCACAAACTATTTGATTACCGCGGCGTCATAATCGACGTAGATCCGCGTTTGATGCTGTCCGACGAATGGTATGAAGCCGTCGCGCGCTCACGACCACCGAAGGATCAACCCTGGTACCATGTCCTGGTGCACGACTCGACAAATGAAACCTACGTGGCCGAGCGAAACCTGGAAACGGACACAAGCGGCGCGCCGATTCGTCATCCATTGATCGAATCTTGCTTTCACAGCTTTAGCGATGGACACTATTTGACGGCTGGACGAATGAACTGAGGGCAGTCCCTGAGGAATTATGGCCCGCGTCGCCCGTCATCCGAGCTGGCTCGGTATTCGTTTAGGCGCTGCATAAGCCACTGGCCGAAAGCCATCTTCTCTTCGCTTTCGCACTCGATGTAGTACGGCTTGTTACTCAGAGAACTCTTGCTGGCCAAACGCTCGATGAATTTCTCGCTCGTCGGAGCGTAGCGTTTGCCTCGCCGGTATTTCATCCGCAGGTGCGCTTCGGCATCCTGCGCATTGTGTCGTTTGCCATTGCGAATGAATGTGCAATCGCTGCTGCCGATGGTATTGAGCAGATAATCGATCTCCGCCGGGGCCTCGTCCGCGCGTGCGCCCGGCGGCAGCAGACATATCAGGAGCGCGAAGACGACAACGACCCTCATCGTTCGGCCCCCGCAATGGTGGCGCGTCTGATCACAAGCGCAATCGCACCAACATCGGGTTGTGGTCCGATGAGCCTACACGGCGTGTCGTCGCGTCGATCACCTGGAGACCGCGGACATAGATATGATCCAGGGTCTGTCCGAAAGCTCGCTTACGGTTATCCTCGTCGTAGTCCAGCATCGCGAGCCCGAGGCTTTCGGCCACCTCATGCAGGATCTCGGACCGTCGCCCGCGCCAGGTGTTGAAATCACCGGACAGCAGAATCGGGCCTGGGTGTTCGCTCATGACAGACTGCACCTGTTGAATCTGTTCCTGAAAAACACGTACGCCGAACGTAAAATTCACGGCGTGGGTGTTGACGACCAACAGCGTCTGCTCGGTACCGGTCAATCCGTACTCGGTGATCATTGTGGCTTTCGGGGTACGCAGCCACGGCTCCATGCTCACGAGGTTGCACTGCGTCAATGGCTCTGCGGCACTGATGGTCATGACCCCGGTCACCGACCGCCTCGTGCGATAGCCTGGAGCAAATGAGCGATACTGGTCGGAAGCAACCACACCCCAGTCGACGGTATTCAACGAGGCTTCCTGAAAGATCATCAGGTCGGGCTCGCCCGTGATTGTCGCCAGATCGGCTATCCATTCCGGATCGCTACCTCCATGAATATTCCAGTTCACCATCTGGATATCACTGGAGTCCAGCTCATCGTGCTGCGATCGTCTGCTGCCAACCAGTTGCGCCGCACAGGATTCAGGCTCCGTCTGGATACCGACGGCGGCAAGCCCCGGGCTTGCCGCGCCGGAGACAGCCGCCGGCTGGCTGGCACAAGCCGTCAGCGTTAGCAGCGCGCAAAGCGCCACTGGCCTGGAAATTGGATGCATTGATGTTCTCTTGGTGTGCTGCGTGACCGGATCCACGCATCGCGAGCGTATTCTCGCCCAAGCGAGCCGCCGCGACAAGCCATGGGATTCTCCTTCACGTAATTTTCGCGCAGAAGAGCCTTTATGTTGCCGGCAGAAGCTTGGTGCTTCATTCGCGTTACCGTGCACGACCGGGTATGAGCAGCTCCCGCGAACCCCCGAACGGCCTCGATAGGCGCGAGATCAGTTTATTCTGCGTCAGCTCTCACCTCGGCGATTTTGGTTCCAAGAAACCGTTCTGCTCGCGGGTTCAGCTCTATGGCCCTGGTATAACTCTCGATGGCCAGATCGGTCTGACTGGAAGTCTTATAAAGCTCTGCGAGTACGAAGAAGGTGTAGTAGGAATCAGGGAAGTGGCTGGCATTGATTTTCGTCAGCGCAATCGCCTCCGGTATTTTTTTCTTGTCAGCCAGTTCCTGAACATACATCGGCAATGTAAATTCGCTGAAGTCATAACTGTGGCTGCCGTAGAAAGCTTCGCGGAGCTCGGCGTATTTATTGAGCGTCGCTTCCAGGCCGTTCTCGGCCAACTGTTCGTCCAACACGTCTTCAATCAGCTTCGGCTGTTGCTGACCTCGGTGACAGGTGACACAGCGGACTTCCACTCGCTGTGAGGCTTCAATCTCGTCCAGCCTCGGAACGTAAGTGTCATTAATCTCCTGCACCATCTTGATCATGACACGGGCTTTTCGCTTCATCGCCTTCTCGTCAGATGCAAAATCAAACGTGTCCAGGGGTGTATTGGGTTCGCCGACGTGGCAGGTCTCGCAGCGAGCACCCAGACCCATGGCAAATCCCTTCATGGTGTTGCTCAAGTCTTGGGAACTAATATTTTGCGGTAGCACTTTCAGATTCTCAGGATCGGCGTAAATGTCCTTCTTCGCGTCCTGTGCCAAAGACATTGTCGATATCAACATGACACTCATCAAGAACAGGGGTTTGGTCGGCTTCATCGCAACGCCTCCATCGGCTTCAACGTGAGGGCAGAGTAGCGGTCATCGGCGAACTGAAGATCGGGGTCCGTCAAGGAAAATGTCCGAGACCTGCCAGTGGAATGTCAGGGAACTGTCAGAACGATTGGTCATGGGCGTCTGAGACAGACAATGCGCCCTCAATTCGGGATATCCTTTCGGTATGAGTATCTCCAGGTACAGCAAGTCCCTCGGGGCCGACGTGTCCCGATCACGCCTGATCATGGGCCTGCTGGTGCTGATTCTTTTTCTGGTATTGGGCCTGGCGTGGCAGGCCAACCGGACGATGCGAACAAATCGCGCCACTGCAACCAATGTGCTCCAGGACTACGCGAGGCTGGTCGCCGATGAATATGCGCGGAGAGCAATGGCGGAAGTCGGCTATTACGGCTACTACGCCTATATCAACGTGTTGCGCCGGCGGGCCTTAGAAGAATCCAGTTTCCCATTTCAGGTTACGCAACCGGATGCGGACAGTCGCGAAGAACGTGCCAGCCGGCTGGTCAGCTATCTATTCTTCGTCGATGTGTCGAACGCGGTCTTTCAGACTTCAGGCAAATCGGACAGCAATCCTGGTATCGAAGAGTATCTCAACCAGCGGGCAAGCAAAATGCTGCTGCAGCCCGTGCCTGAGTCGGGATTCACTATCGATCACGTCAGTATTGGCGGAGGCCCACATACGTTTGTCATTTCGAAGGTCGATGGGACCAGCCGCGTTTTCGGCTTCGAAGTCGATCGATTCGAATTATCATCCTGGTTGCGCCGGACATTTGAAAAGGACGTGTTGTTGCCAGAGTCGCTGGCCGGCGGCGCGATTACGAACGAGTTCATCTATCTTCGGTTCGTCGATGATAATGACCACGTCTTGTTGGAATCCAGGCAAGATTACGACCCGTTGTTGCTTGTCTCGAAAACAATGAAGGATGAATACGAGGGGATATTTCGAGCGCACACCATCAGCGCGGCCATCGACCCGGTGATCGCCGGATCGCTGGTCATCGGCGGGCTACCGCGGTCACGGTTGCCTGTTCTGTTCGCCGTGATACTTTTGACGGTCGGGCTTCTTATCGCGGCAATTCGTCAGTTGCAACGCGAACATGCCCTGATCAAAATTCGGACCAATTTTGTGTCCGAGGTTTCGCACGAACTGCGCACTCCACTAACCCAGATACGCATGTTTACCGAAACCCTTCTTTTTGAGCGATTCAAAACAACGGTTGACAAGCGACGTGCGCTGGAGATCATCAATCGCGAGTCGCAACGATTGATACACCTGGTTGAAAATGTGCTGCGGTTTTCGGATCGGCAGAGCGATCAGCGTGAGTTGTACCTTGTTAACAGCCATCTGGCGCCGCTCATCGAGTCCGTTGTGAACGAGTTTCAGTCGCTGACCGAGGCTGCTGGTGCCACCGTGCAGTTGAAACTCGACCCTGATGCTATCGCACCGGTCGACAACGATGCACTACGTCAGATTCTGCTGAACCTGCTGGACAATGCCATCAAATATGGACCAGCAAGTCAGTGCGTGCAGGTCTCGCTGACTGAGCATCCGGGTGGTGTTCAAATCAGCGTTTCCGATCAGGGGCCGGGCATCCCACGGACTGATCGTGAGCGAGTTTGGGGCGGCTATTATCGGCTTGATCGCGAGCGGCGATCAGCGATCGCCGGCACCGGAATCGGGCTGGCGGTCGTCCATGAACTGGTCGGTCGGCATGGCGGAAAGACCTGGGTGGAAGAGGGCCGCGATGGTGGCGCTCGTTTTGTGGTCGAGTTTCCGAAAGCCGCGCAGCTTGACGAGAAGGCGCCCAAACGGGACAGGCCGCCGGCGGATCTGAACACGGAAGAAATTCGGTGAGTCGCATCTTAATTGTCGAAGACAACAAGGATCTGGCCTTCGGGCTGCATAGTAACCTGGAGATTGAAGGCTACGAGGTCGCCACAGCCACCACAGGCGTGGAAGGCGTCAAGCAGGCGAGGTCATTCTCACCCGATCTCGTGATCCTCGATTTAATGCTGCCGGAAATGGATGGTTTCGAAGTGCTGAAAGCGATCCGCAAGCACAACACGACAACGTCCGTACTGATACTCACCGCGCGGGGCGAAGAAGTGGACAAGGTGCGAGGCCTGAGGCTGGGTGCGGATGATTACGTCACCAAACCGTTTGGCCTGATGGAATTACTTGCCCGCGTTGAAGCGTTGCTGCGGCGCGGTGGAAAATCAGCGTCACGCGACAGCAGTTCGGAGATGAAAAGGATTCGCATCAATGACATCGAGATCTGCCCAAAGACTCGCACGGTGCGAAAAAACAATCAGCTGGTCGAGTTGGCACCAAAGGAATTCGACTTGCTGCTTGAACTTATCAGGCACGACGGCGCGGTGGTATCGAGAATCGACTTGATGAAAACCGTTTGGGGGCACTCCTCAGCTATCGTAAGCCGGACCGTCGACACACACATAGCGGAGTTGCGCCGAAAGCTTGAAGACGATTCAGCACGATCACCATTGATCGTGACAGTAAGGAAGGCTGGCTATCGAATTGCGGTTTTGACAAGTTAAGTGTCAAAGCCGCGTGGACCTCGGAAAAGATCCTGATTAAGGTGCAATAGCATATTCCCAGAGTAGGAAAAGGGCTCCCTGCTCGCAGCGAGCGCCGCAAAACAGACATCGGGAAACATCTCGGTCAGCGACGCGGTACGGGAGGGATCGGTCGACCGGCTAAGAAATAGCGGGATCACGCCGTAATTGGATCCGACCTCTTTTCAGCATTGGTTAGTCGCCACGGAAAAGCCAGCCGATATGCCTATAATACGTCGATGCGAGATTTCTTCCGCGAACTGCGTGAACGAAAGGTCATCAGGGTCGGCATCGCCTACCTCGTGGGTAGCTGGGTGGTCATGCAATTGGCCGATGTCATCTTCCCGGCTTTGGGACTGCCAAATTGGTGGATCGCCCTGGTGCTCGGTATTCTGGCGGCTGGCTTTCCACTGGCATTAATACTTAGCTGGATGTTCGATATCACACCGCGCGGCATTAAGCGCTCCAAAGGTGCTGCGCAGCCCGAAGCTGCAGAAGCAACAATCAACGTCACGCCGGCCAGCGGTCCGTCGCTTGCTGTGCTGCCCTTTCCCGATATGAGCGCTGAAAAAGATCAGCAGCACTTCTGCGATGGCCTCACTGAAGAGCTTATGAACGTCCTCACGCGAATCCCGAATCTCCGCGTTGCCTCACGCACGTCGTCCTTCTCGCTCAAGGACAAGGATATTGATCTCAAAGCTGCCGCGGAAAAACTGCAAGTCGCTCATATACTCGAGGGCAGTGTCCGCAAGTCCGGCAATCGCGTTCGAATTACGGCACAGCTGATCGAAGCCGCGACAGACTCGCACCTGTGGTCAGAATCGTACGATCGAGAGCTCGACGATATCTTCGCCATTCAGGATGACATCGCCGCGCGTATTCTCGAGGCGCTGCAGTGCCGGCTTGGTACGGAGCAACTGCCCGGCCCTACGACGGAGAATCCAAAGGCTTACGAGTACTTTTTACGCGGTCGTGGTTATGCCATTTCCGGTGGCGACCGTGACAGGGAACTGGCGGCGGAAATGTTTCAGAAAGCTGTCGATCTGGATCCCGGGTTTATTCGAGCATGGAGTCACCTGGCCGAAGAGTGCGCGCTCAATGCGAATTTCTTTTCAAAGGATGAAAAGTGGCGTCATCTTGCAGACCAGGCTGCGGATAAGACGATGCAACTCGCACCTGATCAAGCGGAGAGTTTCCTGGTCCGAGGTTACGCACATTTAGCGAGCGAGCGATTTGCCGAAGCCGAACGTGATTTTCAGAAGGCGCTCGAGCTCGATCCCACATATGGCAGGGCATATCATTTCCTGGCACGCGCCCACTATCACCAGGGGAACATTGAGCGCGCACTTGAAAACTTTGATAAAGCGACCGAACATGACCCAGACGATTTCGAGAGCCCCTTGCTTGCGACCACCATGTATCACGCCACCGGTGATACTGATGGTGCACGACGCGTCGCCGAGATCGGCGTCAAGCGTGCCAAAAAAATCCTGCAGGACTACCCCGACAATCAACGCGCCTACTACCTGGGTGCTATGGGTCTGTTCACGTTAGAAAAACACGATCAGGCGAAGGAATGGACCGAACACGCCCTGGAGCTCAATCCCGATGATCCCGCGACGAGATACAACGCAGCCTGCATGTTTGTGAAATATGGCGACACTGAACGGGCGCTCGATTGTCTCGAGAATTCAGTAGTGTCACGCAGCTGGTTCGAAAACGATCCTGACCTCGCCCCCCTGCGTGATCTTCCCAGATTT
>Ga0255052_10002047_pt1 | contig 14724 bp, 10 predicted proteins | sample JV7_2_21_MG_FD_188632 | JGI IMG/M metagenome (GOLD analysis project Ga0255052, IMG submission 188632) | Seawater microbial communities from Jervis Inlet, British Columbia, Canada - JV7_2_21 | ecosystem: Environmental > Aquatic > Marine > Inlet | place: Canada: British Columbia | collected...
CTCGCGCAAGAGGCACCTTCTTCCAGCGCAAGAGGCACCTTCTTCCCGCGCAAGAGGCACCTTCTTCCCGCGCAAGAGGCACCTTCTTCCCGCGCAAGAGGCACCTTCTTCCCGCGCAAGAGGCACCGTCATCCCCGCGTAAGCGGGGACCTCCAAACGCTCTTATAATACTGAACCGGTCACTCTTTTTGAGATTACGAAAACGCACGGAGGTCCCCGCTTGCGCGGGGATGACGCCTTTCTTTTTTTGAGGCGTGAGTGTCGTTTCACCCTTTACTGATTCCGGCTATGTTCAGGAACGCTGACTTTCAGGTTGGCACGAGCCGGTTTGGAGTAAGGCTGCTGGAAATCACAGCTATAACGGCCAACCAGTCCACGCGGGTAAATCAAGTAAGCTGTTTCTTGGCCGTGCGGTTGGCGGTCTTGCGCTCGTGCTCCTTCAGGTGGAGCTTGCGGATCCGGATGGTTTGAGGTGTAACTTCGACCAATTCATCGTCCTGGATAAACTCCAGCGATTGTTCCAGTGTCATTTTCTGCGGTGCTGCCAGTAGTACATTGTCATCCTTGATGACTGTTCGGATATTGGTCAGCTGCTTGGCTTTCAGCGGGTTGACCGTCAGGTCGTTGCCACGGTTGTGGATACCGATCAGCTGGCCTTCATAGACATCGACGCCGGCCTCCAGGATCATGCGGCCACGTTCCTGCAAATTGAACAGGGCATAGGCGACCGCTTTACCAGTGCTGTTGGAAATCAGGACGCCATTGTTGCGGGTCGTAATGGGTGCCGGATGGTAGGGGCCGTAATTCTCAAAGGTGTGAAACATCAGCCCGGTCCCGGCGGTCATGGTGCGGAACTCTGACTGAAACCCGATCAGCCCGCGTGCCGGTATGATGTAGTCCATGCGGATGCGGCCCTTGCCATCGGGTTGCATGTCCTGCAATACACCGCGACGTTCGCCGAGCCGTTCCATGACCGCACCCTGGTAATCGGTTTCCAGGTCGACCACGAGCAGTTCATAGGGTTCTGTGGTCACGCCATTTTCGTTGTGGAGTATGACCTCCGGACGGGAAATGGCCATTTCATAACCCTCCCGGCGCATCGTTTCAATCAGAATGGACAGGTGTAATTCACCGCGTCCGGAGACCTGGAATTTTTCCGCTTCGGCGGTTTCTTCAACCCTCAATGCGACGTTATGGCTGGCCTCACGTAACAGGCGCTCGCGTAATTGCCTGCTGGTCAGGTATTTGCCTTCCCGCCCGGAGAACGGTGAATCATTGACCTGGAAAGTCATGCTGATGGTGGGCTCATCGACGGTGAGCGGTGGCAGGGCTTCCAGGGCATCCCGATCACAGAGCGTATCCGAGATACGCAGGTTTTCCACCCCGGTCACGGCGATGATGTCACCTGCCCCCGCCTGCGGGATTTCAACCCGTTCGAGGCCCTGAAAACCCAGCACCTGCAGGATACGGGCATTGTGTTGATCACCGTAGCGATCGATCACGGTGATGCGCTGGTTGGGCTTGACATTGCCGCGTTGTACCCGGCCGATGCCGATCACACCCACGTAGGTGTTGTAGTCCAGCGTCGTTATTCGCATCTGGAAGGGGCCGTCCTGGTCTACTTCAGGCGGTCGGACCTGGTTCACAATGGTCTCAAACAACGGCGTCATATCGCCGTCCCGCACGCTGTCTTCCAGACCGGCGTAACCACGCAGAGCGGAAGCATAGACCACCGGAAAGTCCAGTTGATCGTCACTGGCGCCCAGCTGGTCAAACAGCTCAAACGTCTGGTCAAGGACCCAATGCGGCCGCGCGCCTTCGCGGTCGATCTTGTTGATCACGACGATCGGCTGGAAACCCATATCAAATGCCTTCTGGGTTACAAACCGGGTCTGCGGCATCGGCCCGTCGACCGCATCCACCAGCAGCAACACGGAGTCCACCATGCTGAGGATACGTTCGACCTCACCTCCGAAATCAGCGTGGCCTGGTGTATCCACGATATTGATGCGGTAGCGTTGATCACCATTTGCCCAGTTTATGGCGGTGTTTTTTGACAGGATCGTGATACCGCGTTCTTTTTCCAGGTCATTGGAATCCATGATGCGGTCGGGCACAGCGTAGCGCTCACCCAGCGTCCCGGATTGTTGTAACAACTGGTCAACCAGCGTGGTTTTGCCATGATCAACGTGGGCGATTATGGCGATGTTTCTGAGGTTTTCCAGCACGGCGGATTCCAACAATGGTAAGCGCGCGCAAGGTACACGGTTTGACCGTATGGTGCAATGTTTATTACTAAAAAACAGCAAGATAAACGAGGGCATTACCTACCGCGACGTGACTGTGCACACCTGCGTTGCTGCCTTGAAATCAAGCGGTTTTAAAGCCGAGTCGCCCCGCCAGATGGGCGGTTGTGCCAGACAGGCCACGGATGAGGTGCGACTTGAACTCGTGCCGTTCGGGGTAGTCCGCCCGCAACGCATCAATCTGCACTCGCATAGCCGCGCTATGCCGTCGTGGTGCGGCCCGCAATGCGGCGTCGTCGCGGGCGATCGGACAGCTTGATTCAAGTGAGCTTCCCAGCACCTCGTTCGCAGGGGACAAAGGCGGGAAACACAGTGTTACCTCTTTGCCGCTGGTATCCGGAAGGTAGTCAGTAGCAAGTGCAAAAACCTTGCAAAACGCCCGGTATATCATTTCCGTGCCGGCCATTTTTCCCTGCATGCTATAACCGGCAACGTGTGGCGTGGCAACGGTAACCGCCTCGAGTAAGTCCTCGCCAATGAAGGGTTCGTCCGGCCACACATCAAGCGCGGCGTGCAGGCGGCTGGCTTGAAGTTGGGCCAGCAGGCCGTATTTCTCGATGACCGCCCCGCGTGAAGTGTTGACCAGCAGGGTGCCGGCACCCAGCCGGTCCAATCGGCTGGCGTCAAGCAGACCAATGGTCGGATATTTTCCGGTGCTGGTCAGCGGCACATGCAGACTGATGATGCTGTTGGAGCACGCCTCGTCCATGGAAACCAGGTTTTGTTCGCCGCGCTCGAACAGGGGTGGGTCGCAGGCCATCACCGGTATATCCAGGGCAGTTAGCAAATGTTCGATCCGACGGCCCACATTGCCTCGACCGATGATCCCGATACGCTGGCGATTGAAGTCCATGTTCAAGCGTTCACAGGCCAGCATCATCATGGCCAGCGTATACTGGGCGGCAGCGTCCGCATTGCACCCCGGCGCGTGCGCCCAGGCGATGCTGTTCGATTCCAGCCAGGCGGTGTCGAGGTGATCGATGCCGATGGTCGCACTGCCGACAAAACGAACCCCGCTGTCGTGCAGTAAGTCCCGGTCGACGCGAGTAACCGACCTGACCAGCAACACATCTGAGTGTCTGAGATCAGCGCGGCAAATGTCCCTGCCCGCCAAACGCACCAGTTCACCATGCCGGCCGAAAGTTTCGGTCAGCAAAGGCATGTTTCTATCGGCGATGATTCTCATTTGGTGTACGCTTGGCCGGATCTCCGGCTGACTTTGAAAGACCTCTATTATGTTTGTTTGGACGGGACCTTCAAGCGCTCATTTCGGTTACAATAGTACGGATTAATCGGAGTGCTGACGGCACGTCTTTCTGGCCACTTCCGTGGCGCCAATGAAATGTCTTCAAGGAGTTTTCGATGAAACAACCAGTACACATCACAATCACCGGCGCAGCCGGCCAGATCGGCTACCAATTATGCTTCAGAATCGCTGCCGGCGACATGCTGGGGGCAGATCAGCCTGTCATCCTGAAATTGCTGGAAATCGCACCGGCATTGGGTGCCCTGGAAGGGGTTGTGATGGAACTGAAGGATGCGGCTTTCCCGCTGCTGCGCGATGTCGTGTTTACCGATGACGCAAATGTTGCGTTCAAAGACGCAGACTACGCTTTATTGGTGGGTGCCAGGCCCCGTGGTCCGGGTATGGAGCGTTCCGACCTTCTAACCGCCAATGGCAAGATCTTTGGTCCCCAGGGACGGGCGATGAATGCACACGCAAGTCGTAACATAAAGGTGCTGGTTGTGGGTAATCCCGCCAACACCAATGCGCTGATTGCCCAATTCAGTGCGCCGGATCTGGATCCCCGAAACTTCACGGCCATGACCCGGCTGGACCATAACCGGGCGATGGCGCAACTGGCTGAAAAAACCGGAATTCACCACGCATCGGTTAGCAGGATGGTGATTTGGGGCAACCATTCCTCCACCCAGTATCCGGATATCCGGTTTGCTGAAATGGACAATCACAAAGCGACTGATTTGATCGCTCAGGACTGGTATCGCGAAGTGTTTATTCCCACGGTCCAGCAACGTGGGGCCGCGATTATCAAGGCCCGTGGTGCATCCAGTGCCGCATCGGCAGCGTCCGCGGCCATTGACCATATGCGTAGCTGGTCACTGGGAACACCGGAAGGCGACTGGGTTTCGATGGCCGTGCCGTCTGACGGCAGTTATGGCATCGCACCGGGAATTATCTACTCGGTCCCCTGCGTTTGCCGTGCAGGCGATTATGAGGTTGTCCAGGGTCTGGATATCGATGAGTTCAGCCGCGCGCGTATGGATGCGTCCGACGCTGAATTGCGCGAGGAAAGGGCTGCGGTTGAGAGTTTGCTGGTCTGAAACCAAAAAATCATTGTTTATAACGTGAGCCTGACACATTGATAAAATCCGCAGGTTAAAACTTTCGCCGTGCGGTGGCCGGGAACCAGCCCTTGCAGTTTAATGACCCAGTCATCCCGGCGAAAGCCGGGATTTCCTTACGTTTTCTGTGATGCCTAAAAGTAGACCCCTCCTGGCAATACAGAAGCGTCGTGAGGTCCCGGATATTTGCTGTGCAAAACCGGATAGGACAAACTGTAAAGCCAGAATTACCCAAAAACACGCCCACACGCTTGATGATACGACAACAAATCATTTTACGGTCCGCCTTGGTGAAATGTTCGGGTTAGGGCCGATTACAAATTGTACACTTGGGTTGATGTACAAATATGCCTTGTTATTCCGACAAATCAGATGATTGCCTGCAGGCCCGGGTTCAACTGGTGCAATATGCTGGCTAACGCTTCATAAAATTGAAAAATTCGGTGTTGGACTTGGTGGCTTTTAGTTTGTCCAGCATGAATTCAATGGCCTGGATCTCATCCATCGGGTGCAGCAGTTTGCGCAGGATCCAGACTTTTTGAAGCTGGGCCTGGGCGATCATCAATTCCTCGCGCCGGGTACCTGAACGATTGATATCGATCGCCGGGTATACGCGCTTTTCCGCAATTCTTCGGGCCAGGTGGATTTCCATGTTACCGGTGCCCTTGAACTCTTCGTAGATGACTTCGTCCATCTTGGAGCCGGTTTCTACCAGTGCCGTGGCGATAATGGTCAGCGAACCGCCTTCAGAAACATTTCTGGCGGCGCCGAAAAAGCGTTTTGGCCGTTGCAGGGCATTGGCATCCACACCACCGGTCAAAACTTTTCCGGAAGAAGGCGCAACCGTGTTATAGGCGCGGGCCAGACGGGTGATGGAGTCCAGCAGGATAACGACATCGTGTTTGTGTTCCACCAGTCGTTTTGCCCGCTCAATCACCATTTCTGCGACCTGTACGTGGCGCGAGGCGGGTTCATCAAAGGTACTGGAAACGACCTCCGCGTCTACCGAGCGCTTCATTTCAGTCACTTCCTCAGGGCGTTCGTCGACCAGCAGGATGATCATTTTGCAGTCTTTGTGATTGGCCCGGATGCTGCTTGCTATGTTCTGCAACATGATCGTTTTACCGGCTTTGGGCGGTGAAACCACCAGCCCGCGCTGCCCGAAGCCTATTGGTGAAATCAGGTCAATGATACGCGCTGTGATGTCCTCGGTGCTGCCGCTACCCCGTTCCAGGGTCGCCTGTTTGACCGGAAACTCAGGTGTGAGGTTCTCAAACAGGATTTTTTGCTTGGCTGCATCCGGTGACTCGTAATTGATCTCTTCAACCTTCAACAATGCAAAATAGCGTTCACTGTCCTTGGGTGGGCGAATCTTGCCAGCGAGCATATCGCCGGTACGCAGGCTGAATCGTCTTATCTGGCTGGGTGATACATAGATGTCATCAGGGCCGGCCAGGTAGGAACTGTCGGCGGATCGCAAAAAGCCAAACCCGTCCTGCAGGATCTCAAGTACGCCCAGGCCATAAATGCTTTCGCCGTTTTTTGCATGGGCCTTGAGAATGGAAAAAATGACGTCTTGTTTACGTGAGCGCGCGACGCCCTCAAGCCCCATTTCATTGGCAATTTCCAGCAATTCTGCAATTGGTTTTTGTTTCAGTTCAGTCAGGTTCATAGTGTTATGTTGATGTGGTTGGGCAAGCGGCCCGGGTTGATCGTGAATTTGGATTTAAGGGACCAGGGTTATCTGCTTTCTCTTGTCTGATTGATAGCCAATACCATGGGCAGTGACAGCGGTGACAATAATCAGGTTGGCTGGTATGTTGATTTCCATTCGGTTCACTGCTTTCCAGGTGGGGAACATCCATTCACCGTGGAACCAGGGTTATCTTCAAGATTTTTTTAGTGCTGGTTCAGTGATCTTTAGTTGGTTTGGTTTTAGCAGCTACCCACAGAATCATTCAGACACGCCCTGATCCTCTTTCCACACAACTTGGTTTACACCAGAAAATCGGATATCGCTTAAGAGGTTGCACGGACCGGGTGGGATACCCGCTATAGATCGGACAAAATTAGCATGTTCGCAGTTCCGCGTCCAGCAAATTCATTCAATTACGGGTTAACCCGACCGCTGTTGAATACGGCCGGGTTGTTAATATCAGAGGTTCTCTTCAACAAATGAGGTCAGCATACCCTTGGAAACAGCTCCCACCTTGGTCGCTTGCACCTGGCCGTCCTTGAAAATCATCATGGTGGGGATACCGCGAATACTGTATTGCATCGGCGTGTTGCGATTTACGTCAATATCCATCTTGGCTACCGTGAGCCTTCCCTGGTACTCATCGGCCAGTTCATGGATTAGCGGCGCAATCATTTTGCATGGTCCGCACCACTCGGCCCAGTAGTCGATCAGCACCGGGCCATCGGCGTTCAAAACTTTTTGTTCGAAGTCACCGTCGGTGACGTGGATTATGTTTTCACTCAATGTCATTCTCCATCATTTGCGCTGCATCCGGACTGGTTTAAGAATGGAAGCACGGTTACTATGCCATATTCGGGTAACTGCTGTCTGGACACACGCTGTATACGCAGGGCAGAAGCCCAGTCAACGGTTATCAATATAGTTATCTGCGTGACAATTTCAAGGTGGTTGCTATGAATTTCAAGGCCACCTGTTAAAAAAATGAACCCGCCTGGAAATGTGATCTGATAATGACTGAAAATATTTCAAACAAGCCACTGACAGAAATTGCATTTTCGAGCCTGGAACTGGATTCGAGGATTGCGCCGGGTCTTGAAAAGGCACAATTTACGCATTGTACACCTATTCAGGCACTGACCCTGCCGCCTGCTCTTGAGGGTGACGATGTAGCCGGGCAGGCGCAAACGGGCACCGGTAAAACGGCGGCGTTTTTGCTGGTGATACTCAATCGTCTATTGCAACAACAAACTTCTGGCTACGGTACAAACCCGCGTGCCCTGGTGGTCGCACCCACGCGCGAACTGGCGCTTCAGATTCATCGTGACGCATTGTTACTGGGAGCGGGTACCAGTCTCAAAACAGGTCTGGCTTATGGTGGGGTTGACTATGAGAAACAACGCAGGATACTCCATGATGGAGTGGATATTCTTATTGGCACACCCGGCAGGCTGATCGATTATTTCAAACAAAAAGTTTACAACCTGCGCCATGTAGAAGTCGTCGTCCTGGACGAAGCCGACAGGATGTTTGATCTTGGATTTATTAACGATATCCGTTTTCTGTTGCGCCGGACGCCGCCTCCTGCCGAGCGCCAGTCCATGCTGTTCTCCGCCACCTTGTCACACCGGGTCATGGAACTTGCTTATGAACATATGAACAACCCGGAGACGCTTAAGGTAGAAACTGAAAATGTTACCGTTGACCTTGTTGAGCAGAAGGTGTTCTACCCTGCCAATGAGGAGAAATTGCCGCTGCTGATCGGACTGATGCGAAGCCTGGGTGAAAGCCACAGCATGGTTTTTACCAATACGCGCGCGGCAGCTGACCGGGTGGGGCGTACACTGAATGCCAACGGAATTTCAGCGGCGGTGATCTCAGGGCGTGTGCGGCAGGAGCAAAGGCAAAAGCTGTTAAAACGCTTCCATGACGGTGAGGTACCGGTACTGGTGGCTACCGATGTGGCAGCAAGGGGATTACACATACCCGACGTGACCCACGTGTTTAATTTTGACCTGCCACAGGATGCACCTGATTACGTTCACCGCATCGGACGGACAGCGCGTCTCGGTGCGCGCGGGGATGCGATCAGTTTTGCCTGTGAAGACTACGCTTTTCACTTGCCGGAAATCGAAGATTTTATCGGATATTCGATATCCACCGATACTGCCGGTATCGACCTGCTGCCAGAAATCACCATTCCACCGCCGCCGAAACGGTCCGGAAAACGCTCTTATTCAGGTAAAGGCCGTGGTCCCAAACGACACGGTAAAAGCCATGGCGCAGGACGCTGACAGAATATTTCCCCCTCGTTGTTGGTTTCCCAGGCGTGGCGGGCCGGAATCTTTGGCAATCCACAAAAGTGCTGACATGGTTCAGTCATGATCCGGTTTGAAAGGGTCAGCAAGGTCTACCCGGGTGGCAGTCGCGCGCTTGCAGATGTCAGTTTTAGCATTGAACGCGGCAGCATGGTGTTTCTGACCGGCCACTCCGGTGCCGGCAAAAGCACCTTACTGCGCCTCGTCATGATGCTCGAAAGGGCGAGCCGTGGGCAGGTCATTGTAAATGACCGGAACCTCAGCAAAGCGCCGGACCGCCTGGCACCACTGGTACGGCAGGGCACGGGCATGATTTTTCAGGATCACAAACTGCTCAAGGACAAGACCGTGGCTGACAATGTTGCGCTGCCGTTGATGATTGCCGGGTTGCGGTACACCGACATTCGCAAACGGGTGCGTGCGGCCTTGGACAAGGTGAGGTTGTTACAAAAAGAAAAGGCCTGGCCTCTGACACTGTCGGGTGGTGAGCAGCAGCGTGTCGGCATCGCCCGTGCCATCGTGTCCATGCCGCCTTTGTTATTGGCAGATGAGCCCACCGGTAACCTGGATCCGAACCTGTCACGGGAATTGTTTACCCTATTCAGGGAAGTCAGTGAGCAGGGTGTCACCGTGTTGATTGCCAGCCATGATCTCGATCTGGTTCGCCAGATGCGCAACCGGGTGCTGGTGTTGTCCAACGGCCGTCTTGCCGATGATATCCCGGCAAACTCGCACGGAACCATCTGACCGTGGGTCTTAAAAAGGTACGACGCAAAGTCAGGGCCTGGCTGCGCCGGCACAGCTATAGCTTCTTTTCCAGTCTGGGTGTCCTGCTACAGCACAAGGTCGGGACCTTGATGACCGTTCTGGTATTGGGGATCGCGATGTTTCTGCCGCTGGGATTGTACGCAACGCTGGCCAACCTTGAAGGTATGAACCTGCGTCAGGATGAATGGAGTATCATCACCGTATTTTTCAAAAACGGCACCGCCGAGACTGAAGTCAGGCGTGTTGCAGACAGCCTTGAAAAAGACCTGAGTCCGGAGTCAGTGTCAATCATCAGCCCTGCCGAAGGCATGAAGGAGTTTCGTGAAGCGTCGGGTTTTGGTGATTCCCTGGATATACTGGACGAAAATCCCTTGCCCTGGGTGATGCAGGTGAGTCCCGGGGGAGGGTCTGCGGACCAGGTGGGAAAAGGGGCTGACGATCTGACCCGCTATCTGCTGTCAATCGACAGTGTTGAGCTGGCTCAGTTTGATTACAAATGGATGCAAAGACTGGGTCGAATGATGGAGTTGGGCGAGGCTGTAGTCGCTGTTTTGATCCTGTTGTTCGGACTGGCCGTGGTTGTTGTGATCGCCAATACCATCCGGCTTGACGTGGCTGCGCACGCCGAGGAAATTGAAATACTGGCCTTGATCGGTGCCGGTAATGCGTTTGTACGGCAGCCTTTCCTGTATTCGGGTCTGTGGTATGGGGTAATGGGGGGACTGCTTTCGATCGCCCTTCTACAGCTGTCACTGTTCTACCTTGGACGCCCCCTGGGACTATTGCTGGAGACTTATGGGACGGCGTTCAGCCTGCGTGGCCCGGACCTTAATTATACCCTGTGGTTGCTGCTGGGCGGTGGTCTTCTGGGTTGGCTGGGTGCATTGATTTCAGTCCAGCGATACCTGCGTCAGTTACGTGTTGGCGGCCAGCTTGGACGTCACTGACAGCGGAACATCTGAGCGGGCTCACGGTCTTAGTCAGTAACTGGTAATCATTGTAAAGCGGTTGGTATACGGTGTATCCGAGAGGGTTTGCTGCGTATTTGTTTTGTCTTGTTTGAATGCTGAATTAATAGGTAACAAATGCTATACTGGTCCGCTTGCGTAAAGGAGATTTCATGAGCACAGCACTTGTTCCAAGCCATTTATTGGTCCCTGCCGGTACAGGCAGCCTGGATGCGTATATCCAGGAGGTTAATAAAATCCCCATACTGACGCTCGAAGAAGAAAAAGAACTGGCACACCGATATCTGACTGAAGGCGATCTGGATGCGGCACGCCGGCTTGTTCTGGCGCACCTGCGTTTTGTCGTGCATGTAGCCAAGGGTTATGGTGGCTACGGCCTGCAACTGGGTGATCTTATTCAGGAAGGCAACATCGGCCTGATGAAAGCCGTGAAACGATTTGATCCTGAGCGTCAGGTACGCCTGGTATCGTTTGCCGTACATTGGATACGGGCAGAAATGCACGAGTTCATTTTGCGCAACTGGCGTATTGTCAAAGTAGCGACTACAAAAGCTCAGCGGAAACTGTTTTTCAACCTGCGCAAGTCCAAGAAGCGGCTTGGCTGGCTTAACATGAAAGAAGTCAAAACGGTTGCGAAAGACCTGGGTGTCAAACCCGAAGTCGTTCTGGAAATGGAATCACGCCTTTCCGGACAGGATATCGGGTTCGATTTGTCCGCCGGATCGGAAGATGAAGACAAACCGTATGTGTCACCCTCGGCCTACCTGGTCAGCAGTTCCGAAAGCCCGGAATCCGAGCTTGAGGCCTCCGATATGGAGGAACACCAGAATGGTCTGTTATACCAGGGTTTAAGCGAGTTGGATGAACGCAGTCAGGATATTATTCGCAGTCGCTGGCTGACGGATTCCAAGTCCACGCTGCAGACACTGGCGGATCGTTACGGTGTATCGGCGGAGCGCATCCGGCAGTTGGAAGTCAATGCCATGAACAAGATACGGGCCAGCCTTAGCGCTTGACTCCATACCGGGTTCTTTTTTTCAAACGGCCTCCCGAACGGAGGCCGTTTTAGTATGGGAGAGCGTAAATGAGGCTCCTGGCGGAGCGTAGTCCGGGTATTCTCTACATGGACAAGCCAGGGTCGACTGCTGCGCTGTGCAGGTCAGTCGTCCAAATCCTGCCACTGCTCCACAAGCGGGCAATTGCAAAACAGGTTTCTGTCTCCATACACATTGTCCACACGGCTGACCGCCGGCCAGAATTTACCCTGCCATTGTACCGCGGCCGGAAACGCAGCGGTTTCCCTGCTGTAGGGGTGAGCCCAGTCTTCGACCAGATCGCGTTGGACGTGTGGCGCATTGACCAGCGGGTTGTCCTCTCTATCCAGGACACCGGCCTCCACCGCCGAGATTTCTTCCCGGATGGTGAGCATGGCATCACAGAACCGGTCAATCTCGTATAGAGATTCACTTTCCGTGGGTTCGATCATCAAGGTTCCCGGAACAGGAAACGACATGGTCGGAGCATGGAATCCATAGTCGATCAGACGCTTGGCCACGTCCTCTTCGCTGATTCCACTGGACTGTTTGATTGGCCGTAAATCGATAATACACTCGTGTGCGACACGGCCGTTACGTCCGGTGTACAAAACGGGGTACGCCTTCGCCAGCCTCAGCGCGATGTAGTTGGCATTCAGGATGGCAACCTGGGTTGCCTTTTTCATGCCTTCCCGGCCCATCATCGTTATGTAAGCCCAGGTGATCGGTAAAATGCCAGCGCTTCCCCAGGGTGCGGCTGCAACCGCGCCATTGCCTGCATGCTGACCGCTCATTTTGACCACCGCATGGCCCGGTAGGAAAGGTGCAAGGTGTGCGCCGGTACAAATGGGGCCGATTCCAGGGCCACCGCCACCGTGCGGGATACAGAATGTTTTGTGCAGGTTCAAGTGGGAGACATCTGCGCCAAATTTACCCGGTGCGGCAAATCCGACCAATGCGTTCAGATTGGCACCGTCGAGATAGACCTGGCCACCGTGTTGGTGGACGATATCGCACATTTGGGTGATCTGTTGTTCAAAAACACCGTGGGTGGAAGGATAGGTGATCATCAGTGCTGACAGATCATTGGCGTGCTGTTCCGCTTTGTCACGCAGATCTGCAATATCAACATTGCCGTTATCGTCACACATCACGATAATAATTTTCATGCCGACCATGGCGGCACTGGCCGGGTTGGTACCGTGTGCTGATGACGGGATCAGACAGATATTTCGATGTGATTCATTTCTTGACCGATGCCAGCCCTGGATCGCCAGCAAACCGGCATACTCACCCTGTGAACCGGCATTGGGCTGCAATGAGACGGCAGCATAGCCGGTACAGGCGCACAGCATTTCTTCGAGATCGCGGAACAACTGATGGTAGCCACGGGCCTGGTCTGCAGGTGCAAAGGGGTGGATATCTGAAAATCCGGGCCAGGTGATGGCCATCATCTCGGTGGTTGCATTCAGTTTCATGGTGCACGAACCAAGGCTTATCATGGCATGGGCCAATGAAAGATCCTTGTTTTCAAGCCGCTTCAGGTAACGCAACATTTCGGTCTCTGAATGGTAACGGTTGAAAACCGGGTGCTGGAGAAAACTGCCAGATCGCTGTAACTGGTCTCCGATGACCGTATAGCCCTGGGTCATTGCCTGGTCAATGGTCACAAAATCTCCGATCTCGCCGCCATCAGAAAATGCACGCCACAATTTGACGATGTGGTCGCGTGTGGTTTTTTCATTAAGGCTGATACTCAGACCGCCATTGCCACGGTAAAGATTGATACCTGCCGCCAGTGCACGGGCGCATATCCGGTCGGCATCAGTAGCCGGCAGATGAATTGTAATGGTGTCGAACCATGAAGCGTTGGCGGGTCGGTAACCCAGCGGCTTTAGTCCCGCCACCAGCAGGCAGGCCAGCCTGTGGATACGCCGTGCGATCCGGTCCAGGCCTTTGGGGCCGTGGTATACGGCGTACATGCCGGCCATAACAGCCAGCAAGGCCTGCGAAGTACAGATGTTACTGGTCGCGTGGTCACGCCGGATATGTTGTTCCCTGGTCTGCAGGGCCATGCGCATGGCAGCTTGTCCATGACGGTCTATGGAAACGCCGATAATGCGACCGGGGACTGAGCGTTTGAAACTGTCTCGTGTTGCGAAAAAAGCCGCGTGCGGCCCTCCAAAACCCATTGGAACACCAAAGCGCTGGGTCGACCCCATGACGATATCCGCATCCATTGCACCTGGTGATTTAAGTAGTACCAGGCTCATCAGGTCTGCACCTACAGCCACCAGCGTCCCCCGTTTGTGCGCGTCGGCGATGAGCGTGGCGATGTCGTTGACGGTCCCGTCAGCGGCCGTGTACTGCAACAGCGCACCGAAAAAGTCGCCGCCGAGTTCATCTGCAGGATTGCCAACGACCAGTTCAAAACCAAAATACTGCGCCCGTGTCTGCAAAACGTCCAGGGTCTGTGGCAGCGTGCCCTGGTCGATCAGGAACCGGTTGCTCTTGTTCTTCCGGTTGATACGCTTGAGCATGGCCATTGCTTCGGCCGCAGCGGTGGCTTCGTCCAGCAACGAGGCGTTGGACAATTCCATGCCGGTCAGGTCACACACCATCTGCTGGAAATTCAACATGGCTTCCAGTCGTCCCTGCGAGATTTCAGCCTGGTAGGGCGTATAGGCCGTATACCAGCCTGGATTCTCAAGAATGTTGCGCAATATGACTGGTGGTGTAATCGTGTCGTGATAACCCATGCCAATCATGCTGTGTCTAAGGACATTAAGATCGGCCATGTCACGCAAGCTTGACAACGTATCGGCTTCATTTCGTGCTGGCGGCAGTTCAAGTGGCTCTTTAACCCGGATCGAATCCGGCAGCGTGTTATCAATTAGGGCATCCAGTGAGTCAACACCCAGTTCTCCAAGCATATGGTCGATCTCATCATCACCCGGTCCAAGATGCCGGCGGATAAACTCACCATGGTCTTCCAACTCGGACAAAGGGGAGTTACTGGTGTCTTCGGATTGGTTGAATTTTATCGACATTTCTAGGCTCTCAGGGGGCTGCACTACACTAGCCCGGACATTTCCACCAAGGATCCGGGATTTGCGCTGTAGCTGGCGAAATGTGAAGCCAGATGCTGTGCAAAACCGGATAGGACAAACTGTAACTGCCAGACATACCCAAAAACACTCTCACACGCTTGATGATACGACGAATTTATCATTTTACGGTCCGCCTTGGTGAAATGTCCGGGCTAGCAGG
>Ga0255052_10002048_pt1 | contig 14721 bp, 11 predicted proteins | sample JV7_2_21_MG_FD_188632 | JGI IMG/M metagenome (GOLD analysis project Ga0255052, IMG submission 188632) | Seawater microbial communities from Jervis Inlet, British Columbia, Canada - JV7_2_21 | ecosystem: Environmental > Aquatic > Marine > Inlet | place: Canada: British Columbia | collected...
TGGATCCGGCCGCGCCACCGGAACCACTCAACGAACGCTTTCAGGTCAAGAACGGATTTCTGCAAACCGTCAATGAGCAGGTATTCACTAACGATCCCTCAGCGTTGCTCGAGCTGTTCCTGTTGTTGCAGCAGAATCCCGAAATGAGCGGCGTCAGCGCCTATACAATTGGGCTGATCAAACGCAACCTGCACCTGATCGACGAGGAATTCCGACAAAACCCGCGCAACCATCGGCTATTCTTGTCCATTCTGCGAGCTCCCGAAGGCGTCACCCACGAACTGCGGCGCATGAATCTTTACGGTGTGCTCGGTCTTTATGTTCCGGCATTCGGTCGTGTCGTGGGTCGCATGCAGTACGATCTTTTTCACGCTTACACCGTTGACGAGCACACGCTGTTCGTCGTCAGTAATCTGCGGCGCTTCGCCCTGGCGCGTTTCGATCACGAGTTTCCGCATTGCAGCCGCATCATGCAGGAATTGGAGAAACCGGAGATTGCCTACCTGAGCGGCCTGTTTCACGACATCGCCAAAGGCCGCGGCGGCGATCACTCCGAACTCGGCGCTGTCGATGCCGAATCCTTTTGCCTGGAACACGGGCTCAGCAATTACGCGGCGCGGACCGTCGCCTGGCTGGTCCGCAATCATCTGATTCTGTCGACGACGGCGCAAAAGAAAGACATTGGTGACCCCGACGTTATAAATGAATTTGCCTCGCTGGTGCGCGACCCGATTCACCTCGACTATCTTTACGTCCTGACCATTGCCGACGTACGCGGTACGAATCCTAAGCTCTGGAATTCGTGGAAATCGACTCTTTTCAGAGATTTGTTTGAGCTGACCCATCGTGCGCTGCGCCGCGGGCTCGAAAATCCGATCGATCGTGACCAATTGATCCTCGAAAAGAAATCCCAGGCGCGCGAATCGCTCGCCGAAGCAGGCATCAGCGACGGCCGTATCGATCAGGTCTGGAAGTTATTCAACGAAGTCTATTTTCTGCGACATCGTTCCGACGAGATCGCGTGGCATACGAAATGGCTGGCTGATTCCGATACGAATTCTGACGTCGGCCTGCTCGATATACGCCTGCAGAAGAAAGGCGACGGCGTTGAGGCGGTGCTGTACACGCCTCACACGAACCCCACATTCGCGCATGCGACTGCCGCCCTGGATGAACTCGGCATGACGATTGTCGATGCGCGAATTGTGCCGATCGAGAATGGCTACAGCCTCGATACATTTATCTTCATGGAACTCGACAAGCGTATGGAGATTGACCAGTCACGCCTAAACAAGATCCGTCGCTCATTGACGCGAGTTTTAACCGCAAGCGAGGAAAATATTGTTAAGGTTACGCGCACTGCACCACGCCAGGTACGAATGTTCCGGACTACAACCAGCGTCGCATTCAGTGCCAAACCTGTAGGCGGTCAAACCGTGATGGAACTTGTCGCTGCCGACCGGCCCGGATTGCTGAGCAAGATCGGACAAACGTTTCTGGCCCAGACAATTGATATCGCCGCCGCGAAAATCATGACGATCGGTGAGCGTGCCGAGGATGTGTTTTACATTTGCAGTCGAGACGGTTCGGCCCTGGACAGCACAGCGCAAGAACGCCTTCGCGACAAGCTCGTAACGACATTGGAACAGTAATGCAGGACCTGATTGAAATAATTGAGCTCGGTTTCGACCGAAGCGGAAAAATGGACAACCCGTCGGACCAGGTGCAACTGACCGAAAGCGTGCAACAGGCTATTGCAATGCTCGACACCGGTCAGGCCCGCGTTGCCGAAAAGATCGACGGTGCCTGGCAAGTGAACCAGTGGCTAAAGAAAGCAGTACTTCTGAGTTTTCGGCTGGAAGACAACGCTATCATTGAGGGCACGCACAGCAAGTTCTATGACAAAGTCATGATGAAATATGCCGACTATTCCGAATCGGACTTCAAGCGCGATGGCGTGCGCGTGGTACCTGATGCCATCGTACGTCGTGGAGCGTTCGTCGCTCCTGACGTCGTGCTAATGCCCAGCTACGTCAATATCGGTGCGTATGTCGATTCATCGACTATGGTCGACACTTGGGCAACCGTGGGTAGCTGCGCCCAGATCGGCAAGAACGTTCATCTTTCCGGCGGCGTTGGTATCGGCGGCGTGCTTGAACCCATACAAGCCGGACCAACCATTATCGAAGACAACTGCTTCATCGGCGCACGCTCGGAAGTCGTTGAGGGCGTTATCATCGAACAAGGCGCTGTTCTGTCGATGGGGGTTTATATCGGGCAAAGCACCCGCATCTATGACCGCGACACTGAAGAAATCAGCTACGGGCGTGTGCCCGCCGGTTCGGTTGTGGTGCCGGGCAGCCTGCCATCGAAGGACGGCAAGTACTCATTGTACTGTGCCGTCATCGTCAAGCATGTTGATGAGAAGACGCGCGCCAGGACAAGCCTCAACGATCTGCTGCGCAACACTGACTAAACGAGCGACACGTGATAACAATTTACGGAATCAAGAGCTGCGATACCTGCCGCAAGGCACGAAAGTTTCTGTCCGAGCACAATATCGAGCATACCTTTCACGACCTTCGCGAAGACGGCCTCGACATTCAGATGCTAGAGCGCTGGATGCAACGTATGGATTGGGAACGCTTGATGAACAAGAAAAGCCTGACCTGGAGAAAAATCCCGGAAGTCGACCGCAACGATATGACTCGCGAAAAAGCACTGGCCGCCATGATCGACAATCCGACACTTGTCACACGTCCTGTTCTTGAGACTGAAAACTTTATCGCCGTCGGTTTCTCCGAAAAGCGCTTCAGCGATTTCATCAACAGCAACGAATTGTAAGAGAAGCGGTCCAGCTATGGCCGGTAGCAATAAACACGAGACTATCGCACTCATGCAAGAGTTAATTCGGCGTCCGTCAATTACGCCGGACGATGCAGGCTGCCAGGAAATTATTGCAGCTCGACTCAGCGCAATTGGCTTCGATTGTGAGTCGATGCAATTTGGCAAAGTCCAAAACCTATGGGCACGACGTGGTGATACCGGTCCTGTCTTGTGTTTCGCCGGGCACACTGATGTCGTGCCGCCCGGACCCGACGGTAGCTGGCAAAGCGATCCTTTCGACCCTGTTGAAGTCGACGGCCTGCTCTTCGGCCGGGGCTCTGCCGATATGAAGAGCGGCCTGGCAGCGATGATTGTTGCTCTGGAGCGATTTATTGCGGCGCATCCGAATCACGAAGGTAGCCTCGCGATGCTGATTACCAGTGATGAGGAAGGTCGTGCAAGAGACGGCACACTCAAGGTAATGGAAACGCTCAAAAAGCGCGGCGAATCGATTGACTGGTGCGTACTTGGCGAGCCAACGAGCCAGGAATCGCTTGGCGACATCGTCCGAATCGGCCGCCGTGGCTCGTTGAGCGGAATGCTTAAAGTAAAAGGTGTTCAGGGTCATGTCGCCTACCCGCAGCTCGCCGACAATCCGATTCGTCGCTTTGCTCCGGTGCTGTTCGAGCTGCATGAGATCGAATGGGACCAAGGCAACGACAACTTTCCGCCAACGAGTTTTCAGGTTGTCGATATTCAGTCCGGGCTGGGCTTTCCAAATGTCACGCCGGCGGAACTAACAGCAAGGTTCAATTTTCGTTACTCGACCGAATGGGATCACAAACGACTACAAGCTCGCGTGCAGGAGTTATTCGATGCACATGACATCGACTACGAATTGAACTGGCACCTTTCTGGCGAACCGTTCCTGACAAGGCCCGGCAAGTTAATCGATGCGGTTGTTCAGACCGTTGAGGAGGCGTGTGGAAATACACCGGAACTATCAACCGGTGGTGGCACCTCGGACGGCCGCTTCATCTCCCCTGCCGGCACGGACGTTGTGGAACTCGGCCCTGTCAACGAATCGATCCATAAGGTCGACGAGCACGTTCGCATCGACGACGTCATCGCATTGACGTCGATGTATGAGCGAATTACTGAACTACTGCTCCTGTCGTAGATAATTCCAGATGCCCGCGACGCCGAGGCCGGTTACGGCGATGAAGACCCAGGCCGGCATCGATAATCCCAGCAAGCTCCAGACAACGTCGGCGCATTCACCGGACCCTTTGAACACCATTCTCATTGCGTCGCCAAGCGGGAAGTTGTCGAGCATGTAGTCGAGCCCCGGCCCACAGGCTGGCACTTCGCTGGTCGGCAGATTTTGCAATCGCACATGCCAGCCGGCAATGCCCGCACCGGCGAATGCGACAATGGCCAGCAGTACCGCGTAGATGCGCCTGCCCCAACCCCGCGGATTGTGCAGCGCCGAAATCAGAAACACGATTCCGATACTGATGACCGCCACACGTTGCAGCACACAAAGTGGACAGGGATCAAGCAACAACACGTGTTGTGCGAAAAGCGCGAACCCCATTAGGCCTGCGCAACACAGAAATCCTGCAAAATTTAGAACGCGTCGGTTCGGCAAAGTCATGGGGTATCACTCAAATTTAAATTCAACGTCAATCTGGATGCGATCGTAGTCTTCTTCAGGAAGACTGAAGCGATTGATAACATTACTAAAATACGTTCCGCCAAGATAGATGTTTCTGGCGACTGTGTACTTAACCTTGATGATGTGCCCTTTGGCGTCGGTGCCTCCGCCACCAAAATCAGAATCATTGAATGTGCCGACGACTGCATCAGCCTCTATGTCCTGGTAGGTCCAGCTGAATTCCATTGTGCCTTTGCCCTTTGCAGCACCGAGCTTGGCACCGTATGCAATTGCCGAGTCCTGTTCATCAACCTCGTTGTTCTTTATCCAGTGACCAAAGATCTTTAGTGGCCAATCGCCGATGTTCGTATCGAATTGAGCAAAAACTTCGGTGCTCTTGTACTCATAAATATAGTTGCCTTTAATGTCGACGGAGTTACCTTTCGGCTCACCGTTATAGAAAGGTGTTTCGCCGACCGTGTTGGAGTAGCCTAGATAACCGATGCCTGCAGTCAATTTCACATCTTCACCTATAGGAAAATTACCGCCGACCTGCGCTGCGACTATATTCGAATTGCCGCTCTGCGATCGTTCTTCAGCCGAGAACCCGGCAACTGTGCCGAAAAACACGCCGTTACTGTAACTGGCTGCGATTCCCTCGGGATTGAGGTCCGAGTCCCAAACGAGCGGGACACTGCCGGCACGAAATAATGGATTTTTCATTTTGCCGGCGAAAACATGCGCACCGTCAGCGGCGGCCCAGTCGACATAGACGAGATCGAAACCAATATCCTTGGTCGTAAACCCGCCATCAAAGGTCACGTTTCTGGAGACGGGGTCATCGGCACCCGAAGCAATTTGCATGACCACCTTCACGTCAGATGTCACTGCGGCGGAAACTCCCAGGCGTGCGCGATAACGCCAACGGTCTCCGCGCTCTTTTGACTCCTGATGTATCGCTTCATAGCGCAAGCGCAAATCGCCTTTGAAGCTAATTCGATCCGTCCAACTGGCATCTTCAGTTTCCGCCACAGCTGGAGTAATCAGTAGGCTGGCCGCGATAGCGACGAACGCGGTTCTCCTACAGAATCTCATTAATTAGGATTTCCTGATCGGGTTTTGTATCGGTAGATTTAACGCCGCGAATTATACAAACCTGTCGCGCGATTGTTAGGGATTTCGCGTCGGTTTCTCAGCCACTTTTTGCCGCAGGTACGCGGGCACGATATCTTGCGGCTTGACCGCAGTTCCGTCCGCAGCAAGTCCAAGCAAAAAGGTCGCGCGTGGATACAGGACGGTCGACGTTGCGCTGAAAAAATGCTGGTTTGCCGCAAGTAGTTCCGGGTAACGTTGCCAGCCGAATCCTGCAGCAAGGCGCCGCCCCTCGACTTCGTCCTGCAATTCCCTGATGAGCTCGATTATTTGCAGCCGCTCCGGCACGACCTCGACCGGCATTCCGGACTCCAGGCGGTAAATGCCGAGGTATACCTCACTCATATGCGCATCCTGTGCAACCACCACCTCGAGCGCATCCTGCTCCACGAAGACCTGGGCCGCGACCGCCGCCATCGATGATACCGGGATGATTTCGAGCCCTGCGCCGAACGCGAGCCCCTGAGCCACAGACGCGGCGATACGCATTCCGATGAACGAACCAGGACCATTGCCCAATACGATGGCGTCGAGGTCTGACAATGCGGCACCAGATTCTTTGACAGCCGACTCGATCATGGGCAGTAGCAATCGTGTATGTTCGCGCGGCTGCTCTTCGTGACGTTCGACAACTTTGTTCCCAATCTGAACAGCCACGGAGCACGCTACCGACGAGGTGTCGAGCGCAAGCAAGTTCATGCCACGGCGCCCTTTTTTTCGTGCGCCTCTAGAAAGCGCGCGACATCATCGATCGAAGATGTCGACGGCATCGGCTCAAAACTCTTCAGGAACATGCGGCCATAACTCTTGCTTGTCAGCCGCGGGTCGCAGAGCACGATCACGCCGTAGTCATTCTGGTCGCGCAAGAGCCGACCTGCGCCCTGTTTCATCGCCAGGACAGCCTGTGGCAATTGATGTTGAGTGAAGCCATTGCCGCCCTCACGACGAATGAACTCGAGCCGGGCCATCATCAGCGGATCCGCAGGGGATGCAAAAGGTAGCTTGTCGATCGCGACAACGGTCAACGCCTGCCCACGTACATCCACACCCTCCCAGAAACTGCCAGTGCCGAGCAGAACGGCATTGCCTGCTTCACGAAAGCGACGCAACAAATCATCACGCGGCGATGAGCCCTGTACCAGTAATTTGCGACCGCCTAGAAATTTCTTGTTCGAGCGAAACCACTTCTTCGCCAAATTGAGCGCGCGATGGCTCGTAAACAGGCAGAACATACCCCCGGTCGTCATGTCGAGTAGCGGCACGACGGACTCCAGCACGGCATCCGTATGTCCAAAATCGGAAGGCTGCGGCAGATCGGTCGGCAAGTAGATGAGTCCATTTTGCTCGACCGCGTAGGGGCTGGGGAAAGTCAAGCCCTTGGCATCGGCGAGTCCCATACGAGATGCGAAATGCGAAAAATCTTCTGCCACGGCGAGAGTCGCCGAGGTAAATATCCACGCCTGATGCCCGTTATCGATCAGGCCGTTAAGCGTCGTCGACACATCCAGCGGGGTCAGATTGATACGTAAACTGCGCGGGTTGATTTCCAACCAGCGCAAGCCATCCCAGGTGTCGTCACTTGCGAGCAAAACGAGCCGTTCCAGAACACTGGTCAGCTGCTCATGCAGTTTTTCCAGCTCCATGGAAGCATCTGCGATCTCAGCAAGGGCTGTGTTCAATTCACCGAGTGCGAGCTGCAAAGAGTCGAGAGGTTCGCGGATGTCAGCGATAACTTCAGCCAACTGATAGCGTCCTTCCTTGCCCGGCGACTCGGCACGCAGCACCCGAACCGCTGTATGCACTGCATCGACACGTCGCTGCAGCTCAGCTTGCTGGAAAGAAATGGTTTCGACACGAACTTCATCGACGAGTCGTTCCAGCTCGCGCGACCCGAGCACCACGCCGAAGAACTGCACTGCAAGTTCCGGTATCTGGTGGGCCTCATCCAGAATAATCGCCTCTGCGCCGGGCAAGAACTCGACAAAGCCTTCTTCTTTCATTGCCAGATCCGCGAGCAGCAGATGATGATTGACGACAACAAGGTCGGCTTCTTGCGCCGCACGGCGTGCTTTTACAACGTGACACTTGGAATACTCGGGGCATTTCTGGCCCAGGCAATTGTCTACCGTCGACGTCACTAGCGGCCATACCCGTGAGTCTTCAGCTACCTCGGTCAATTCAGCGCGGTCGCCACTGTCGGTACGATGACACCACTCGCGCACGGCATTGAGATCGTCGATGAGAGCGTCCGCAACATCAGTAGCGTGGTTCAAGCGCTCGAGACAGAGGTAATTCGCTCGGCCCTTGAGCAGCGCAGTGGTAACCGGTCGCCCTATAGCCTTGCCAACCAGCGGCAGGTCGCGATGATAGAGCTGGTCCTGCAGTGCCTTGGTACCCGTCGAGATAATGGTCTTGCGACCGCTTTGTAGCGCCGGCAACAGGTAGGCGAAAGTCTTGCCAGTACCGGTACCCGCTTCCACGACGAGTTTATCCAGATTGGCGATAGTCTCAGCCACAGCCTCAGCCATCCATGCCTGACCCGCTCGCGGCTGAAAACCGGGCAGTAGCTTCTTCAAGGGGCTGTTCTCGCCAAAGAATTCGGAAAGGCTGATCACCGCCCGAAGATTACACGATATCGATAAATCGATGCTGCACAAATCATGGTTATCCGTATAATTGCGCACCCTTGAATTCCGGTTTTTGGCCTGCCGCCATAGAGACATATAAATGACAACCAGCCTTTCGACCCTCCAGCAATGGGTGAATGAGGTCGCCAGCCTTACTCAAGCCGATTCCGTTCGCTGGTGCAACGGCAGTGACGATGAATACGCAGAACTCGTCGAGCAAATGACAGCTGACGGCACGCTGTCTGAACTTAACCAGGAGGAATATCCGAATTGTTACCTGCATCTGTCCGACCCGAGCGATGTCGCCCGGGTCGAGCACCTGACCTACGTCTGCACGCCGGTCAAGGAAGATGCCGGACCGAACAACAATTGGATGAGCCCGGCAGATGCCCACGAAAAGGTCGATGCGCTATTTGAAGGCGCGATGCGGGGCCGCACGATGTACGTGATTCCGTATTGCATGGGTCCAATCGCATCACCATATTCTCGCTGCGGTGTGGAGATCACCGATAGTCCTTACGTCGTCGTCAACATGAAGCTCATGACACGCATGGGATCGGCGGCGCTGCAACGAATTGAAGCAGAGAGAAAATTCGTCAAGGGCTTACACTCGACCGGCGATTTGGATCCGGAACGCCGTTTCATCATGCATTTCCCGGATGAACTCTCGATCAAGAGCATCGGCTCCGGATATGGTGGCAATGCACTGCTCGGCAAGAAATGCCATGCACTGCGCATCGCCAGCTACCAAGCGCGCAGCGAAGGCTGGATGGCTGAACACATGCTGATCATGGGCCTGGAAAGCCCCGACGGTGAAACGCATTACGTCGCCTGTGCCTTCCCCTCGGCTTGCGGCAAGACCAATCTGGCCATGCTGATCCCGCCACACTCAATGCCCGGCTGGAAGGTTCATACGCTGGGCGACGACATTGCCTGGCTGCATTTCGACGACGACGGCCGTTTGCGCGCAATCAATCCGGAGTCCGGTTACTTCGGCGTCGTTCCCGGCACGAACGAGGAAACGAACAAGAACGCGTACGACATGATTACGCACGACACGATCTTCACGAACGTTGCGCGTACCGAAAATAATGAACCCTGGTGGGAACAGAAAAATGTCGGCGAACCGAAATATGACTGGCGAGGTAACGAACACGACCCCTCGTCGGGCAAAGCCGCCCACCCAAACTCACGCTTTACCGTGGCCGCGACAAACAATCCCAGCTATTCGCAGCTCGCCGACGCTCCGGAGGGTGTGCCCATTTCGGCCATCGTTTTCGGCGGCCGTCGTAAAAGACTGGCGCCGCTGGTTTATGAAGCCAAAGACTGGAAGCACGGTGTACTCGTCGGTGCCAGTGTTGGCTCGGAGACAACAGCGGCGGCCATCGGCGAGGTCGGCGTGATTCGGCGCGACCCCATGGCGATGCAGCCATTCTGTGGCTACAACTTTGGCGACTATTGGGAGCATTGGCTGTCATTTGAGCAACGCACAGACAAGTTGCCGCGAATTTTTCACGTCAACTGGTTCCGCCAGGATGAAGACGGCAATTTCCTCTGGCCCGGATTTGGCGAGAACCTCAGAGTTCTGCGCTGGATTATTGATCGCTGCGAGAATCGCGTTGGCGCAAAGGAAACGCCTGTTGGCTATCTGCCTGACGACGGTGACATAGACATATCCGAGTTGGACATCAGTGAAGCAGCGATGCGTGAACTCACATCCATAGATATCGCGCACTGGAAGACCGAGAACGAGCACTTTTCGGACTACCTGGACACCTTCGGCGACCGTGTGCCAGAGGCATTGCGTGCCGAACAGCGGCGCGTGGCGGCCGAGTTAGATCAAGCACCCTGATATCGCGCTCCAAGGAGCGCTCCTACGATCAAGGTCACGATATCGCGCTCCAAGGAGCGCTCCTACGATCAGGGTCAGGTTGGAGCGCCTCTTGAGATATAGGCCGAGTTAGATAAGTTCAAGTAGGAGCCCGCCATGCGGGCGAAGTCTCAAGCGGTCTGATATCGCGCTCCAAGGAGCGCTCCTACGATCAAGGTCAGGTTGGAGCGCCTCTTGAGAATATATGCCGAGTTAGATCAAGCATCCTGATATCGCGCTCCAAGGAGCGCTCCTACGATCAAGGTCAGGTTGGAGCGCCTCTTGAGAATATAGGCCGAGTTAGATCAAGCATCCTGATATCGCGCTCCAACGAGCGCTCCTACGATCAAGGTCAGGTTGGAGCGCCTCTTGAGAATATAGGCCGAGTTAGATCAAGCATCCTGATATCGCGCTCCAAGGAGCGCTCCTACGATCAAGATCAGGTTGGAGCGCCTCTTGAGGCGCGATGGTCTCAAGCGGTCTGACGACCGCAGCTATCGCTCGCCCGCATGGCGGGCTCCTACGAGGCGCGATCATTCAATGCATTTGAAATGGATGGCGAGCGATGCGCCCGCTTCCTCTACCCGGCCGAGGCCGATGATCCCCTCACCAAGAAGCTCCACAGAATCGCGGCGAACAAAGGTCTCTTCGTCCTGCAGATTGGTCATGAAAGTACCATTCGTACTTTGATCAATGAGCATGAATTTGCCACGGCGCATTTCGACCTTGGCATGGATGCGTGAGATCAGACTTCCTTTAATGACGAGATCGTTGTCATCCGCCCTGCCGAGATTCGCGCTTTTGCGCTGGTCGTGAAGTTCGATGGACTGATCACGAAAACTAAGCCGCAAGCGCGATACTTTGCGATCCTGATTTTCCCACTCAATGGTGGGCAACATGCTGGTTGCATCTTCCGGATTCCAAAGGAACTCATATAACGCGACTTCGTCGAGCCTGCCGCGCACGGTTGCGAGGTCAATTTGACGAGTTTGCTTCTTAAGTTCCGCATCCATTTTTCCGACAGTGCCACCCGAGATTACGATCTGCCGGGCCTTCGCTTGTGAGGTCATCCGATTAGCGGTGTGCACGGCGGCGCCGAAGATGTCGTTTTGTTCCTGCACGACCGGGCCGTAGTGACATCCGATGCGGATCGATACTGGTATACGATCGTCTTCTCTGCTCTCAGTCGAGATTCGCGACTGCATCATTACCGACGCGCCCATCGCGTCATTGACGGTCGGAAAGGTCGACATAACCTCATCACCAATCGTCTTGATGACCGTGCCGTTAAATTGATGGGTCGCATCTTTCATAACGTCCAGGCACAGGGCGACGGTCTCGCTGGCTTTGGTATCGCCAAACTTGTCGTACAATTGTGTGCTACCGACCACGTCAGCAAACACAATCGCAACTTCAAGGTCCTTTGCCATAATGTTTCTGTAACTAACTAATTAAAAAGCTATTTTTGAAAAGATATTACCTATTTTTCAGCGACAATATACGCTATCCAGGCAAGATCTGCCTCACCCTTGTCGTTCGGGGTAAACACGCCGTTACCCTCGCCGTCCTCATCCTCGCCTTCCCAGTAGACTGTCACATTCGCGAATCCGGCTTCGTGCAGCATGTCACGTAATTCAGGAGCCGTATAGAGACGCCAGGCATAGCTGAAAGCCCGTTTGATCTTCGAGCCATCCTTGAACTTGAAGTGGATGTAACACTGCATGTGATTCGTTACAGGATGGAATTTGGCCTGATGCCAGATGTACGTGAAGCCCTTTTGCTTGGTCTTTTCCCTGGTTTCCTCGAATGACTCCGGTCCACCGAACATGTCCATGAACAGGATGCCGTCGTCCTTCAATGCCGCGTAGCAGCGCCGCATGTAAGCGATCATTTGCTGCCGCTCTTCGAATATCCAGTAACTGAAGTTAAACGCCGCCAATATGTCGACTTTCGGCGTTTCGACTGTTTGAACATCGGATTCGATCAGTCTGACTCGCGCCTGATCTTCAACAGTAAGACGCGCGACGCGATTGTTGCGGCCCCACTCCAATACAGACGCTTCGATATCGACACCAATCGCGGAGTACTCAACACCTTGCTTCACCCATTCACAGGCAAGACTGGCGGTCCCACAGAAGTCCTCGCGAAGGGTATAAGCCTGCCGTCCTGCCAGCTCACGAAATGTCGTGCTCAGGAAACTGACTTCGTTTTCGACGTTTTGCACCGATTCCTCGTATAGCTCGTGGATGTCGGCCCGCTCGGCCATCGTCGGCCCTTTGCCCTTGTGTGATGATTTGGCGCCCATGGAGTGATTCACGCTCTGTTGTTGATGCTTGACCGACTATTATATGTCGCTGGCGGCATGGCATCCAGCGCTTCTTTGATTGACTTCCCGGTTACCGGGAGAACGTGGTATTTTTGCAATTAACTGCGAATAAGGGACTTTGGCCGATGATTGCAGCGAGACCATTCAGAATCAGCGCCGCAGCCAGTTCGAAAACAGCTCACCTGCCCGCCCTTGCAGCGTTACTCCTGCTAGGTGCACCGGCTTTTGCCGAGGTGCCATTAGAGGAGTTCACGCGGCTGCCGCTATACAGCGACCTCAAGATCAGCCCGACTGGTGAGTACCTGGCGGCGACTGTGCGTAACGACGATGGTCAGGCGAGCCTCGTGATTATGCGCACGGATGCGAACGAAATTACCGCAAATATCCGTGGCTTTGGTCGCGATTTTATCAGCAGTTTTATCTGGGCGAATGATGAACGCATCGTTGCATCGCTCGGCCGCCAGTACGGGTCGCTGGATGCCCCATCGGCAACCCATGAACTTGTAGCGGTCAACTGGGACGGCAAGCGCAAGGAGTGGTTGTACGGGCGTGGCAGAGAAGCCAACGTCGCGTTTGACCGGACTTATAAGGTCGCCAATCTGCTGGACCGACTTGATGACGACGAGAAAAATATTCTGGTTGGCGTCAACGACTTCGCCAATCCGAACAGCACCTATACCGAGGTTTACAAACTCAATATTTACTCGGGCAATATGTCAAAGGTGACGACAGCACCGACCCGTGGTGCACAAATCGTCACTGACAATGACGGCGCTGTCCGTCTCGCGATTTCTGCCGACCCCGATAACGAAAATGCGATTGTCATTCATGAACGTATCGAGAAGCGCTGGAATTTGCTCGGCGAATATCACGGCAAGGAGGGAACGATCACACCGGTGGCCTTCGCCCCCGACAACGAGCTGCTGTACATGCTCGACAATCGGGAAACTGACACGGACAGCTTGTATTTCTTCAATACCGCTTCCGAGGAAATCGAGCTTGTTTACACACACGATGTTGTCGATATCGACCGTGTTGAAATAGCACCAGATGGATACCTGCTTGGCGTCTATACGGAACCCGACTACCCGGAATTTACTATGCTGAATCAGCAGCACGCCCTGGCTGCCCCGCTTACCGCGGTGCGCAATGCGCTCAGAGGCTATCGGGTACGACCTACGTCGATGACCGCAGACGGAAATATCGCGATCATAAGGGCCAGCAGCGACCGCGTAGCGCCGCTGTATTTCATGTTCAATGTTGAGACGAATCAGCTATCACAAATTGCCTCAGTGTTGCCGGGAATCGACGCAGCGCAGATGCGACCGATGGAGCCCTACAAGCTCCAGGTTCGCGATGGCACGGAAATGTACGCGTACCTGACGCGCCCTGATGACAGTGACGGGCCGTTCCCGATGGTCGTGCTGCCACATGGTGGACCGCACGGTGTGCGCGACTACTGGAGCTTCAATCCGGACGTGCAAATGCTTGCAAGCCGCGGCTATGCCGTGTTGCAGGTCAATTACCGCGGTTCTGGCGGCTATGGACGGGACTTTCTGTACACCGGATACGGCAAGTGGGGCACGATCATGCAGGATGACCTCACAGACGCGACGCTGTGGGCCATCGACGCGGGCATCGCAGCCAGGGACCGGGTATGCATCTACGGCGGCTCCTACGGCGGCTACGCGGCGATGATGGGCGTGGTGCGGGAACCCGACCTGTATCAGTGTGCGATCGCCTATGTTGGCGTGTATGACCTCGAATTGATGTTCAAAAAAGGCGACGTACCGACCAGAGAATCGGGCATTACCTTCCTCAAGCAAGCCGTTGGTGAAGACAAAGAGGACCTGCGTTCGCGGTCACCCTTGCACAATCTCGAGAAGCTCAAAGCGCCGGTATTCATCGTACACGGCGGCGAGGACCATCGAGTTGACGTGGAACACGCCTATCGTTTGCGAAAGCGCATGGACGAACTCGGTAAACCCTACGAATGGATGCTAAAACCCAAGGAAGGCCACGGATTCTACCGGCCCGAAAATCGCCTGGAGTTGTACGAAAGAATGCTCGCGTTTCTCGGCAAATACATAGGGCCAGATGCATCTGCTGCTAACGAGAATACGCCGTAGTTGCCGAATTCAGTCTGCGTAGCCCAGTAAACTCCGCACATCGGGCAACATGTGATCGACCAGTTGCTTCTGTACATCAGGTAGCTCGTCAGGAACCACCCCTGTGCCGCCGGCAAGGTTCTCCCTGGCCGTGC
>Ga0255052_10002050_pt1 | contig 14716 bp, 15 predicted proteins | sample JV7_2_21_MG_FD_188632 | JGI IMG/M metagenome (GOLD analysis project Ga0255052, IMG submission 188632) | Seawater microbial communities from Jervis Inlet, British Columbia, Canada - JV7_2_21 | ecosystem: Environmental > Aquatic > Marine > Inlet | place: Canada: British Columbia | collected...
CATCAGGAACAGCGGCAGCAAAACAGACAGGGCCGTGAGGGGGCAGATGAAATTCCGTCTGACCGCTCAATTTAGGCCATTTTGGATAAATCAGTTTTACTTTTGCCATCCACCATCTCTCCCTAACTCAAAACAAAACAGTAATACTAAACTTCATATTCTCCTTTTTATAATACAGCTGCAATACATCCTGTTATCACTTCATCCAGACGAGATGTTCTTTCCGCAACAGCCGTTATTTTCTCAAGGCTGCATGCTTTCCCCCTTGAAAGGTCTTTCTCCTGTGTCAGGACAAAACAGACTGCTTCTGCTTCATCACCCTTTACAGCCAGCATTGCCGTTGTATCTCCGCAGACAATTATGTTGCCGGCATTACGTAGTAATGCCGCTGTCCCGGGCTGAGAAAGTGTCATGTACAGCAGCGGCCCCTGAAGCCCGAAGTAAATAGCTGCCTCTGCCAGCGGACTTGTCGGCAGGGTGTAAATAAAGAGATTTCCCCTGGACAATGTACGACCGCTGTCTAAATAGTCCTTAAAATAATTAATGTCCGACTGAAGAGAGCCCGAAGTGTTCGTACCGATAATCCCTATATCCTGTTTCCGGTTCAGGGAATATTTAATCCCGGCATCTTTCAATGCAAGCGACACAGCGTAACAGGTCATCCTGGAGACGCTATCGAGCCGTCCTAAATTTTTAAATGGCAGGGGAAAGATTTTCTTTTTCAGAAACACCTTATTTTCATAAGAAACCTTCAGCCCTCTCATAACACAGCCGTATTCCTCCGGATTAATCCATCCTATACCGCAAATATTACTCATGATTTATCTCTGTTCAGGCCAGGACAAGCGCTGCATTTATCCCGCCAAAGCCCGCATTGGTTATTAGGGCCTTTTTATTTTCTTCTGCAGGATGCTGTCCCGGAGAAACCCATCCAAGCGCATCATTATCAACGTCCTCCAGATTGACGGTCGGCGGAACTTTTCTCTCCTTTAAAGCCCTCAGCGCTATTATCGTCTCAACAAGGCCTGCTGCCCCTATTGTATGACCAATCCCTCCCTTTACAGAATAAACAGGTGTCTTTTCGTTTTTAAATACAGCACGAAATGCCCTGATTTCCATGGCGTCGTTATAGACGGTCCCAGTGCCGTGAGCAGATATAAAACCCACTTCTCTTTCTTTGACACATGCCGTCTTCAGGGCCTTTTTTATAGCCAGTATCAGCCCTTCACTGTCGCGCGAAGGCCCTGTCATATGATTGGCATCGTCGCTCAGGCCCCAACCTGCTATTTCTCCGATCATTTCCCTTTTTTCCCGTTTTGCCCTTGATTCACTCATGATTACTGCAAAGGCTGCTGCCTCTCCCAGACTCAACCCGCTTCTGTTTTTATCAAAAGGCCTTGCCACAAACCCATCCAGGGCCATCAGTGAGGAAAAACCTGAAAATACAAATTCCGTGATGCTGTCGCACGCAACTACCAGTACACAGTCAGTAAGCCTGCTGCGGACCATGGCCGCTGCCCTTGCTATTGCTGTTGTCGAGGAAGCGCAGGCAGCTGAGATGATTATACCGGTGTCTTTGACTCCGGCAAGGTCAGAGACCTTTCCGGGAAGATGGCCAAGGCTGCAGTTTGATACGTCCCCTGCCCCCGTAATCATTTTTTTCTCTAAAAGGTCAATCTCTCCCTTTGTTGTTGCCAGTATAAGCTTCGCATCTTTAGGTATTAACGCTGAGGTTTTACTAAACAGAGACTTAAGCATTTGTTTTACTAAAGAGTCTTTCTGAAGATACCTCAGGTTTTTGACCGTTGCCGCATAATCAGACTGAAATGCCCTTGTGTTAAATCTGTTCAATCTGGAAATAGCGGTTTTGCCCGATAAAATGCCTTTCCAGCATGCATCTGTACCCTGTCCATACGCAGTTACCATATCACATGAAACAATAACTGCTTTTACCCAGTTATGCCCCTTTTTTCTAACAGGCGTTATTCTGGACGGTGAAATTCTCCTGCCTTCCATTTCCCGTGGCACCTTTCCAGTAAATCAGGAGGGGTTATACGAACTTCCCCTGAATTTGCATCGGTCAGCAACTGTACCGTATAACCGCTTGATGCAAGACTTCCGTCCTGCTTTAGCAGGTAGTACTCTGTATTCAGTCGCGAGCCTTCGTCCCAGACCAAAACTGCCCTGATTGTAAACTCCTCACCCAGGCGAAGCGGCTTGATAAAATCAGTATGGAGTTTAACAATTGGAGCGCGCAATTCAGCCTTATAGAAATCTTCATATGTCAGACCGCACTGCCTGCCGATCTCCTCCGCTCCTTCTTCAAAATAAGCCGGGTATCTTCCGAACCAGACAATTCCCATAACATCAACCTCACTGAAATGAACGCACCTCCTGATTTCAACTGTAATAGGGGCAGGCATATCTTTACTCCGCTTGAAATAAAATTTTTTCTTCTTCATTTTATTTTTCTTTTATTTCCCCTTCAAAGCAGACCTTTAATTTTAACTCAGCAACTTTCTCATCGTTTTTTCTGCAGTAAGCCTTTAAAGTAAAAACCCCGCTACTCTCCTTGATACCATTGCATTCACATGTCAATTCTTCTGAGGGGAAAATAGACGAAAGAAATTTTGCCAGAACAATTTCCTTCAGCACAATATTCTTTTTTCCCCATTTCTCAAGCATAATAATTATGCACTGTATCTGACAGACACCCGGCAAAATTTTATTTTCAGGAAAATGCCCCTGAAAACCTATAAAATCCTCCGGAAATACAAAACGGGCTATTAATCCCCCCTGCTTTGTCTGTTTTAAATCAGACATATACCCTGCGATTTCTTTTCTTATATTTTTCAATCTATAATTTCCTTTAGTCTGACAGTTAAACTGTACCGGTATTTGTGGTTCTTTAAAATAATACCCCGGGGATAGATTTTTCCATCTTTTAGCTGGTACTCATAATAGGAGACCCGCCAGTTTAATACACCTTTTTCATAATAATTTTTTTCAACCAGGTGGCCGTCAGCGCCGGCAAAGATATACTCAACAATGCCTGAACCCGACGGCTGCCTTGTCTTTACCTGGAATTTCTTCTTATTTATTTCTGCCTCAAGGGAGGGGACAAGATCAAAATAAATTCGTTTAATATCCTCTCCAACCACACCGGCTAAGTCGCCTTCCTCGGCGAATTTATCCAGGACAAAGTGCCGATCAACTCCGTCTTTATCTCCGGATATTTCAAACAGCTTTATGCCGATGGGATTGATGCAGACAACGGTAAATTTCTCTTCCAGGGTGTTGATATCTATATATCCAATACCTGAGAATGTATCCCAATTATACATAAAAGCAATCGTATTTATCAGCTGGAAACGGCCGGGCAAATTATCTTTGAACTGCTCTATGACAATTAACGGGTCATCTTCGTTTAAAGGAACGTAGGCGGTTTTTTGAAACGGGACGCTGCTGCACCCTGAAAGAAATACAATAATCAAAAATCCTGCCAGCCATTTTCTCATGTTGTCTCTCCGGATAAAATTCTTTGAAGAGCCGGGACTACAAAAATAGAAGAAATGTATCCCGCAAATACCCCTATTACCAGAGTTAAGCCGATAGAAAACAATGCAGGATGTCTGGCAAAAAGCAGGACTCCAGCACCGATAAGTGTGGTGACTGCGGATAGAGACACAGCTGTCACTATTCCTGTCTTTATATTATGCCGGCACTTATAGGTCATAAATATGCCATAGTCCACACAAAGGCCCATGACAACAAGGCTTGAAATCAGATTTGCTGTGTTTAATGTAAGACCGGCTAATGACATAAAACCTAAAAGCCATAAAACGCCTGTTATGACCGGGACTAACGCTGTAAGGACATCTCTAAAATTTCTTAAAAATAAAAAGGTCAGCAGGACAATAAATGTTACGGCAATCATTACAAAGAGTTTTACCTCCGAGGAAATGGAATGGGATATTGACTGGGCCAGCACCTTACGCGATACTAAAAACGTGCCCGGATAACGTCTGCTTACGGCTAATAAAGCATCAACGTATTTTTTTTCATCAGGGAAAAATGACAGAATCCGATATCCGTCAGGTCTTTTTTGCACAAAGCGTTCCTTTAGAGCGGACAACTTGTTATTAAGCGGTTCACTGTCAACATTCGTGCTGGTATATAAATCATCAAAAAACGGGGAAAAAGCGGTTTCTGAAAACTGATATTTTGGGCCCTGCGATTTGAGCAGTTTTTTCAGCTTTATCTCTCTTTCCTGTCTCCAGAACCGGTTCCAGCGTGCAGCGTTCTTTTCTCTTGTCTCTTTTGACGGCCACATTATGGCAAGACTCGAGAAATGTTTCGCACCAACAGCCTGTGACGACTCCTGATATATCGTATCGTTTGTTTTAACGGCTTCTTCATAATTCCTGCCGGTCACCACAAAGATTGCCTGATCGTCCTGACCGCCCCATGCCTGACGGAAGTTTTTTTCTGCCTGGAGAATCTCCGGCTCACTGCCATCTAACCGCACAACATCAGTGTCCAGCTTTACATAAAAGGAAAGTATCAGGGCAGCTGCAATTGAAAAAATCCACAGGCCCACACTTAATTTAGCCGGCAGGCGGGATCTTCCGGGCTTTCCGCCGGATTCTGAATGAAAACCGGCAGGGAATTTTTTTCCGGACAGAAAATGCGGAAGGACAAAAAGAGTATAAATAAGTGCGAAGATAATACTTAGTATTGAAAATAGGGCCAGTTGATGATACCCTTGAATGTTAGAAAAGAAAAAAGCGAAAAAGATACCCATGGTCGTTAAGGCCCCTATGGTTACGGGTTTTGCCGTAAGTTTAATAACTTCAGATCTATTACCGCCATTACGGACCGCGACATAAACATGGATACCATAGTCCACAGAGATGCCGGCAATAACAGTCCCCAGGCCAAGAACCCAGTAAGAAAGGTTTCCAATGAAAAGATTGGACAGATTAATCGACATAACAACTGAAGCAAGTGGAATAAGAAATACGAGCACTACCCTGGCTTCGCGGAAGGCAATCAAAAATAAAAGCAGAAAAGCAGCCGACGCAATGGTAATAGTTAAGCGAATATCACGCTTAATGACTTTTTCATTGCTCAGGGTGTGAAGGTGTCCGCTGATAACGTCAGCAGAGATATATTCAGGTAATTGATTCAACTGTTTTCCCAGTGATGCCAGGAGCTTTTTAGAGCCAGAAATGTCTGTCACCAGGACCGGAGTCCGGGTTATTATCATGACATGGCGTTCGTCTCTGCTGATTAGATACCCGTCTTCCATATTGACATCATAGCCCATAGAGGCGGACATCGCCTTTAATTTGTCAAGGACCAGGAGTTTTACGCCGAGCGGGTCAGAGCTGATTATTGAGCCCATAAACATACCCTCAGGCTTCAAGAGCTGTCTGTAAATCTTCTGCAGCCTTTCAGACACACTATCAGGGTTTATCTGGCTGTCTATGAAAGTCAGCTCCTTTTCAGTAATTATCTGGGGGGTATAGTTTGCGAAAAAAATCTCATTTATTGCATCCTGACTGAAAAAATCAGTGGTAACTCTGCTGAATAAAGAGGGTGGCAGACTTGCCGTTAACCGGTCAACGGCCCGGAAGAGATCTTTTTTATCTTTATCCGGCGAGGTCAGGGACAGGGAAATAATGACATTGCCAGAGAGGTTGGAATCCCTGAGGAAATTTATACTGCGGTGAATATCCTTGTTATCAGGAAGCATCAACTTAATACTGCTATTGAAATTATGAAAACGCAGTCCGATAACTGCAACAGCGGTCAAGAGTATAATAATGCCAAGCACCAGCCATTTTTTGTTTTTTACGAAATCGTAGACCAGAGAAAAGTATTTATCAAACACGCCTGTCTACCCAGTTAGGAAAAAACTCTGCCATTTGGACGAGGTAAAAAATATTACTGGGGTAAGAAAGGGCAAGACTCTGTTTTTGTTCTCTCAGGGAAATCAGCTTGAAAACACTGTCATCGATAGGAGCATTCAATATGATATTTTTAAAAATAATTATTGTGCTGTCACCGCTAATCTCCTGAAACTTTATCTGTTTGAGATATTTTTCGTCTCTTCTGAATGCAACAATGATATGCTTAATAATCTTTACGGTGATATTTGTTTCCTTGGGGACAAACCTGAGTATAGAAGGAGACTGCTGCAGCACCTGCACATCATAATCTTCAAGAAGAGAAACATAACGGCCGGAAAACCATGCGGTCAACTGATCCAGCACGGCCCGGAAGACAGGTTTTCTGGACAGGGGTATTTCCTGCACCTGGCCTGTATCTTCATCCCACTGGCGGACGAACTCATCCGTGATAATCACAGAATATTTAACCGGCTCATCAATGTGCCAAACTACCCTGTGAGGCCTTTGCAGATAAATTTTGCCTTTTAAAACTATTTTTTTTTGAAATATGGCTAAATTTTTCTCCTGAACAAAATCTATTTTTAAACTCTCAAAGCCGGTGACCTTTTTCTCCAGCCTGTGCAGGAGAGCAGATATGTCAGATGTTTGATATATTTTCTCTTCCCCCGCATCCGCTAACAACGGAATATTAATTAAAGACGAAAACAAAAAAATCGAAAATAGAACAATTAGAATCTTTTTAATTTTCATTTGCTTTTATCACTCTGCCAGACCTTTACTTCACCACTGGCAATTAAGTTCCCCTCTTTAAAAATCGTACCTTTTATAATTCCGAATTCACCGTATTTTGCAACTTTATAAACAGATACACGCAACCTGTCACCAGTTCCTGCACTGCCCAAAATCTCTAAATTTTTTATTCCCAACAGAAAGCCTTCCGACCTGACCCCCTGATTCCCCAGGTTTTTGAATCCGTTTTGTGCTGCTATTGCCTGTGAAATAATCTCGGGGTAAGATGTTTCATCGAGTTTTCCGTTTTCCCCGATAAATATCGTGTCTTTTGAAATTTCTATCTCTGATACGGATGCCCTTTCATTGACCTCAATTAATTTGTCGACAATAAGCATGGGCGGTTTATGAGGGACAAGTCTGGATACTTCCACCGGCAGATGAACGATATCTTTTTGTTTGTTTAAATTTTTCCAGCATGAAGGGTCAGAAGCCAGATAATCGCTTGTTAATTGATACGCTGTCCCGCGACAACCGTAGCATTCATTCAGCTTTATGCACTTGCTGCATGGTCCTTTTATAGTCTGTTTGTAATTCCTGAGATCCTGAATAACCTCGCTATCGCTAATTATGTCTTCCAGTTTATTTTTCCTTATATTCCCAATGGGTATTGTGACTCCAATGCATGGCAGTACATATCCCTGAGAACTTACAGTACACGAGAATTGATGCCTTAAACAGTTCCCCCCTACTAAGGGTGGCTGAGGGTCCCAGTGGTATCCATACTTTTTCCGGTCAATATCTGCAATCTGATAAAAAAGCTCCTGGATTCGCTGAACCTCAACCTCTAAGAAATTGTTATCTTTGGCTTTTCCCTGAGGGGTAATTATCTCGAAATAAGGGGTAATGTTTTGATCCCTCAGCCACTCCCACATCTTAGCGAGTTCATCGATATTCTGCCGGCAGATAATCGTGCTGATTCCCATGGGCTGACCAGAAGGGTAGCCTGCCTGCTTCAGGTTTTTAAATGCCTCCTGGATTTGCTTATAAGCCCCTCTTTTACCGGAAAGCATATCTTGAAGCTTTTCATCAAAGGTATTCATTTTCAGAACAACTACCACACCATATTCAAACAATGCCTGCGCTGTAGATGGCGTTATGTTAACTCCGTTTGTAAAAAGCTCTATCTCAAGACCTTGATTTTTTATAAATTGGACCATTTCCATGATGTGCGGATACAACATTGGTTCTCCGCCCAGGATGATAATCTTTCTCGCGCCTAAATCCCTGGCTTGATTAATTACATCACAGATTTCCTCTCTGGCTAACTCATTTTTGTATTCCTGATTCTTTTGTACATAACAGTAGATGCAATTAAAATTACATCTGTGGCTGAATTCTATCTCCATAGATAGAAGCTTGCCATTCCTGGCAGTATTTTCTATTTCTTCCTGAGAAAATTCCGCTCCGTAAATACCATATTGACACCACGTCATTTATCTTTCCTCATGTCCATGAAACGAATTAATTTTCGTGAATTCTCGGAGTAAACATGTTTTCTGATAGTTTCTTCGCTGGAGATTACAACCTCAGGCCTTACCCTTAAATGAATCTGGAGTTTGTCCATAATCCTATTGGGTGAACAGGAGTCATTATCGGTAGAAACATACACCTTTACAGCATCAGAGAGTTCAAAATTGCTGGTTACCGTAACATAGTATTCATTTATCTCAGGAATCTCATCCAGTACAGAGTATATGGCCTGGGGATATAGGGTTGTTCCACGGTATTTGATCATTTGTTTTTTTCTTCCTAATATAGGCCCAAGACGGGGGGAAACCCTTCCGCAGTCACAGGGTTTATCTGCTAGAAAACTCACATCACCTGTTTTAAATCTCAGTAAAGGCATCCCCTCTACGGACAGGGGTGTTACCACCACTTCTCCTTTTTCTCCGGGGGGCAAAACCTCTCCCTTATCATTGACAATCTCTACAATTGCAAGCTCAGGATGAAGATGCCCTCCTTTCTGGGCAGTGCATTCACAAAATGTTGTGATTATTTCAGATGAAGCATATGTAGAAAATACTTTTGCACCCCATATCTCTTCCAAATCCTCTCCCATTTTTAACAGCGAAAGATTTTTAGCTCTAATAGGCTCACCAATACAGACCAGCCTGGCTACAGAAGTCATTTGAGGGTTGATGTCTTTAGATTTTAAAAATAGTCCTAATTTGCGCAGGAATGATGGAACCCCCACAATGACGGTCGGTTTCATCAGTTGAATAGTTTCCAAGTGGCTTGCAAAACTGCTAAGTCCGTTCCTCACGGAAGCAGCGCCCAGACTTCTTGCCCCTAAAAAGTAAGCCAGACCTGCAATAAAACACCTGTCCATCGTGCAGGTAAGCAAGACAACATCCTCCGACGTTACACCGCAACTGGCAAAAGAGATTTCCTCATTGTAGGCTAATCGCGTTAAATCATTCTCCGTATACATAATTTTTGTTGGCTTACCTGTAGTGCCTGATGACAAAACTATATCAATGATTTTAGATAGGGGTACGGCAAGCAATTCATCATTGCATTTTTCAAAGGCAGACTTATCGGTCAGGGGGAACTCACATAATTTTTCAAGGGTCACTTTTTCTATTTCAAGACCGCTCAATATCCTGCGGTAATAGGGGGAATGAGCAACAAGATAGTGAAGGTGTTTTTTTAATGATTTCTCCTGAATATCCCTGATTGCGTCAGGCGTAGAAAATTCAATTTTTCCGAGACGGGAGAAATCTGTCATATCCCGCTATCCATCACGGACAGTTCATTGCTAATAATTTCCCGTACCTTATTCTTCAGTTTATATACACTCAGTTCCTTGTATTCACTCCATGTCATAGCAGGCAGTCTGCGTATCCTGATCGTTCCGGATCTCAACAGCAGTGAACCTTTCGGCGGCGTGTTTTCATTCCCAGTTATACATAGAGGGACTATCGAGGCTTTTGATTTCAGGGCCAGACGAAAAGCGGCACCATGGAAATTGCCTACTTTTTTACTGCCAGACCTGGTTCCTTCAGGGAAAAAAATAATAGAGACTTTTTCTCTCAGCAATTCTACAGCTTTATCACAAAACTCTTCAGATTTCATCATCTTTATATTTAGGTAGCCAGCCTTGCTGGCAAAAAACCCAATAACAGGTATACGGAAAGGCCATATGTTTACGACCTGAACACCTTCAACCGGGAGCAAAGACATTAAGAAACCGTCAGATGCAGACCTGTGATTACATACAAAAATATAAGGTTCCACGGATGAACTTTTTGGATAATTCTCGAAACAGATCTTAATAAACGGGAAGGGAATCAATGTAATCCCTCTACCCCACCAACCTATGGCCCGACGAAATAGTTTCATTGTAAGGCGTTGCGACATAAATAATGATAAAAAAACAATGAAAATCGTTAAAATGGGAATACTTACCATTGAAAATAGCATAAAAAATACATAAAAGTATAGATTTAGGCAAAATAGTCTAAAATGGTTCATCCCTGATTATTAATTTTTCCTTTTTCATTTTTTTACGGCAAGGATAAACTCATAGATGTCTTGCAGTGTCCGTATGTTTCTGACCTTTTCTTCATTCCGTATGTTAACTCCAAAGTTTTTCTGGAGGGCTGCTACTAAGTCAACAATATCCAGACTGTCCAGTCCAAGGTCATTAAAGATATGCGCCTGCGGTTGCAATTTCTCCTTTTCTATTTCAAAAGACTCCTCAAATACTTTTTTTGTGATATCAATAACTTCTTTCTCTGTCATTCATTCTCCTTAAGATTATGTCATATTACCATTGTGTTGCTTGCGTGAGCTATTTCAATGCCCTTACTATTTTCCCTGACAATTTTTCTGATTATAGAACGATATATCTCAGGGACCCTTCTCTCAAATGCCTTTTTTGGCCCTGTCCAAACGCTGCCTTTTAATACCACTGTATCACTAATGGCATCTAATGGTATTAAAATATTTCCGTTTTAAATAGGGTGCTTTTTACAGACCAGCGCAGCGTTAATGCCCCCGAAAGCAAAACAATTCTTTAAAATTGTATTGATTTCTTTTTTGACTGGTTTTGTAATGTGGTTAATCCCCTCACAGTCGGGGCTAATGTTATCTAAATTCAAAGTCGGATAAATAACACCCTTTTCCATCATCAATAAAGAAGCAATCAACTCAATAGCACCTGAAGCACCAAGGGTATGTCCTATATAACCTTTCAGGCTGCTTACAGGGACAGTCCCGCCAAAAAGCTCGCTGATAGCTTCAGCCTCCTCCTTATCCCCCTGTACCGTTCCCGTGGCATGCGCATTTATATAATTTATCTCCTCTGTTGCGGTATGTGAATTGTTCAGGGCCTCGCTCATGCAATAAATCATGGATTTTTTATCCGACTGACTGATGTGAAAACCGCTCCCAGAGGTATTATAACCGATAATTTCAGCATAAGTCCTGGCGTTTCTGCGAACTGCTCGTTCATATTCTTCCAAAACTAATATACCACTTCCTTCCCCACAAACCAATCCGTCCCGGTTTTTATCAAAAGGCCTGGGAGTCTTTTGAGGGGTTTGATTATATTTAGCCGAAGTTGCAAAAATGACATCAAAAGACCCTGTAACCGTGGGATGAAGTTCCTCTGTCCCCCCACACAAAAGCACATCCTGTCTCCCAGCCTTAATAAGTTCATAGCCTGTACCAATTGCCTGCAGGGAAGAGGCGCAGGCCGCTGATGTTGCCATTACATAACCGGTTAGGCCTAAATGCTGAGCTACGTTTACTGTCGCAGTATGCGACATGCACTGGAAAAACATCGAGGAAGGGAGCTGGCTCAAATCCATTTCAGGCAGCATTATTTCAAATGCCCTGCTGATACTCCTCGCGCTTCCGGTAGTAGAGCCGATGATGCAACCCATCCGGCCCTGCGGTATTTCGACCGGATTTATCCCTGAGTCGGCAATAGCCTGTTCTGATGCCTGGGCAGCGAAAATACTCATGCGGCCCATAGAACGCCTGCTCTTGCGCGGAATTTTTTTCTCGTCCTTCATTTCCGCAGGCGCCGCTACATGACTGGCCATGCCTTTATACCGGGGCCATTCCTCCATGTACTGAACAGCGTTTTTTCCGGCCACAATGCCGCTCATAAGAGAATCAACCCCGCTCCCTAAAGGAGAAATAGCGCCAATCCCTGTTATTACCACTCTGTTTAGCTGCATAAATTCCTGGTTAAAAACCTGTTATACCTGTCCTCGCTTATAATAGAACGCCCAACAAGTAGCGAGGACATCATTGCCCCGATTATTCCGGGTAAAAGGGCGCTCTGGCCAGCAGCGTATAAATTATGTAAGGGAAGTTTTCCTATGAGATTAATCTGGCCTACCTTTTGTTTTATCCCGTAGGCAGAGCCGTCAGGATTATTAAGATAATCCCTGAAACTGAGAACTGATGCAGCGTCAATAACTTCAAGCCGGTCTTTATAATCAGGAAACGCCCTGAAAATGCGCTGCATTATATTCCTGACCCTGATTTCTTTATAATCCTGATATGCCTTGGGCCTCCTGCCTGTTTTTGAGTCCTTCCACAATTCAAAGTGTTTCAGAAAAGCGGGTTCAAACATATTGATAGTCTGGTAAGTTTTTCCTCTTACCTGTTCTATGGATTTGATAAGCACTAAAGCTGATAACTCACTATAAGCCGGGTCAAGGAGCCGATTTATATCATTATGCGGAAGGAGAGAAACGATTTTTGAACCAAAATCAGGCTCCTGATACGCAGGATTAAGGGCAGTGAAAACAGTAAAGAATCCTGTAGAGGATTCAAAGTCGGAGACCCTGTTGATAAATGCCCTGCTCAGATATTCCCCGGGTAAAATTTTCAGGATTTCCATCGGGTGTATCGTAAATATACAGCTATCTGCTGAAACTTCTTCTCCTGTGTTCAATATAAAGCGTCCTACTTTCCGGTTATTGATGTCGGCCAGTTCTACAATATGCCTGTTACAGCAGATTTCTATATCCAGGTCTTTGAATTTTGCCTCAAAGGCCTTTATAAATGAATCGCCCCCGCCCTTGACCCTCGCAACTGATTCGTAGAGATTCTGACATATCCTGCTGTGATTGGCAAAGGAGATCTCCATGGGTTTTACTCCATAACACATGGCAAGGCAGGATAACATGGTCTTTAGTAAGGGATTCCGGGTCAGGTCGTTCAGCACATCTTCCAGGGATATAAAATCCTCGTCTAAATGATCCTGCTGGGTGGTAAGTGTCTGCAGGTTCATCGAAGGCGTATGTGCACAGACATACCGGACTTTATCAAAGTATCTGTCAATGGCATCTGCTTCCCCGGGACAATACCCTTTGAATTTGCTTTTTATGTTTTCAATCCCGTATGGGATTTCATAATATTCATTATCCGGCTCAAGTAAAAAGCAGTTGGCATGGTCCTCGGATAAAAAAACAGGTTCGATTAAATCACAGATGCCCAGGACTGACAGAATATCATGTAGTATTCCCCCCTTATGAAGACCTCCGGTAAAATGAAATCCGGTATCAAAAGGAATGCCTTTTTTATAGAATCGGGACAGGGCCCCGCCAATATGAGGATTTTTTTCTAATAACAGAACCTTATGTCCGTTCGCCGTCAGGATAAGGGACATTGTTAATCCGCTTATACCACTTCCAACGACTATTTGGTCATATTTCTTCATCTAAAACATCATTGCTCTCTATATGATATTGCAAAAAACTACATTGACAGACCGCCATTAATACCAATGACCTGTCCATGAATGTACAGATTTTTTTCTGTACACAAAAAATTAACCACGGATGCTACATCTTCAGCTTTTCCTAATCGATTGATCGGGATTAAAGGCAAAATCTGTTCTTTGGGGAGTTCTTCTGTCATTTCGGTCTCAATAAAACCAGGCGCAACTACGTTAACAAATATATTTTTTTTGCCTACCTCACGGGCTAAGGCTTTAGCCGCACCAATCAGTCCGGCCTTAGATGCAGAATAGTTTACCTGCCCTGCCTGACCCATCTGTCCAGACGTGGAAGAGACAACAACAATACGCCCCGTTTTAGCCTTTAACATCGAAAACAATACCGTACGGGTTACATTGTAGAACCCGTCCAGATTTGTGGAAAGGACCGAACGCCACTCATCCCTGGTCATCCACATCATAAGGTTGTCCCGGGTAATTCCCGCGTTATAAACCAGGACATGCGGGGCAATATTTTCTATTCTTTTTCCTAATGCAACTTCTGTCTCTTCATAACTGGAGACATCAAAGGAGATTAAATCGCAGGTGCTTCCCGACTTTTCTATTTCTGATTTTACTCTCTGAGCAGCCTCATGGTTGCTTTTGTAAGTCAACCATATATCAAACCCTGAATGAGCTAACTGTAAAGCTATGACACGTCCTATTCCACGACTTCCACCGATTATTAATGCAGTTTTTCTCATAGAGCATATTATCCACAAAAATATGCCCCTTTTTCAAGTAGTTTTCTACATGAAGCAACCGGTTATATTCTTTTTTCCAGCTATCTGTTCTTAGTTTTCTGTTGAATGATTCTATATAGCCGTTTTCCCATGGACTACCAGTGTCCAGTAAGAGAGGGTCAGTCAAATTTTAAAAAAACTCATAATTGCCTACTAAACAATTTTATTTATCGGTAGACCTTTCAATTTTCTCCCCAGCTTTCTTAACATCCTTACCAAATCCATGAAGAGTATTGCACCCTATCAATATCGCTATGCAAAAAATTATAACCGTTAAAGCAATTTTATTTGCCATATTATAACTTCTCCCATAACACATTATACTTTAAAACACTATATTGTAAAATATAAATTTTTGCAATAAACTTATTACAAAAAGAATAATCTTCATTATTTATTTCATCTTTGTATCACCTAAGTTGAGCGATTCTTAGAGGTCAAAAGCAATAAAAAAGTCACTTAAAGGGTGATAGATACTTGTTATAATACAATTGTCAAAGAAACAAAATCTATCACCCAATAAGTGA
>Ga0255052_10002051_pt1 | contig 14715 bp, 18 predicted proteins | sample JV7_2_21_MG_FD_188632 | JGI IMG/M metagenome (GOLD analysis project Ga0255052, IMG submission 188632) | Seawater microbial communities from Jervis Inlet, British Columbia, Canada - JV7_2_21 | ecosystem: Environmental > Aquatic > Marine > Inlet | place: Canada: British Columbia | collected...
GTGAATATCGGCGGATACCCGCCTGGCAACGGCGGTCATGGCGGATGCATCGATAATGAAGTCGAGCGATCGGTCGCTGACCAGCACCATATTCAACGCGCTCGTCTGCTTGTACTTGAGAGCCGCCAGTTCGCAGAGCGCGCGTAGTGCGCTCGGATTCAGACGGTGCGTGTTCTCGATAATTAAAATCGGCGGCTCAAACGACCTGGTCTGCTGCAGGGCAAACACCCGCAACATCGCGAGCAATTCATTCGTGGTGTTGAAGTCGACCTCGTAGCCGAACTGGCGCAGGGTGCCTTCCAGCAGACCGGCGGTGTTGAGCCCCGTGCCATCAACGACTGCCAGGGCACGATCCTCATCAAGATATTCGACGATATGCCGGACGATTGTGGATTTGCCGGACAATGGCGGCCCTTGCAGCAGCGCCAACCCGCCTGGCGTATCACAGGCTTCGCGTATGGCCTCGTACGCCTCCGAATGCGGGCCGCACGGAACGATCGCCACGGGTTTGCCGTGAGTGCGGAAAGGTTGTTCTTTAAGACCAGCCGCGGCCAAATCCATTAGCTTGAACTCGCTCCGTTTTTATCGCGATTTACGCGATTTTTTTCTGGGCTCCGGTCATCTTTTTGTGTACAAATCGGACCGGGTCCGTCAGTCTACGGGCGCGCGGGAGGCCGCGCAATCCGGAATTCGTGATTTCGTTTTGCATCATGTAGACGCAGACAGGATTTTGAAAACAAGTTAAGAACCTATTGTAAAATTTTGATTTAAAATGATGTTTTTCCTTAGAAAAAAAGTGTCTGCGATCAGCGACAGGATATAGGGCTTTGAGTAATCTGTTTTCTGCAAACAGCCTCACGCTGTTCCGCGGCGATCGCTGCCTGTTTCGCGATGTCAGTTTTGCGCTGGAATCGGGCGAACTCACGGTGCTCGAGGGCGCCAACGGCAGCGGCAAGACCAGCCTTATGAAGGCGATCGTCGGCATGCTTGAACTCGAGAGCGGTGTCCTCGAGTGGAATGGCAAGCCCGTTGGACAGCAGCGGCAGGAGTTTCACGGATCGCTCGTCTGGCTTGCTCACCGGGTCGGTCTAAAGGCGGATCTGACACTGGTCGAGAACCTGAATTTCGAGGCGGCGCTGCGGCCGCAGGCGAGCGATGACATGGAACCGGTGCTCGAGCGCCTGGGCATCAGTCGGCTCAAGCCTTTACCGCTGCGATCCCTGTCTGCGGGCCAGCAGCGGCGGGTCGCGCTGGCTCGAATCATGTTGTCCGACGTACCGCTGTGGCTGATGGACGAACCGTTCACCAACCTGGATCGCGAGGGACGTGCCCTGGTGCTGCGGCTCGTGAAAGAACACCTTGGAACCGGTGGCATGTGCGTGATGGCGGCGCACCAGGACATCGAAATCGACATGCCGACAAAGAGGGTCCAGTTGTGACGAACGATCGGGACCACAATATGCCGGGCATGCTGGCGGGCCTGGTCGCTGTGGCACGCCGCGACCTGTTGTTGGCCTGGAAGCGACCGGGTGACGTCGTTAATCCACTGTTCTTCTTTGCAATGGTGTGCACGCTGTTTCCGCTGGCCGTCGGGCCCAGCGCCGAGCAACTCAAGTTCAGCGGTCCGGGCGTCCTCTGGGTTGCCGCTCTACTGGCCGTATTGATTTCATTGCACAGCCTGTTTCTGTCGGACTACGACGACGGCAGCCTCGAGCAGTATCTGGTCAGCCCGCAACCATTGCCATTACTCGGCCTCGGCAAGACGATCGCACACTGGCTGACGAGCGGACTGCCGCTTGTACTGGTTTCTCCCATCGTGGCTATCACGTATCGTATGCCCGGAAGCGTTGTTTTAGTGTTGATGTTGACGCTGACTCTCGGCACGATCAGCCTGAGTTTGCTGGGCGCGATCGGCGCAGCGTTGACGGTAGGTTTGCATCGCGGCACCGCGTTGCTGAGTTTGCTGATCCTGCCTTTGTCAATGCCGATCCTGATAATTGGTGCAAATACCGTGTCGCTGGCGGCCGGTAACGAGACATATTCAGCCGGAGTCTGGGCTCTGGCCGCCTATGCGGTCGGTGCGCTGAGTCTGACGCCTTATGCAACAGCAGCCGCATTACGAATTAGTAACGAGTAGAATCGCCGCCCATGTGGAAATGGTTTCACCAGTTGGCCTCGCCGCCACACTTCTATCGGATTGCCCCCGTATTCAGCGCCTGGCTGATGGTACCCGGGCTTGCGCTCATCGCCTATGGCACCTACGCGGGGCTGATTCTCGCGCCGGTTGACTATCAGCAGGGCGACGCATTCCGCATCATCTACGTGCATGTGCCGTCGGCCTACCTGTCGATCCTGTCGTACATGATCCTGGCGGTCGCCGGGGGCATCGGCCTGATCTGGCGTATCAAGCTCGCGCATGCCGTCGCAGCGTCTGCGGCACCGCTGGGAGCGTCATTTACGTTCCTGGCGCTGGTTACCGGCTCAATCTGGGGGCGCCCGATGTGGGGCACCTGGTGGGAGTGGGCGGATCCGCGGATGATGTCTGAGCTGATCCTGCTGTTCTTCTATTTCGGTTATATGGCGCTGCGCTCGGCCATCGACGACACGAACAAGGCCGACAAGGCAAGTGCCGTGCTGGCGCTGGTCGGCGTGATCAATGTCATCATTGTTCACTATTCCGTGGTGTGGTGGAGTTCGCTGCACCAGGGCCAGACGCTCATGGCCGAAGGTGGGCCGGCCATGGATCCCGGCATGCTGTATCCGTTGCTCGCAATGATTTTCGGCTTCAACCTGCTGTTCGGTTCGTTGTTGTTGCGAAGGACACGCACGGAAGTGCTGTTTCGGGAACGCCGTACGCGGTGGGTGAGGGAGATGATTCTGTCCCGGGAGGGTCAAAGCTGATGGAAGTACTGGCAATGGGCAACTACGGGGCTTACGTCTGGACCGCATATGGCCTGACTCTCGTCGTTGTGCTGATCAACGAATGGCGCGTTCGTGCGCGACAGTCGACGGTCTACCGGGATATCGAAGTGCGTATCAAGGCGCTGGAGGAAAACGAATGAAACCCAGACAGCAGCGCATGCTCGCCCTGGGCCTGGTCGCGCTCGGGCTCGCACTGGCAGCAACGCTGACGCTGCGGGCATTCAAGGACAATATGATGTTCTTCATCGAGATTTCCGACGTGCTGGCCGGTGATTATCCGAAAGAACGCAATTTCCGGATCGGCGGACTCGTGGTCGAAGGCAGTATCCAGCGCGAAGAGGACTCGCTCGACATGGAATTCATGGTAACTGACATGCGCTGCGAGTTGCCCGTGGCTTACAGCGGCGTTGTTCCGGACCTGTTTCGTGACGGCCAGGGCGTGGTCGCACACGGTCGCATGGATGGCAGCGGCACGTTCGTCGCGGACAAAATTATGGCGAAGCACGACGAAAACTACATGGCGCCGGAAGTGGCAGAGTCGCTCGCCAAGCACGTCACGGACCAGACGGCAGGCTTGCAGGAAGGTCCGACGGAGTGTGGCTCACAATGATTCCTGAGATTGGAAACTTCGCCCTGATCCTGGCGCTGTCCCTGGCTGTGTGCCAGGGCATCATTCCGATGGTCGGAGCGCACCGCAATGACGCTGCCATGATGGCGGTCGGGCGTACAGCCGCATACGGGCAATTTTTCTTCGTGGCGTTCGCTTTCGGTTGCCTCATCTGGGCATTTCTCCAGGACGACTTCTCGGTGCTGTATGTCGCCAATCACTCGCAGTTGTCGCTGCCGACGCCGTACAAGGTATCGGCAGTGTGGGGCGCGCATGAGGGCTCCCTCCTGATGTGGGTGCTGATCCTGGCGATGTGGACGGTTGCAGTCGGTCGATTCAGCCACAGCCTGCCTGCGGCGTTCTCGGCGCGAGTGCTTGGCGTCCTCGGCTTATTGTCGACAGGCTTCCTGCTGTTCGCGTTGCTGACCTCGAATCCGTTCGAGCGGCTGGTGCCGGCCCCGATGGACGGCGGGGACCTGAATCCCCTGTTACAGGACCCGGGACTCGCAATTCACCCGCCGATCCTGTACGCGGGCTACGTCGGTTTTTCCGTCGCATTTGCATTCGCCATTGCGGCAATGATCAGCGGCAACCTCGACAGGACATGGGCGAAGTGGACGCGGCCGTGGACGACAGTTGCGTGGCTGTTCCTCACGGTCGGCATTGCACTCGGTAGCTGGTGGGCTTACTACGAGCTCGGCTGGGGTGGCTGGTGGTTCTGGGATCCGGTCGAGAACGCCTCGTTCATGCCGTGGCTCGTCGGCACCGCACTGATTCACTCGCTCGCGGTCACGGAGCGGCGCGGGCTCTTCAAAAGCTGGACACTGTTGCTTGCGATCGCCGCGTTCTCGCTGAGTCTGCTCGGTACTTTCCTCGTACGTTCCGGCATCCTGGTGTCGGTGCATGCCTTCGCCACTGACCCGACGCGTGGTTTCTTTATTCTTGCGTTCTTGGGCATTGTCATTCTCAGCGCACTGGCACTGTATGCCTGGCGCGCACCGGGTCTGGACTCGGACGCAGGCTTCATGCCGCTATCCCGCGAGACATTCCTGTTGCTCAATAACGTACTTTTTGTCATCGCGGCCACATTGGTCCTGCTTGGCACGCTCGCGCCGCTTGTCGTCGAAGTTCTCAACGCCGGCAAGATTTCGGTGGGTGCGCCCTGGTTCGAAGTCGCATTTGCCATTCCCATGCTGCCACTCGTATTCCTGATGGGGCTCGGTATGCACACGGCATGGCGCTCGCAAGCGACGCAACCCTGGCTACGCGTGTTGCGCCTGCCGGTGATCATTGCCGTCGTCGTCGGTGGCATTATCCCGGCGCTGTTTTACGGACGCTTCGGACTGCTCGTGACGGTTGGCACCATCGCTGCGATCTGGGTTGCGGCAACTTCGCTGATTCAGCCGCTGCGCGCGTGGCGCAGTGGCGTGCGTATGACGCCCGCAGTGCTCGGCATGTCCGTCGCGCATTTCGGCGTAGGCCTTTTCGTCCTCGGTGTTACCACGGTGTCTGCATTCAGTATCGAAACCGATCGTGCGCTGCAGCCCGGAGAGTCCATCGATATCGGCAATTACCAGTACGAAATGCGCGAGCTTCGTGACGTCCAGGGGCCGAATTACTCTGCCCGTGAGGCTGTCATCGAGATTACTCGTAACGGCGAATTCGTGGCCGAGGTGCGGCCACAGAAACGCCAGTACCTCGTGCAGAAGAGCCCGATGACTGAAGCCGGAATCGATGCCGGCTGGAATCGCGACTTGTTCGTTGCGCTGGGCGATCAGATCGGCAATGACGTGTGGAGCGTGCGCGTGCAGTACAAGCCGATGATCCGTTTCATCTGGCTCGGCTGCCTCGTCATGGCGCTCGGCGGTCTGATCGCCGTCAGCGATCGTCGCTACCGCGCGGGTGCCCGCGATGAAAGCCGTGTCGCGAGCGCGGCGGCGGAGACAGCGTAATGCATCGTTATATCCTGCCATTCGTTGCGGTTGTATTGCTGATCGTCGTGTTCTCGTTCGGATTGTTTAACGATCCACGCAAATTGCCATCCCCGTTTCTCGGCGAGCAGGCACCGACGTTTCAGTTGCCGTCACTGACGGAGCCAGAGCGCATCGTCGGCTCGGCCGACTATGCGGGCAAATTTGCCCTCGTGAATGTCTGGGCGACCTGGTGTGTCGGCTGCAGGCAGGAGCACCAGTTCCTCATCGACCTTGCAAAGACCGGAGCGATTCCGATTTATGGCATTAACTGGCGTGACAATCGCCAGGAGGCACTGGGCTGGTTGCGGCAACTCGGCGACCCGTACCAGTTCTCGGCATTTGACGAAGACGGCCGCGTGGGCATTGACTGGGGCGTCTACGGCGCGCCCGAGACATTCCTTATCAACGCCGATGGCATCGTGCTGCACAAGCACCTCGGACCATTGACGCAAGCGGCGTGGCAGAACGACTTCGTGCCTTTGATGCAAGCCGGGGGACCGTCGTCATGAAGAGAGTTATTCTGGGTTTGGTGTTGATTCTTGGTGCGTCGATGGCCTTCGGCATCGATGTCGACAAGGCGTTCGACGATCCGGTGCTGCAGGAGCGCTACGAGAAAATCATCGACGAAGTGCGGTGCCTGAAGTGCCAGAATCAGACGATCAAGGATTCCAATGCGTTCCTCGCTGCAGACCTGCGGCGTGAAATTCGTCGCATGCTTGCCGAAGGCAAGACTGACAGTGAGATATTCGACTTCCTGGTGGCGCGCTACGGTGAATTTGCGCTGTATCGCCCACGGATGTCAGGCAAGACCCTGGTGTTGTGGTTGGCGCCGGGCCTGCTGTTGCTTGGCGGCGGCTTTATACTTTTGAACATTCTGCGTCGCCGTATGGCGATGCCGATCGACGGCGAAACGGCCGGCAAGGAGTAACGGGAAGATGCTCTGGATCGTCCTTGGCGTCATGTGTTTTGCGGCCGTCGTATTCGCGATCTGGCCGTTTTTGCGTGATCAATCGAAACACGTCACCTTGATGTTGGTGGCAACCCTGTTTGTTGTCGGCGCCTCTGCGGGCCTGTACTCCTCGATAGGCAGTCCTGACATCGAGGACGGCACCGGCGCGCAAGCTGGTGAGATGTCCGCCGTCGTCGAGTCACTCGCGGCACGGCTGGACAGCAATCCCGACGACATCGAGGGCTGGCGCATGCTGGGGCGTTCCTACATGACGCTCGGTGATTACGGGCGGGCCGTGCAGGCGTATGAGAGAGTCGTACAACTCGACTCGGGACAAAACGCGCAGTCGCTCGTCGAACTCGGTGAAGCGATGCTTGCAGATAGCGGCCAGAACCTGGGTCCGCGCATTGTGGCGTTGTTCGAGAACGCGCTGGTACTCGAGCCGAGTAACCCGGCGGCGTTGTTCTGGGGTGGCATTGGCGCATTCAATCGTGGTGACCGGTCATTGGCGGCGGATCGCTGGGAGCGCTTGCTCGGCACGAACCCACCGGAAAATATTCGAGACGTGCTGATAACGCGGATCGCAGAATGGCGGGGAGAAGAAGCTCCAGCACCTGAGGCGGCGATGCCTTCGGCCTCATCGCCTCCGGTAACACCGGCAGAGACGGTACCCGAGCCTTCTGCACCAGAACCGGCGCCGGACACGATCGTTGCTGCAAGTGTCGGTCTTTCCGACGCTGCGGCGCAATCGCTACCTGCCGAGGGCGCTGTCTTTATCATCGCGCGCGATCCCGGGCAGCCGTCGCCACCTATCGCCGTGACACGCCAGAGGCTGTCGCAGCTGCCGGCTGTTATTCGGCTTAGTGATAGCTCATCGATGGTTGCGGGCAGAGAGTTGTCGGGCTTCGCTGAATTCGAATTGGAAGCCCGCGTGTCGTTGACCGGGCAACCGGGCAAGCAGCCCGGCGACTGGTTCGGCACCGTGATGGTGAGGCCCGCCGAGAACAACTCCGTAACGATATCGATCGATACCCAGGCCCAATAGCATCGCCGGCGTGTCCAGCGACGTGTCCAACGATATGGAAGCTGCGACGATGTGCTTTGCCTGCGGCAAAGACAATCCGATTGGCCTGCAGATCGATTTCCATTACGACGGTGACGTCTGTCGCGCCGAATTCACGCCGAACGAAAATCATGTCGGTTGGGAGGATACCGTGCACGGCGGCATCATCTATTCCGCACTGGATGACGTGACGGCCAATGTGCTTTACCGGCAGGGGCGCAAGGCGCACACGGCACGCTGCGAGATTCGGTATCGCGAGCCACTGCGGGTCGGTGAAACGATTCGCCTGAAAGGGTGGATCGAGAAGGAAAGAGGCCGCCTGATCGTGTTGAAGGGTAGCGCCGTACGTATCGCGGATAGCGCCGTGGTCGCGGACTGCGAAGCGAGTTTCATGTTGGAGCGCGGCTGACGGGGCGCCAGCGGCCGGTCTATTTCTTCGGCGGTGCCTTGAAACGTACTGTCTCGCCGAGATTGTTCGAATCCGACCGTCTCGCAATTTCACTCTCGACATCGTCTGCCGCGTGGACGAGCGCCGCGTACAGCCGCCGCAGCTGCACGTACGACAGCGACCTGGCATTGACCATCGCCAACGCGTGTATCACGCCCAGCGACAGGTCGTGGATGTCGGTTTCCAGTGTCTCGTTCGCCATCAGACCAGTGTAGCAACCGCCCTGCGGCCACAATGTGACAGCCATCACGTGGCGTGTGATAGCATGCGGGCGCTTTTTTGCCCGTCAGGGAGTTACGGATGGCCTTACCACAGCTGCTGGCCAGCAAGCTACGCGTACCGTTGATCGGTGCGCCGATGTTCATCGTTTCGGTGCCCGACCTGGTCGTTGCCCAGTGTACGGCCGGTATCGTCGGGGCTTTTCCCGCCCTGAACGCGCGGCCACAGGAACAACTGGACGGCTGGATCAGCGAGATCAAGGAACGGCTCGCCGCGTACGCCGAGGAACATCCGGACGCGCCGGTTGCACCGTTCGCCGTCAATCAGATTGTCCACGCCAGCAACGATCGCCTGCAGGCGGACCTCGAGACCTGTGTACGCCACGAGGTGCCGATCATTATCACGAGCTTGCGGCCGCCGTCAGCGGTCGTCGATGCCGTCCACAGTTACGGTGGGCTCGTGTTTCACGATGTCATCAATCTTCGGCATGCGCACAAGGCGATTGAGCAGGGCGTGGATGGCATCATTGCCGTCTGTGCCGGCGCCGGGGGACATGCCGGGACGCTGAGTCCGTTCGCTCTCGTGAAGGAAATACGCCTGGACTTCGACGGCGTCGTCATCCTGTCGGGTGCGATGTCGACTGGTGCGGACGTGCTCGCCGCCCGGGCCATTGGCGCCGACCTTGCCTATATCGGCACGCGCTTCATCGCGACTCGAGAGGCGTATGCGCCCGATGCCTACAAGGAGATGATCGTCTCGAGCAAGGCAGCCGACATTGTGTACACGCCGTTGTTTACGGGTGTACACGGGAGTTACCTGAAAGGCAGTATCGTCAACGCAGGTCTCGATCCCGACAATCTGCCCGATGCAGCAGCAAACCCGATGGACTTCGGCTCGGGTGGCGACTCCGGCGCGAAAGCATGGCGTGACATCTGGGGCGCCGGCCAGGGCGTCGGCAGCGTCGACGACATACCCGGAGCTCATGAACTCGTGATGCGCATCGCAGCCGAGTATGAAGACACACGTGCCCGACTGGCAGACGGTTAAAGACAATTATGAAAACAGTTTTGCTTTCCTACCTGTTTGTTGCCGTCGGTGGTGGTCTTGGCGCAATGGCACGATTCGCGCTAAATGTCGTACTGCAACGGGACACGCCGTTTCCGTGGGGTACATTGAGCGCAAACCTGCTCGGTTGCCTGGTGATGGGCGTCATCGCCTATTTTGTGGCCGCTTCCACCTGGTTCAACGAAGCCGGCATCGTCCCGGATCAATACAGGCTCCTGTTCGCGATCGGTTTCTGTGGCAGCTTCACTACGCTGTCGGCCCTCGTTATGGAAATCCACACGATGTTGCAGCGTGGTGAGTTGTTTCATTCCTTCACTTACATGACGACAACGATGGTTGGCGGATTCGCGTTCTTCTACGCCGGTTTCGTCCTGACGCGCGCCATCATGCCGCTGTCGAACGGCTAGCCGCGCGTTCCAGGATAGCCAATATCGGCTCCAGCCAGTCGCGGTGTTCGGGCTTCATGAGCACCGATCGCAGACAGGTGACCATTTCAGAGTTCATGTTCATGTCGGGCGCGAAGTGACTGACGAGTTCGGCCGGCAATTCGATCAATGCAAGGTGCAGGTTGTCGTTGGCCGCAATATCGAAGACGGTTCTGGCGCGCGTCGTTGCGGTAGTGGCATCCGGTGCCTGTACTGCGTAGATGACAATGTCCAGCTCCGGTGGCATCAGCGGTACGAAGGACGTACTGGCAGAGAGCCGGGCATGGAACTCCCGCGCGGCCATAAGGCAGTTGTCGAGCCCCCGCGCGAAGTCTCCATCCTTGACGGGTGGCAACAGTCGATGGGTTGCCCACAGGGCAACGGCGGATGCTCCCGGTCGTGAACACTCGAGACTGATTTCCCCGAGATGCAGGTCGCCCGAGCTGAAATACGTATACGGCGACTCGTGCTTGTAAAAACGTCCGTCAGTGGGATCGCGAAACAGCACGCAACCGCAGCCATATGGCTGCAGGCCATGCTTGTGCGGGTCGATGACGATCGATTCCGCCTCGCCAAGGCGATCGTAGGCCTGTCGGGCGTCCTGGCCGAGATTGTCCGCGAGACCGAAGTAGCCACCGTATGCTGCGTCCGCGTGTATCCGGATATCGTGCTGCTCGCGAAGATCCAGTATTGCCGGCAGCGGGTCGACGTTGCCGAGGCCGGTATTACCAATCGTGGCGACAATCGTGCCGACATCGCCGTTGCTCAGCAGCTCCTGCAGGTGGTCCATATCCAGGCGGCCATCTCGAGTGCTGCTGACTGCCGTAAACGGAATTCCAAGCACCTCACAGATTCGACTGTGGGTGTAATGCGCCTGATCCGAGGCAACGACCCGCTGGCCCGGTCGCAATTGCCCGGCAACCCACAGCGCTTCGAGATTCGCCATTGTGCCGCCGCCAGTCAGGTGCCCCAGCGGTTGTGTCCAGCCGAACATTTCGCCGAGTTCGACGATGCATTCCTTCTCCATCGCGGAGCTGGCACGCCCGCCATCGAGTGCGTGATTGTTCGGGTTGATCCACAGCGCCAATGCATAGGCGAGCCGGGCGACCGGATGCGGTGGTTTCAGCATCTGGCCCGCGTAATGCGGGTGAAAGTAGGGATAATTGTCCTGCATGCGAGTTGCGACCTGCAGCAGCACGTCTGCTGTCGCGTCGACATCGAATTTGGTCTCGAAATCGGGCAGTGTCTCGAAACCTTCGGACAGCCTGGCCAGCGCGTTTTGCAGTATCTCGACTTCGGCGGGGTTGATCATCCCTGGGATCCGGTAGCTTTGTCGCCGCGAGCTTACCGCAAAAAGCGGCGCGTAAGCAGGCCGGATCACGATACTATTCCGGCATGGACCTGATTGCCCTCGCGGTGCCGTTCTTCCTGCTGGCTCTGCTACTGGAACTCATTGTCGATCGCGTGCGTGGCAGCGGCTTGTACAGAGCCAACGACGCCGTCAACAGCCTCAGCGCAGGCACGCTGAGTACCACGACCGGCTACTTTACGAAGCTCGTCCAGTTGCTCATCTGGGGATACGTTCTCGAGAATTTCGCCCTGATCGACATGCCGCTTCAATGGTTCGACGCATCATCACGAGGCATCGCCCTGTGGGTCATGGCGGCGCTGGCGTGGGACTTCTGCTATTACTGGGCTCACCGATTCGGCCACGAGATTTCCATCCTGTGGGCCGCTCATGCCGTGCATCACCAGAGCGAAGACTACAACCTGTCCACGGCATTGCGCCAGACGAGCACGGGTTTCCTGTTCGGCTGGATTTTCTACCTGCCGCTATTCGTGATCGGATTCCCACTCGAAATCCTGCTTACCGTGAATGCGGTCAACCTGATCTATCAATTCTGGGTGCATACGCAGGTCGTGAAACGCATGGGCGTGCTGGACAGGATCCTGGTGACGCCGTCGAACCATCGCGTTCATCACGCACAGAACGAGCGCTACATCGACAAGAACTACGGTGGCATGTTGATCCTCTGGGATCGCCTGTTCGGCACGTTCGAGGACGAGCGTGCTGACGAGCCGGTCGTTTTCGGCGTGCGCAAACCGCTGGCGAACTGGAACCCCTACCGGGCGAACCTGCAGGTGTACAAGTACCTGCTGTTTGATGCGAAAAACGCACGGAGCTGGAAGGACAAGTTGTCAATCTGGTTTCGGCGCACAGGGTGGCGACCGGCAGACGTTGCAGCGCGCTTTCCGAAGAAGAACGTCGATCTGGCAGATTTCGAGAAGTTCGACCCTGCGGTACCCGCGGCGGTTGCGCGCTATGTCCTGACTCAGTTCGTGGTCGTCGCTGCAGCCATACTGGGCATAGGGGCGCTATTCGCAACCGCGGGTGCAGGTGCCGTGCTGGTTCCATGTCTGATGCTGTGGACGCTGCTTTACACCCTGGGCCTGTTAAACGAGGGCAGGGCGTACGCCACGAGATTCGAGTTGCTGCGTCTGCTTGTCGTCGTGCCTGCCGGTGCGTTTGCACTGTCACTCGATGAACGGATTGGACTGTCCCCGGAGCTGATCGCGATTACCGGTGGTGGCTACGTGTTGGTGTCGCTGGTGGCTTTGCTTGTAGTAATTAAGACAAGAAATACTAAGTTAAATCAATTAGATATCACTTATTCTTAATGTAATTTATAGGATAGTCTTGTGACTGTAGAACCGAAAAGAACGAACATTCGCTCCGGCGCGCGCTGGGAGCCGATCGTCGGCTATTCACGCGCCGTGCGCGTCGGTCAGTTTATCGCGGTGTCCGGATCGGCGGCGGTCGATGCCAACGGCGCGCTGGTCGGCGAAGGTGACGCGTACTTGCAGGCGAAGCAGTGCATCGAGGTTATCGGGGACGCGCTGAAAAAAGCAGGGGCAGGACTCGGCGATGTGATGCGCACACGCACATTCGTGACGGACATAGAGCTGTGGCCGGAAATTGCCAGGGCGCATCAGGAAGCATTCGGCGAGGTAATGCCCGCGACCTCCATGGTCGAGGTGTCACGCCTGATCGATCCGGCAATGCTCGTCGAGATCGAGGCCGACGCTGTCGTTGTTGGTGACTAGTTTTTCTTGCGGGTCCAGATTTCCGTGCGGCCAAGTAGCGGCACGCCCACATAACCGCGCACCTTGAGCGTATCGCTATCGACTATTGTCACGATGCAACGATAGGTCTTGCCACTGTTCGGATCGTAGATCGTCCCGCCTTTCCAGCGCCCGTCGCCGTCGTATTCGAAGCCGGCAAACAGGCTCAGTCCGATGAGAGGCCGGTCGCGCAAAGCAGGATCCGGGTTCTTTTCGTCTATATCCGGGCGGTCTTCCGATGCGTTGGGCGAGCCCGTTATCACGGCACTGAGGCCGGTCGCGCTGGCACTGATCTCGATCCAGCCATCGCCGTCGCCGCTCAGCCAAATTCCGTTTATTGGTGGCGGCCCGTCTGCACGCCCCTGCGACAGCCCTGCGAGCAGCAGTGCTGCGACAAACCATCCTGTCCTTGCTGGATTCAACGTTGCCCCCCGGTATGATGCCCAGTTTTGGGGAGTCTAGCGCAGAGGCTGGGGGCTCGTGAGAAAGCGCACACGACTATCTTCGGCAGAAGCACGCCGTATCGCGTTGGCGGCGCAGGGCATGCACCTTGCGAGGCCTTCCTGCGCGCCGGATGTAAGGCATTTTCGACGTGTCATGCAGACGCTCGGTGTCCTGCAACTGGACTACGTCAATGTTCTTGTGCCGGCACATTACCTGGTCGTGTGGTCGAGACTGGGCGCCTACGAGCGCAAGCGCTTCAACCGGCACGTGTACGGCAATGGCGAGTACACGGAGCAGTGGGCCCACGAGGCATCGATCGTGCCGACCAGCGCCTGGCCGCTACTTGCACACCGGCGTGCCGCCTACGAGCCGTCGCAGTACAACCCGATTCGCAAGCTTCGCAAACGCAACGCTTACCTCGCCGCGGTTCTCGACCAGGTTCGCCGCGACGGCGCGGTGACAGCGGGCGACTTGCCGCCCGTGCCGGGTCCGAAACGCAAGCCTGGTGACTGGCATCGATCGGTTCCCCGCTGGGCACTGGAGTATCACTTTGCTCGCGGCGACCTCGTGGTTGCGGATCGACTACCGAACTTCCAGCGTGTCTATGCATTGCCGGAACGCATCATTCCCCAGGAGCACCTGTCGGCCACGCCTGGCAAGGAAGAGGCGGACCGGGAGTTGCTGCGCCGTGCTGCCGACGCGATGGGCATTGCGACGCGTCGCGACCTGGCCGACTACTTTCGCATGTCGCCCAGGGATGTCCCGCCACGAATAGCAGAGCTCGTCGAGGAGGGGCACCTGTCGACCGTCGAGGTCGAGGGCTGGCAGGAGCCCGGTTACTTGTCGTCGGGAGCCAGCTTGCCGAGGTCGATCGGCGGCGCGTCGCTGTTGTCACCGTTCGATCCGGTTGTCTGGTACCGGCCGAGGGCCGAGCGGCTCTTCAACTTTCACTACCGCATCGAAATCTATGTGCCGGAGGCAAAACGCAAGTGGGGCTATTACGTGCTGCCATTCAGAATGGGTGACGGGATCGTGGCGCGCGTGGATTTGAAAGCCGATCGCAAGAATGCCCGTCTGTTGGTGCTGGCGGCACACGAGGAACCGGGGATTTCAAGGCGACAGTGTGCGGAACAACTGGCCATCGAATTGACTTCGCTGAGCCAGTGGTTGACGCTCGAGAGCATTCACGTTTCACTACATAGCGACTTCGCGCGAATGCTTGCCGCGGCGTTGCCAGGGCAGTCGCAGAGCTGATATGACAGACAACGATGGCATCGAATTACTCATCACGCCGGCTATCCGGGATCTCGGCGAGTTCACGGTTCGCCGCACGCTTCCCGACAAGCGGCGCCAGCGAGTTGGTCCGTTCATCTTCTTCGACCACATGGGACCGGCTGACTTCGCCCCGGGCACGGGCGTCAACGTGCGATCGCATCCGCACATCGGACTTGCGACGGTTACTTACCTCTTCGAGGGT
>Ga0255052_10002053_pt1 | contig 14712 bp, 9 predicted proteins | sample JV7_2_21_MG_FD_188632 | JGI IMG/M metagenome (GOLD analysis project Ga0255052, IMG submission 188632) | Seawater microbial communities from Jervis Inlet, British Columbia, Canada - JV7_2_21 | ecosystem: Environmental > Aquatic > Marine > Inlet | place: Canada: British Columbia | collected...
TAGCCGGCAGGATTCTTGAAACCCGAGCCGGCATTGGGTCTTCCCGAGGGCATGGACCGGCGTCGCTGTCGATTGAGACGGGTCAATCTCTCGCGGGCCACCTGCGGATCTTCCGGCCGGAGGTGAAAGGTGGCCCGCGAGACGACTGTGGCGGTGCCCTGCAGATTGGTGGATCGATAGCCCGGTTCCAACTCCTCGCAGAGGAGGACCTTCCTGGCTCCGTCCGCCATGAGGACCACGGTGCTCTCGAGGATGTCCTTGATCTCGACCCCGTAGCACCCGGCGTTCATGACCACGGCACCGCCGACGGTCGATGGAAAGCCGGCGAGCGCCTCCATGCCCACGAGACCCCTTTCGACAGTGACCCGGGCCAGCCTGGACAGCGGCAGACCGGCGCCGGCTTCCACCCCATGGTCTCTAAAGGTCGTCTGCAGGAATTCGCCTTCGAGCAGGGCGACGACTCCGGGTAATCCCGAGTCTGGAAGCAACACGTTGGAGCCCAAACCGAGGATCTGGAAGTCTGTTTCGGTCTCACGAACAAAGCCGAGCAATCGAGCCAGCCCCGATTCGGTCTGCACTCGGACAAAGAGCTCGGCCGGGCCGCCGATCTTCAGTGTAGTGTGGGCCGCCAAGAGCTCACCGCGGGAGATCTCGATCCCCGGCAGCTTTTCCAATTCGGGAAAGGAGCTCATCCCAGGAAACACACTGAAAGAAATGCAGGCGGGATTCCGTCGTTATCTTGTGGAGGCGCGCCAACGCCCGGCGCTTTCCAATTCGTTCGTCGAGAACTAGTATACCCTTCATATCTGAGCCGCCCAGCAACGAGCTCGCAGCACCAAGGAGTGAGATTTATGACCGACGTCAAAGCCGAACGAGCAAAAGCTATCGACTCCGCCTTGACCCAGATCGAGCGCCAGTTCGGCAAGGGGTCCATCATGCGGTTGGGGCAACGGGAGGCGCTCGCCATTCCCATCATCCCCACCGGTTCATTGGCTGTGGACTACGCAGTGGGCGTAGGAGGACTTCCGCGAGGTCGGGTCGTGGAGATCTACGGTCCTGAGTCTTCAGGCAAGACCACCATGGCGCTGTCGGTGGTGGGTCAGGCACAACAACGCGGAGGTGTGGCGGCGTTTATCGATGCCGAGCACGCCCTGGATGCCGAATACGCCGGCAAGCTCGGTGTCGATATCGACAATCTCCTGGTCTCTCAACCAGACTATGGCGAGCAGGCGTTGGAAATCGCGGAGATGCTGGTGCGCAGCAGCGCCGTCGATATCGTCGTGATCGACTCGGTGGCAGCCCTCGTGCCACGAGCCGAGCTCGAAGGAGAGATGGGAGACTCGCATGTCGGCCTCCAGGCCCGTCTCATGTCGCAGGCGCTGCGCAAGCTGACGGCCATCGTCGCCAAGTCCAAGACCTGCTTGATCTTCATCAACCAGATCCGAGAGAAGATCGGTGTGATGTTTGGCAGTCCAGAGACGACGACTGGCGGGCGAGCCCTGAAGTTCTACTCATCGGTGCGCCTTGACATCCGTCGCATTGCGGCTCTCAAGGACGGCGATCAGGTCGTCGGTGCGAGATGCAAGGTCAAGGTCGTCAAGAACAAGGTGGCAGCACCGTTCCGTCTAGCGGAGTTCGACATCGACTACGGCGACGGCATCTCCCGGGTCGGTGAGCTCATCGACCTCGGGGTCCAATACAACATCGTCGGCAAGAGTGGCGCCTGGTACAACTACGGCGATGTTCGACTGGGGCAGGGCCGCGAGAATTCCAAGCATTTCTTGCGCGACAACCCCGACCTGGCCGATGAGATCGAGAGCAGCCTGCGCGAAGAGCTCGGACTGCCATCACTGAAGTCGGCTCCAGAGCCTGCCGAGGTGGAGGCCTAGCTCACCATCGACAATCTGCCGGCACCTCCCGCACGACGGCAAAGGGCTCGGCGAGCCCAGTGGGGAGCCCTCCTTGCACTCGCGTGGTTGATGGCCCTGCCAGCTCTGGCCGAAGCGTCAGTGTCCGGTGAGATCGACCTCGAGATGGGTCCCGTAGCCCTGGGCGGTCTGCCCGTCAAATTCCGAATCGAAATCCCCGATAGCGGCGATGAGCAGCCCGTCAAAGTGCGGTTTGCCATCGACGATCGAGAGGCTGGTGAGCGTCGTCTGTCACCGGGGACCCATGAAATCGAGATCGCAGAAGTCCCCATCTCCACTGGCCGTCACACTCTGGTCGCCACTACTGATCAAACATCTGCCGAGCTCGGGTTCCGCGCGATCTCTCCTTGGCTCTCTCTGCTACCACCGCTGATTGCCATCGGTCTGGCCCTGATCACAAAAGAGGTTCTGCTCTCGCTGTTCGTCGGGATCTTCTCCGGTGCCCTATTCCTGTTCAACTGGAATCCGGTCGCGGCCCTGGCCCGATCCATCGATCGATTCATCGCACCTTCGATGGCCGATCCCGACAACGCTGCCATTCTGGTGTTTACCACCCTCCTCGGCGGCATGGTTGGCCTGATCAATCGCAGCGGCGGTACGCTCGGTATCGTCGAACGCATTCAGCGTTTCGCCACCGACGCTCGCCGCGGACAAGTGGCTACGTGGCTCCTGGGGGTGGCCATCTTCTTCGACGACTACTCCAATGTTCTGATTGTCGGCTCGACCATGCGACCGATTACCGATCGCCTGAGAATCAGCCGGGAAAAGCTAGCCTATATCGTCGATAGCACAGCAGCCCCTGTAGCCAGCATCTTTCCCATCTCGTCGTGGATCGGTTTCGAAGTCGGTCTGATCGCCGCAGCGTTTACCGCGGTCGGTATCCCGTTCAATGCCTACACCACCTTCGTCGCCTCCATCCCCTACCGCTTCTACCCCATCTTCGCCCTGGTTCTGGGATTCACGATCGCCATCTCGGGACGCGATTTCGGCCCCATGTTGAAGGCCGAGCGCCGAACCCGCAGCACGGGCAAGCTGCTAGCCGACGGGGACGTGCCCCTGGCCAACTTCGATGCCGAGACTGTCACACCGCCAGCAGGGACACCCCACCGGGCGATCAATGCCGTCCTGCCAATCCTCGCTGTGGTCGCAGTCGCCATCATCGGCATGATGGTCAGCGGCAGCGAAGGCCTGAGCCGAGGGGACTTCTCCGGCACGGGCACCTGGTTGCGAGAGGTGTTCGGGAATGCGGACAGCATATCTGCGCTCTGCTGGGCGAGTTTGACCGGCGCACTTCTGGCTCTCGCTCTGCCCCTGGCGCAGCGGGTATTCACGATTCGCCAGGGCCTCGAAGCCATGATCGAGGGCTTCAAGTCGGTCTTCCTGGCCCTTATTGTCCTGATTCTCGCCTGGTCGATTGGAAGTGTTTGCAACGATCTCCACACCGCTGACTTTCTCGTCCACCTGAGCGCTGGGGTCCTGTCGCCCCACTTGTTGCCAATGATCATCTTTGTCCTCTCAGCGGCAGTTGCTTTTGCCACTGGGTCCTCCTGGGGCACCTTGGGAATCCTGATGCCGCTGGTCGTGCCGGTGGCGGACAGTCTCTCCACGGCAGCCGGCCTGTCGATGGACTCGTCAGCCTATGCGACGATCATGATCGGTACCATCTCGTCGGTCCTCGCCGGCAGCGTCTGGGGCGATCACTGTTCGCCCATCTCTGACACCACGATCCTGTCCAGCACGGCATCCGGCTCCGATCACATCGCCCATGTGCGAACCCAATTGCCTTATGCCCTGGGAGCGGGTCTGATCGGCATCCTGATTGGCGATCTGCCGACAGCTTTCGGTCTCAGCCCGTGGATCTCACTGGCTCTGGGAAGCATCCTGATCGTTGTCGGAGTGCGGTGGCTCGGGAAGAAATCGGGACCCGAGACCGGTTCACGTTTCTGAACCACCCACGAGCACCGTGCGTATGGATCCCTGTCCGTCGCCGGGCGATCGAGACAACCTGCCGTGAAGAACCGCCACCAGCTGCCATCAGATATCGGCGGCCGACCGGGCCAGGTTGGCATCCCATCCATGCTGGACACGCTCATCGTTCTGGTCGCAGTGGGTATTTTCGTGGCTCCCGGCGGGTGGGCACAGACTCTCCCGTGCCGTCCTTGCGCTGCTATTCATGTCGATGACCCGACGTCATTGCTGCCGCAGCTGCTGATGTCGCCCCGACTCGGCGAGGAGACGCTGCTCTTCGTAGCCTGGGATGCTGCTCTCGACGGCACTGCCAGAACCTCCAACGCCACGGTCGTCGAACAGGCCGGTGCCACGCCTTGGCTCAGACTGCACTTCTCGACCCCCACACCACTCAGGGGAAACCTGGACGAGCTCGAATCCGAGCTCGAGTATGCCTCCGAGCTTGCAGCGACCGCCGGACCCGAGGCCCATTTCCAGATCATCTGGCACCCCGACGGGCACGACTCCGAAGAGCTGCCGATTCAGGACTACGCCTTCTTGCTCAAGCGGGCTGCAGTTGCTGTTACGGGTGCCCAGGTGACCGCACAGGTGATCTCCCAGCCACTGTCGCCGGACACGCAGACACTGACCGCGCTGTACAGGGAAGAGGTGGCCGCCTATCTGGAAGGAGTCGCCATACGACCAGCGGACGACAACCGCATGCGGGCCGTCGTCGATCTTCTGATGGAACTCGACCCGGGAACGCCCGTCATCTCGGACTCCATCCCCTTTCCAGACTCGCCCTGGGAATCCCTGGCGCTGGCAGCAGCACAGTCAGCGAATGGTCTAGATGTCTCCATGTTCCACTTTAGAGGATCAAAGCCGCCGTCGATCCTGCCACTCAAGCTCCTGGCCCTCGAGTTTCACGGCGATCTGTCATTCGATCCCTATTCCACTCCGACAGGCGGCGAAGACGCTGAGGCCTGGGCGTTTGTCAGGGGTGAGGACCTGGGCCTCAGGGTGATTGTTCACCACCCCCTCCGTGAAGAAGAGATCTCCCTGACTTTCTCCGATAAGCACCTCAGAGGACCGCAACAAATCGACCCGAAGACGGGAGAGACCCTGGACATGTACGGTGGTCTGCGCGGACCCACGGGATACGAGCTCAACTGGCAGCCGACCGAGGTGGTCACCCTGTTGCGTCTCGAGCGTCCTGGAGCCGAGGAGATCGAAGGGGTCTCCGGGCTCGAAGAAGAGGTTACGGTCCTCTCCTCGCGACAACTCCCGGTAGAGGAGATTCTGCGACGCCTGCAGGCGGTGGAAGACGCCCAGAGTCGCCGGCTTCACACCTATCAGGCCATAAACGCGACCCATCTGCGGTTTCAGTTTGGCACCGAGGGTCTGGAGGTGACCTTTGCGGGCGAGCTCTTCTATCAGCAGGGCGTGGGCTACGACTGGGCATGGCAGAAATTCAATCTCAATGGACTGCGCTGGAACGGTCGTCAGTTTCCCAAGGTCCCCCTGATTCAGCCCGAGCGGGCCGCCAATATGCCGTTGGAGATCCTGTTTCGTCCCGACTATCACTACAGCCTGCGTGGAACGGGTGTGGTCGAGGGACGTGAATGTTGGATCGTCGACTTCCGTCCCTTGACGCTGGAAGAAGAGGAGAGTCTCTACCGGGGCACAGTCTGGATCGACCGCGAGCTCCACGTCAGGGTCCGATCCCGGGCCGTCCAGCTCGGTCTGCGAGGCGATGTTCTGTCCAACGAGGAGACAATTCACTTTGCGCCCATCGATGCCCAGGGTAATCCTGCCGAATGGGAGGCCGGCAACACCTGGTTGCCCCTGCGAATCGTCAGTCAACAACTCTGGTCAGTGTTCAACAGCTCTCTGGTGGTCGAAAAGGAGACCCTGCTGAGCGACATCACACTGAACGATTCGGGTTTCGAGGCTCGCCGGCAGGAGCTTCTCGATTCGAAATACACCATGGTCCGGGAGACGGATGAAGGCCTCCGTTATCTGGTCACCGACAAGAAGACCGGGGAGCGAGTGGTGCAAGAGAAGCTCAGCTCGAATCGGCTCTTCCTGGCTGGAGGCGTCTTTTATGACCCTTCCCTCGAGTTTCCCCTGCCACTTGTGGGCGTCGACTACTTCTCCCTCGACTTTCTCAACACGGGCTCCCAGTTCAATGTGTTCTTCGGCGGCGCCCTGCTCAGTGGAAGCTATGCCGATCCACAGTTTCTGGAATCCCGGTTCGACGCTGGTGTCGACTTCTTTGCCATTGCGGTACGCGGGACCGACACGATCTACCGCAACGATCAGGAGGTTCCACAAGAAGAAGTGGAACAGAGACCCCTCAATACTCAGTTCAGCCTCGGTCATCCCCTGGGCAAGTTCGCCAAACTGACCTTCACCTATGGACTGCAGCACACCGACTATGCCGCAACCGACAACACGTCCGAGGAGTTCGTCGTCCCCGTGGACCACTACACCCATACCCTTCGTCTCAGGGGGACCTACAGTCGCTCCGGCTACCGGTTGCGGTTGCGCGGTACCTACAACAAGCGATCCGACTGGCAGCCCTGGGGAATACCCGGCTCGGACGACTACTCCCCCGATCACGACGAGTTCCTCAAGTGGAAGGCTGTGGCTGCCAAGACCTTTTATTTCAAGAAGTTCCGGAGGGCTGGGATCGATCTGCAGTACGTCGATGGCCAGAACCTCGATCGTTTCTCGAAGTACGAATTGGGTTTCTTCAGCGACGTCCGAGTGCGCGGGTATGAGAGCAACCGTATCCGAGCCGAGAGGGCTTTCTCGGCCACTACGAGCTACGGCTTGGAGATGGGCGAGCTCTTCCGGCTGCAGGCCCTGGGCGATACCGCCTGGGTCACTGACGAACCCAACGGGCTCGACCAGGAGTTCGTCGCCGGAGTCGGAATCGCCGGTACAGTGATCGGGCCCTGGCAGACGATTGTCCGCATGGACCTGGGCAAGGCCGTGGCAGGACCCGACGACGGCTTCTCCCTCTTTGTGACTTTCCTCAAGCTGTGGTGAGATGAGTCTCCATGGACGACCACAACGACTCGCAAGAGATCATCGAGCTGGAGATCACCGACACCCTCGATCTCCATAGCTTCCTCCCCGCGGATGTGGCCGACGTGGTGAGGGCCTATCTGGAAGCCGCCGCCGATCAGGGCTTCAGTCGCTTGCGCATCATTCACGGCAAGGGAATCGGTGCTCAGCGCCGAACCGTGCAGAAGATTCTCGAGCGCACGCCTGGTGTTCTTTCGTACTCGGATGCCCCACCCGAAGCCGGCGGCTGGGGGGCAACGATTGTCCTGCTCGGGGCGGGGCCGGACTCAGGCGAGTAGCTTCTGATATCGATGCCAGAACAGTGGACCAACACAGAACCGGACCTCTCGACTCGAGCCTGAAACTGCCGTCCACGCTGGGTCGTGGATGGAACCGACTCGTGAGTCGCGTCAGATCTCGCCACATCCGGATCGTCTACTCACCTCTATATCTGGTCGATCTGGGCACCACACCGGTCGATGTGCTCCGGGCCGAGCGCATCGTCGCATTTCTTCTCGCCTACGGCCTGCTCGAACCCAAGAGGCTGCTAAGACCGGAGATCGCCACGCTCTGGGACCTGCGACTCGCCCACGGCAGACGCTATCTGGAGGCCCTTCGTCGTCCGGAATCCCTGACGGAGATCGTCGGCATGGAGATCTGGCCTGACCTCCACCGGCAAGCCCTGCTGGCGCAGCGCGCCGCGGTCGGGGGCACCATTCTGGCCACCCGTCAAGCTCTGGACGGACAGGAGACGGTGTTCAACCTGGGCGGCGGCTTCCATCATGCCGGTCGGCTGCAAGGCAAGGGGTTTTGCATCTTCAACGATATCGCCGTGGCCATCGCCCGGGTCCGGCGTGACGGATTCTCGGGCCCGATTCTGGTCATCGACCTGGATCTCCATGACGGCAATGGCACCCGGAGCATCTTTGCCGACGATCGTTCCGTTTTCACCCTCTCGATCCACAATCAAACCTGGGAGCAGGAGCCCGCGGTGGCCTCTCTGACCATCGAGCTGGGCGCCGATGTGGAGGATTCTGTCTATCTGAGGGCCCTGGAAGAACACATCCCCCGTTTGCTTCGCGAAGTGGAGCCGGAGCTCGTCTTCTACCTGGCAGGCACCGACCCAGCGGCAGACGACCGCATCGGCAATTGGCGAGTCACCGCTGCTGGGATGCTCGAGAGGGATCGATATGTCGTGTCCCAGGCTCGACACAGAGGCCGTCGTCTGCCGACCGTGGTTCTCCTGGCCGGTGGCTATGGCAATCAGGCCTGGCGCTACACAGCGCGATTCCTGGCTTGGCTGGTTTCCGGTAAGACCGGCATCGAGCCGCCGACAACAGCGGCCATCACCATCGCCCGATACCGTCATCTGACCCGGGAGCTACGTGCAAGTCGCAATCTTGAAAAAGCCGGCGATGAGAACGAGTGGGGTCTGACTGAGGCCGACATCTTGGGAGGCTTTGGGGTCGATGCCCGGCGCTCGCTCTTTCTCGGCCACTACTCACATCATGCGGTCGAGCTGACGCTCGAGTGGACAGGGATCCTCGACAGATTGCGGCAGATGGGTTTCTCCCACCCTGCCGTCGATCTCGACCTGGACAATCCGGGCGGCCACACCGTGCGACTGTTCGCCGATTCCCAGATGCACGAGCTCCTCATGGAGCTGCGGGTCCGGCTCGATCGCCAGTCCATATCGGGCATGGAGCTGCTCAGCTTGGAGTGGCTTCTCCTGCAGAATCCCCGAGCCACCTTCAGCGCCAATCAACCCCCACTTCCAGGGCAGAGCCACCCCGGACTCGGCCTGGTTCCCGACATCATGTCGCTGCTGATCCTGATGTGCGATCAGCTGCGGCTCGACGGCATCAGCTTTGTCCCCTCGCAGTTCCACCTGGCCGTCCAAGGACGGCGCTTTCTGCGGTTCTTGAATCCGGAAGACGAAGGCTGGTTTCGAGCCCTGCGGAAGGCTGTCGATCAACTGCCCCTGGCACAGGCCACTGAGCTGGTGGCCGGGGGTCTGCTGAGGAGCAGCAAGACCAAAGAAGTCGTGAGTTGGCGACCCATGCAGATGGTCTTGCCCATCAGTGACCGCCTCCATGACCAGGTCGAGAGCAAAGCCTATACCCAGGCGGCAGCGGCCAGTGCAAGCGAGCTCGCTTTCGAGCTGATCGGTCCCCAGGGAGCTACTGGCGTCCCACCCAGTCGAGAAGCCCCAGACTGAGAAATGGCAAATAAGTGATCAGCAGCACACCGATCACCCGGATGATGAGCATGGGGATCGCCGCCCGCCAGATCACCAGTAGCGGTCGGTCGAATCGGTAGGCAGCGAGGAAGAGGTTCAGACCCACTGGCGGCGTCAGGTAGCCCAGTTCCAGATTGGCGATAAAGATGACCCCCAGATGGACCGGGTCGATACCGTAAACGACGCCCAGGGGCACGATCAGCGGCACCACCACCATGATGGCCGAGAAGATATCCATCAAGCATCCCACGAGCAGCAGGAGAATGTTGAGACAGAGCAGGAAGGCGAGGGGCGACTGGATAAAGCCCTGCACCCACTCGACGACCCGCATGGGCACCTGGGCATCGACCAGGTAGTTGGTGAATCCGAGGGCCACCGCCAGGATGATCAGGACTCCACCGATCAATACCAGGCATTCGGTCATCACCGGCAGGAGATCGCGCCTGATGGAGATGTCTCTGACGATTACGACCTGCACCAGGAAGACGTACATGGCTGTCAAAGCGGCAGCCTCCACCAGGGTGGCGAAGCCGCCGAAGATCGCTCCGAGCACGATCGGCGGCAAGAGCAGCTCCCATTTCGCCCCCCACATCGCCGATCCCAACTCCCGCCAATCGAACGCCTGACGGGCGGCAGGGGTGCGTAGACCCTCGCGGATCCCCCAAGCAGCCACCAGCCCCAACATGAGCAGCCCGGGCAGCAGACCTCCCACAAACAGATCTGGTATGGAGACGCCGGCGACGATGCCGTAGAGGATCAGGGGAAGGGCGGGTGGGAACAGCAGACCCAGAGACCCGGATGCCGTCAGCAGACCCAGTGAGAAACGCTCGCGATATTGTTCTGCCCGCAGTGCCTGAAAAAGCAGGCCTCCAAGCGCCAGAATCGTCACACCCGAGCCACCGGTCAGTACCGTGAAGAAGGCACACGACGCGACAACCACCACAGCCGTGCCCCCGGGCATCCAGCCCAACCCAGCCCGAAACAGTTTCAACAGGCGGTTCGAGGATTGTCCCTGGGCTAGTAGAAAGCCTGCCAGCGTGAAGAGGGGAATCGCCGCCAGAGTTGGCGATACCACGAGACGATAAGTCTCGACTGGCACCGCCGCTGCGGAGACCCCATCGATCATGAACATCAGGACCGCGATGCCGCCTAGAGCAGTGAAGATAGGGCTGCCCAGAACGGTCGCCACCAGCAGAATCACCAGGCCGGGCCAGCGAGACACCCCTTCGAGCCAGCCTGGATACTGCCCCAGGAGAGCGCCGGCTACCAGACCGATGGCGACCACTGCCCTACCCTTCCAGTTCTCCGACGCCCGCCATACCAGCCGCAAGGCGATCAGGCCAAAGCCGATGGGCATGGCCAACATGGCTACCCACACCGGCAGACCAAGAGCCACGACTGTTCCTGATTCGCGCTCGATCACGAGCAGATCAAAAGAGGCTCGACAAAGCAGGATCGACACCGCAGCTCCCACCCCGGCCGCGAAGATGCGGGCCGAGTCTTGCCAGAGACCCTTGGGAAGAAAGTCGCCAGTGGCCAACGCCAGCAGCTTGCCCTCCCGAGCTGCCATGGCCGCTCCCAGAAAGGTAACCCACAGCGTCAGGTGCTGAACAAATGGAAAGGAGCCGGGGATGCCGACGCCAAAGAGAAGACGGACGCCGGCTTCAGCGATGGGCAGAAACGCCATGGCCAGCAGCGCAAGGCTGGCGACACCGTTCTCCGCCAGGCGTGCCCATGACGTCATCGACCTTGACATGGTTCAATCCTCATCCGACGGGTAGTCAATGAAGTAGTGGTCGATTCGATCCAATAGCCAGCGAGCTCGCTGCTGGGCGACGACATTGAGGAGTCGATCGGCAGGCATCTGATCGACGTCGATAGCCAGTGCAGTCTGGAGTAGCTCCTCGAACTCCCGCCAATCTTGCTCGGCGACCACCACGCTCTCGGCCAGGCTTACGTATGGACCGGCGCTCAGACCCTCGGAAAGCTCGACCGCGCGCTCGAAATGGATTCGGGCCTTATCGGGTGAGCCACCCATTTCCGCCGGCAAGGCATTCAGAGAGATCAACGCAGCGTGAACTGCACCTTGTTTGAACGCCTCATCCAGCTCCAGTGCCCGGTTCATGAGAGCCTGGACAGCCGGAACATCGGCTACCAGGTCCGGTCGGTCCATGCCGACGGAGATGGCGAATCCCCACGATGCCCCGGTCCAGAAAAGCAGAGATACGTCCTCCTTCTTGAAGACCTCCACAGCCTGGGTCGGATCGGTGGCAAGACGATCGACGATGCCAGGAGTGCCGAGCTCCAAGGATCGAAAACAATAGTCTCGAGCTCGCAGGTAGAGGCCGAGGGCCCGCCTGTACAGCCGTTCCGATTCGGCGTAGTCCACATCCTGCAACCGCTCGGCGTCGACTTCGACGAAGGCGTAGCCATAGCCGAAAAAACCACTGCAGGCGGACTCGAGCAGCTGTCGATGATCAGGCTTCTCCTCGAGAAGCGTTTCGATGGTCTTCAAAGCAAAGGGCGTCGCATCCCTGATCAAGTCCGGGTCCTCGTCCGACGCAAATACGTCGCCGCTGGCCGCCAGAGAATCCGCCAGGCTATTGATGGCGAGCGACCGGATAGAACAACCTGACAGGAGCAGGATCAAGGCCGCCAGTATCACCAACGGACCCACATTCTCCTGCCGGCCAATGAGCTTGCTCGATAGATAGATCATGAGCTATAGAAGCACAATGTATAGGGGGGCCCCCGGGCGGTCAAGGTAGTGTGCTTCCCCGCCCCGCAACCTCTCCGCTAGGATGACGTAGTAGCCAAGGGGAACAGGAGGGACCCAGCTCGTGGTTCAGAGGAAGGCCCAGCAGTATGTCACTCAGGCCCAGGACTTTCTGCGAGAGTACACCGCAGGGCTCAATGTACGGGATATCCGGCGGCTCTTCGACCAAGACGCCGCCCATGCCTACAAAGTCCTGAGTCGCGACCGCGATGAGGACTCTGAACCCGAAGAACCGACCCGTAGGTTCTTTTATCGAACCAAGGTCGTCTTTCTGGGCCTCTCCTACAAGCTCAGTCCCGCCCGCCGAATCCTCTTTGTTCTCTGCTTGGTCTTTGCTCTTCTCGGTCTGATCAATCCTCCGACCTTCGATTTCGTCGCCGAACGGACCGAGCTCCACATCGACTTCTCGCCCTTCTGGTTTCTCGCCGCCATCGCCGGCATGCTTTGGCTGTTGATCATGGAGTTGGTAGACCGGGTACGTGTTCGAGATGAGTTGGAGGTTGCGCGCAAGCTCCAGAGCGACCTTCTCCCGAACGAATCGCCTGAGATCGAAGGCTGGGACTTCGCCCACTCGTACCGCACTGCCAACGAAGTCGGCGGTGACTACTACGATCTTCACATCCTGGCGGATGGCCGATTGGCGCTGCTCATGGCAGATGCCAGCGGTCACGGTATCGCCGCCGGACTGCTGATGGCCATCTCCAACGCCACCCTCAAGACCGCTCTCGACATCGATCCCGAGCCCCAAACCGTTGCCGCGCTTCTCAACCGCACTCTCTGCCGGACTGGGGATCGACGGGCCTTCATAACGCTCTTCTACGGTCTGCTCGATCCCGCAACCGGCACGCTGGACTATGTCTGTGCGGGGCACCCGTTTCCGCTGCTGCGGCGAGCGGGAGGCGAGCTGATGGAACTGGGCACCGGCACTCTGCCGCTGGGAATTCGACTGGACCTCGAGGTGCCCCAGTCGCGGGTCTCTATCGGGCACGGTGACCTTCTGTTGCTCTTTACCGACGGTCTACCCGAAGCGGTGAACGGGCCGAGTGGGGACTCCTTCACCTTTCAACGGCTCAGAGAGCTACTGGCCACGATCGGTTCGCCGGCAGCGATACACGACCGGATTCTGCTGGCCTTCGACCAACATATCGGGCACGAGGCGCTAACCGATGACCTGACGGTGATGGTTGTCGCCAGAAGCTGATTCAGACAACTACTCCCTCTCCACCACCATCGCGAAACCAACTCCCCCTGCGGCGCAGACGGTAAGCAGGCCCAGGTTCAGTCCCTGGCGTCCAAGCTCATGCAGCAGCTGCAGGGTGACTCGAGCGCCGGTGGCGCCGAACGGGTGACCCAGTGAGATCGAGCCGCCGTTGACGTTGAGACGCTCCAGGTCGACCTCGCCAAGAGCCTCGCTTCGCCCCAGCTCCTGGCTGGCAAACTTCCGCGAGGCAAAGGCCTTCAGATTGGACAGGATCTGGGCCGCGAAGGCCTCATGCATCTCGACCAGATCGATATCCGACAATTCCAACCCTGCCTGGTCGAGTGCCGCCGGGGCCGCATAGGCCGGGCCCTGAAGAAGCTGAGTCCCCGGATCGAGGCTGGCGTAGGCGAAAGACCGGATATATCCCAACGGCCGGTACCCCAGCGCCCTGGCCTTGTCTTCGCTCATCAACAACACAGCGGCCGCACCATCGGTGATCGGGCTCGAATTGCCAGCCGTCACGGTGCCGTAGCGCCGATCGAATACCGGCTTCAGGCTCGCCAGCGCCTCCAGGGAGGTATCGGAACGCACCCCATTGTCCAATGTCACCGCCCGGTCGTAGTCGGGTCGTGGAAACGTCTCGACGATCTGATCCGAGAATCGACCGGCGGCCGTCGCCGCTGCTGCCCGCTGGTGCGAGAGCAGCGCGATCTCATCCTGAGCCTGGCGTGAGATCTCATTCTCCCGCGCCATCTTCTCGGCCGCCTGCCCCATCGTCATACCGGTGGTGTATTCCGCGATCGCTGGGGGCACCGGCACGAGATCCCGTGGGCGAAGCCTCGACAGAACAGCCAGTTTCTGTGGCAGCGACCTGGCTTTGGTGAACTCCATCAATCGCCGGGAGGCCCCCTTCGAATACTGGATCGGCACATTGCTGAGCGACTCGGCACCTCCAGCGAGCACGACGTCGCACTCCCCGAGCAGGATGGCCTCGGCCCCGGAAGTGATAGCGCGATTGGAGGAGGCACAAGCCAAGTTGACCGAGGTTCCCGGAATCGTCATGGGAAGTGAGGCCCGGAAGACCACTTCCCGGCCGAGATTCGGGGCATGAAGAGCGGCCACGACCACGCCAAATACAGAAAGATCGATCTCTTCCGGGTCGATACCCACCCGGGCCACAAGCTCGGCGACGGCGACCCCAGCGAGATCGACCACGTCCATGTCCCGGAGATCTGTGCCAGCCTTGCAGAAGGGGGTTCGACAACCGTCGATGACAGCGACGCGACCGCTTGCTCCCCGGTGGCGCCGACTGGCAACCCTGGCAATGGACGGCGCTGCATCTTCCCCGCGTGTCCAGACAGTATCGGCGCGTGCCCCGATTTCTTCCCGAGCAGATGCCCGTAGGGCTTCTGGCAGCGCAGAAGTCTCTTGCTTGACGGTCATGGCCCGAATTGCCCTCCTTTCGCATCCGACACTCTACCTCACCGGTTGACGGGGTCGGGCAGCTGGAATCGGCTGAAACGGGCGATCCTGAGGGGTGTTGATCTGC
>Ga0255052_10002054_pt1 | contig 14711 bp, 9 predicted proteins | sample JV7_2_21_MG_FD_188632 | JGI IMG/M metagenome (GOLD analysis project Ga0255052, IMG submission 188632) | Seawater microbial communities from Jervis Inlet, British Columbia, Canada - JV7_2_21 | ecosystem: Environmental > Aquatic > Marine > Inlet | place: Canada: British Columbia | collected...
CTGTTGCAGGATGGTGCCGAAGATTGAATGGCCATCACTGTCTTGCATCTCGATTTGCACGACATCGCCGAACTTCAGAAATGGCGTTTGTGGCTTGCCGGTATCGATAGTCTCGATCATGCGGATTTCCGCAATACAGGAATAGCCGAGTCCGCCCGCTGCGACCGGTCTTCCAGGTCCGCTATCGGCATCGCGGTTTGACACAGTGCCGGAGCCGATAATGCTGCCGGCGCCAAGGCATCGGGTCCGTGCAGCGTGCGCGACGAGCGTCGGAAAATCGAAGGTCATGTCAACGCCGGCATTGGCTCGACCGAACGGCTGATCGTTGACGCCGACCAGCAGCGGTAAGTGCAGCCGCCTGCCGTCCCAGGCTTCGCCGAGTTCGTCCGGAGTGACCGCAACCGGAGAGAAAGCGGACGACGGCTTGGAGTGGAAAAAACCGAATCCTTTCGCCAGTTCTGCCGGAATCAGGCCACGCAGGCTGACGTCATTGACCAGCATGAGCAGCCGGATCTGCTGTTGCGCATCGTCGGCAGTTGCGCCGGCCGCGACGTCACCGGTGATGACAGCAACCTCGCCTTCCATGTCGATGCCCCAGTCTTCTGAATCCATCAGGATGTCGTCGCGAGGTCCCAGGAACGAATCGGAACCGCCCTGATACATCAATGGATCGGTCCAGAAACTCTCGGGTATCTCCGCGCCGCGCGCTTTTCGCACCAGCTCTACATGATTGACGTAAGCCGAGCCATCCGCCCATTGATAGGCGCGCGGCAACGGCGACGCACAGTGAGCCGGGTCGAACGGCTCGCCGGTGACGTTTCCGGACTCGAGATCGGCGTACAGTCGTTCGAGTGCGGGTGCAGAGCGGCCCCAGTCATCCAGTGCCGATTGCAGGGTGTGGGCAATGTCGTCGGCAGGCGCGTAGCGCTGCAGATCGCGTGACACGACGACAAGCCGGCCATCACGGCCCTCTTTCAGGGAGGCGAGTTTCATGTTTCGCCGCCTGTAAACTCCAGTTCATGCAGCCAGGCGGCATGTCGCGGTGCTTTTTTCGTCTGGCTCCATTCTTCCAGCATCGCCGGTGCTACACGGCGCAATTCCTCGACCTGTGCATCGGTGCGTGTATTGGCCACCAGTTCCAGCCGGTGCCCGTTCGGATCGAAGAAATAAATGGACTGGAAGATACCGTGATTCGTCGGGCCGATGACATCGACGCCCTCGGCCGCAACGTGATTTTTCGCGGCGACCAATGCATCGTAGTCGTCGACCTCGAACGCGATGTGCTGCACCCACGCCGGTGTATTGTGATCGCGATCCATGGGTTCGCGCGTCGGTAACTCGAAAAAAGCCAGGACGTTGCCCATCCCGGCATCGAGGAAGACGTGCATGTAGGGGTCCGGCTCCTTGGTTGACGGTACGCGATCTTCTGCAAACGCAATCTGAAACTCCATGCCCAATACACGCTGGTAGAATTGCACCGTCTCCCTGGCATCATTACAGCGATAAGCGACGTGATGAATTCGTTTGATATTCATTCAATTCTCCTGGCGGGCTTCAGGCTGCGTCGGATGTGCCGACGATGCCCCGGGCGACCTGATCGCGTTCGATGGACTCGAACAATGCCGTGAAATTTCCCTCGCCGAATCCTTCGTCTTTCTTGCGCTGAATGAACTCAAAGAATACCGGGCCGACCAGGTTGGCCGAGAATATCTGCAGCAGCAGCCGAGGGTCGCCGTCTTCGATTGAGCCGTCAAGCAGGATGCCCCGCGATTGCAATTCCTCCACCGGTTCGCCATGGCCCGGCAGGCGCTCTTCGAGCATTTCATAATAGGCACCGGGGGGTGCTGTCATGAATTCCAGGCCGTTGGCTTGCAAGCGGTCCCAGCAAGCGTACAGATCATCGCAGGTCAAGGCGATGTGCTGGATGCCCTCGCCGTTGTATGCCATCAGGAATTCTTCGATCTGTCCCTGTCCCCTCGATGCCTCCTCGTTCAGGGGGATGCGAATCTTGCCGTCCGGTGCGCTCATGGCCTTGGACAGCAGGCCCGTGTATTCGCCCTTGATGTCGAAATAACGAATCTCCCGAAAGTTGAACAGAGACTCGTAGAAGTCAGCCCAGTACTCCATGCGGCCGCGATAGACATTGTGCGTCAGATGATCGATCTCGCTGAAGCCGCAACCTTGCGGACGCCGATCCACGCCATCGAAATACTCGAAATCGATGTCGTAAATGTTGTTGTCTTCGTCATATCGATCGATCAGATACAATGGCGCGCCGCCGATACCTTTTATAGCCGGCAGCCGCAACTCCATCGGTCCGGTCGGGATTTCCATGGGTTGTGCGCCGAGTTCCAGTGCCCGCGAATAGGCCTGGTGAGCATCTCTTACTCGAAACGCCATCCCGCAAGCCGAAGGCCCGTGCTCCTGTGAAAAGTAAGCGGCGTAGCTCTGCGGTTCCTCATTCAAAATGAAATTGATATCACCCTGTCGATAGAGCGTCACTTTTTTCGAATGATGCTTCGCGACGGCGGTGAAGCCGAGCAACTTGAATACCGGCTCCAGAACGCCCGGCTCCGGTGAGGCAAATTCAACAAACTCGAAACCGTCAAGACCCATCGGATTTTCAAATGAATCGCCCATAAATGCCCTCTGAAAACATACACGTCTTTCCACATTATGCGTGAAATTTCGGGTTTTTTTGTCCGCGTTTCGCAGATTATTAGATCAAATTGCAACAATCGTTGCGCAATATCTTAATAAATGAGATATTTGGTAGATGAATATGTCGAGAACGGACCAGCGCCTGCTGGATGCACTGCAGCACGATGTAACACCCAGCCAGAACGAGCTGGCGGACATTGCCGGAATGTCGCGCACCTCCTGCTGGCGTCGCATACGGGAGTTCGAGGATGCCGGTGTTATCGAAAAGCAGGTCGCGCTGCTGAATCCCAGGAAGCTGGGATTTCAAATCCATGTGATTCTGGCTGTCGCCATGGTGCAACACACCGATGAGAATCGTGACAATTTCGAAGCACACGTCGAATCGCTGCCTGAAGTGACGGAATGCTATTCGGTTTCTGGCGAGCGCGACTACCTGTTACAGGTGGTGGTCAGCGACATGGACGCCTACAACGACTTCATCAACACGCGAATTTTGCGTCACTCCGCCGTAAGATCGGCGAGTTCGACATTTGTATTGCGGCGCGTCAAGTATTCGACCGCGTTGCCGCTATCGCTGCTTAAGACACAGTCGTAGACGGGACCGAAAAAGGGGCGGAAAAGGGGACAGATCTGTGCCATTTTCCAGACTGGTTAGTAAATAAGCTGATGACGGCGCGGCTGCCCCTCTTTATGATGGGACAGGACTATGTCGACTGCTGACCTGACAAAGCGTGTGGATCTGACCCACCACGACCGGGGTACGGGTGCATTGCGCACGCGGCGGCCGGAGTATGTCGACTTTCTCCCACCCTGCAACGATGCCTGCCCCGCGGGCGAAAACATTCAGGCCTGGCTGGCGCTGGCCCAGTCCGGGCAGTATGAGGCCGCATGGCAGGAACTCGTGCGCAACAACCCCATGCCATCGATTCACGGCCGCGTCTGCTATCACCCCTACGAGGACGTGTGTAATCGCGCATTTACTGACAGCGTTGTCAGCATCCATGCGGTGGAGCGGTTCCTCGGCGACCTGGCGCTGGAAAAAGGCTGGGGATTTCCGAAGCCGGACCAAAGCAGCGGCAAGACAATTCTGATCGTCGGTGGAGGGCCCAGTGGCCTGTCGGCCGCCTATCACCTGACCCTAATGGGTCATACAGTCGAGATTCGCGAAGCCGGCCCTGTAGCCGGCGGCATGATCCACTTCGGCATCCCCGCCTACCGCATGCCGCGCGATGAACTGCGGGCGGAGGTTCAGCGCATCGAGGAAATGGGCGTAAAGATTACTCTTAACCACCGGGTCGACGATGTGCTCGCCGAAAAGAAGGCGGGAAACTTCGACGCGGTGTTCGTTGCAGTCGGCGCACACATCAGCAAGAAAGTCGATATTCCAACAAGGGATGCCGGCAAGATGCTGGATGCGGTCAGTTTCCTTAGCAGCGCCAGCGAAGGGGAGCCGCCAAGAATCGGCCGGCGGGTGGCAATCTACGGGGGCGGAAATACGGCCATGGATGCGGCCCGCACAGCAAAACGCCTTGGCGCCGACGAGGCAATTATCATCTACCGGCGTGATCGCAGCAGCATGCCGGCGCATGACTTCGAAGCCGATGAAGCGATCGAGGAAGGCGTCAAGATAAACTGGCTGCGAACGATCAAGGAGATAGACCGGTCGACATTCAAGGTCGAGGTGATGGAACTGGATGAAAGTGGCCGCCCGCAACCGACGGGGATCATCGAATCGCTCGAGGCGGATTCATTGATACTGGCGGTTGGCCAGAATACGGACACCGCTTTTCTCGAGAACGTGCCCGGCATCTCGTTCAAGCTTGACCACACCGTAATCGTCGGCGAAAACATGATGACCGGCCACGCCGGAATCTTCGCTGGTGGCGACATGGTGCCGAGCGATCGCTCGGTGACTATTGCCGTTGGGCATGGCAAGCTGGCGGCGCGGCATATTGACGCCTACCTGAATGGCAGGACTTATGATCGCCCGCCCAGGCATGCACTGGTCGGGCACGAGAAGGTGCAACTTTGGTACCGCACGTCGGCGCCGCAGGTCGAGCAGGAGCGATTGCCCGTCATAGACCGGCAAAGCGGCTTCGATGAGGTCATGCAGAATCTGTCCGAGGCGGACGCCCTGTTCGAGGCAAAGCGTTGCCTGTCTTGCGGTAACTGCTTCGAGTGCGATGGCTGCTATGGTGCCTGCCCTGAAGGTGCGATTACCAAACTCGGCCCCGGCAAATTCTATCGCTTCAATTATGATCTCTGCACGGGCTGCGCGGTTTGTTATGAGCAATGCCCCTGCCATGCAATTGACATGATCGACGAGCCCGAGATCCAGGAGGCTGCGGGCCGATGACCGGACGACAAACGCTTGATGGCAATGAGGCCGTCGCCCGGGTTGCGTATGCGGTCAGTGAAATTTGCTCGATCTTTCCAATAACACCTTCGTCGCCGATGGCTGAATTGGCAGATGTCTGGTCAGCGAGCGGCAAGAAAAACATCTGGGGCCAGGTGCCGGACATCATCGAGATGCAGAGCGAGGGTGGCGCCGCCGGTACAGCACACGGTGCACTGCAGACCGGCGCATTGACCACTACGTTCACGGCCTCCCAGGGGCTGCTCCTGATGCTGCCCAACATGTACAAGATCGCGGGAGAATTGACGTCAGCCGTTTTCCACGTCGCCTCGCGTTCTCTCGCCGCTCAGGCATTGTCGATCTTCGGCGACCATCAGGACGTCATGGCTGCCCGGACGACAGGATTCGGCTTGCTCGCGGCCTCATCGGTCCAGGCCGCACAGGACCTGGCCTTGATCAGTCACGCCGCAACGCTCGAGGCGCGGGTCCCATTCATCCATTTCTTTGACGGCTTTCGTACTTCGCACGAGGTTAGCAAAATCGACTTGCTTTCCATCGAGCAAATAAGTGAGATGATCGATGCAGACCTGGTGTATGAGCATCGTAAACGTGCGCTGAATCCTGACAATCCGTTTATTCGCGGCACGGCGCAGAATCCCGACGTCTACTTTCAGGCACGGGAGACCGTCAATCAATATTACGACAACACACCGGTGATCGTGCAGCGAACGATGGATCGCTTCGCCGACATCACGGGCCGTCATTACCATTTATTCGATTATCACGGCGGCCCGGAGGCGGATCGCATCATTGTTCTCATGGGTTCCGGCGCGGACACGGTCATGCAAACAATCGACGCGCTGCCTGACCAGGGACTCGGGCTGGTCAACGTCCGGCTGTACCGCCCATTTTCTATTGAGCACCTGCTCGCAACTATGCCAGCGTCGGTGCGCTCGATAGCAGTGCTGGACCGAACGAAAGAAGTCGGCGCCAGCGGTGAACCGCTTTATCAGGATGTCGTCACTGCGCTCGCCGAAGCCGTGGGCGATGGCCGTCTGGCGGCGATGCCGCGCACGATCGGTGGTCGCTACGGACTGTCATCCAAGGAATTCACACCAGCCATGGTCAAGGCCGTGTACGACGAACTCGGGCGGGAAAAGCCGAAAAACCATTTTACAATCGGCATTCAGGACGACGTCACGCAAACGAGCCTGGAATTTGACCCATCTTTCGACATCGAGAGCGATGAAGTTACGCGCGCCCTGTTTTTCGGGCTGGGGTCCGACGGTACGGTTGGAGCCAACAAGAACAGCATCAAGATCATTGGTGAGAATACGGACCTCTACTGCCAGGGTTACTTCGTCTACGATTCGAAAAAATCCGGTTCGCGCACTATCTCGCATCTGCGATTCGGGCCCGAGCAGATCCATGCGCCGTACCTGATTCAGTCGGCCAACTTCATAGCCTGTCACAATTTCGACCTGATCGGGAAAATCGAGGTGCTGAAGACGGCCGCCAAAGGCGCCGTGTTTCTGCTCAACAGCCCGCATCCGCCCGACGGAATCTGGGACCAGCTGCCGCGGCCGGTACAGCAATCGGTCATCGATCTCGACCTCAAATTGCACGTCATCGATGCATCCCGCGTGGCCGGCGAAGCCGGCATGGGCAAGCGCATCAATACGGTCATGCAGGTTTGCTTCTTCGCGCTTTCCGGGGTGCTGCCCCGGGATGAAGCCATCGCCCAGATCAAACAGGCGATTGAGAAGACGTATAGGGCGAAGGGCCAGGCAGTGGTCGATCAGAACTTCGCCGCCGTGGATGCGGCGCTCGATCATCTGAACCCGGTAGCCGTTCCTGCCGTTGCCAGCAGCGACGAATCGTTCGATGAGCTGGTACCGGCGGAAGCGCCGCGCTTCGTCCGGGAAGTTACGGCCGTGATGATGCGCGGTCTCGGCGATGGCCTGCCGGTTAGCAAGCTACCGGTGGATGGCACTTATCCCAGTGGTACGACGCGTTGGGAAAAAAGTAACGTCTCGGACCGCGTCCCGGCCTGGGAACCAGACCTGTGTATTCAATGCGGCAATTGCAGCTTCGTTTGTCCGCACAGCGTAATCCGTGCGAAGTTCTATCACGAGAGTGCCGTCAATGATGCGCCGGACGGGTTTCCCTCGGCGCCGATCAGCGCGCGCGGCTTCCCCGAGACCCGCTACTCTCTGCAGGTGTACGTCGAGGACTGCACCGGCTGCAATCTCTGCATCGATGCGTGCCCGGTAAGGAGTCCGGCGGATCCGGAATTCCGTGCGATCAACATGACCGACAAAGCGCCGTTGCTCGAACAGGAACGGACGAATATCGAATTCTTCGATAGCCTGGCGTATAGCAACCGTGCCAAAGTGGACTTTTCCTCGGTGCGCGGCGCACAGTTCCTGGAACCACTGTTCGAGTTTTCCGGCGCCTGTGCCGGCTGCGGCGAAACCCCTTATATAAGGCTCCTGTCACAGCTATTCGGGCCCAGGCTGCTGGTTGCAAATGCGACCGGCTGCTCTTCCATCTACGGCGGCAATCTGCCGACCACGCCCTGGAGCAAAAACAAGGAGGGCAGCGGACCGGCGTGGTCCAATTCCCTGTTTGAGGACAACGCGGAGTTCGGACTCGGCATGCGCATAGCCGCCGACCACCACATGAACATCGCCAAGCAACTCGTTACAGAGCTTGCGCCGCAGATCGGCGCAGACTTCGCCAATGATCTGGTCAATGCGCGCCAGCGTCTCGGCGGTGAGGTTCGTGCTCAGCGGCAAAAAGTCGCCCGATTGAAAGCCATGTTGGCTGACATGCTGAGTGGCGGCGTCAACGACACGGCCGCCGCGCTGCTGTCGATCGTCGACCACCTCGTCCGCCGCAGTGTCTGGCTCATTGGCGGCGACGGCTGGGCCTACGACATCGGCTCCGGCGGCCTCGATCATGTGCTGGCCGGCGGGCGCAACGTCAACGTGCTGGTCGTGGACACCGAAGTGTATTCAAATACGGGCGGCCAGATGTCCAAGGCAACGCCCCTTGGCGCGTCTGCGCGTTTCGCCTCCGCCGGAAAACGCAGCGGCAAAAAAGATCTGGTCCTGCAGGCGGTCTCGTACGGCAATGTCTATGTCGCCCAGGTGGCCATGGGCGCCAATTCGCAGCAGACACTGCTCGCAATGCGCGAAGCCGAGGAGTACCAGGGCCCCTCCCTGATCCTTGCTTACAGTCACTGCATCGCCCACGGTTACGATATGGCCGATGGAATGAAGCAGCAGAAACTGGCGACAGCCAGCGGATACTGGCCGTTGATTCGTTACAACCCGACGCTGCGTGCGGCCGGCAAGAAACCGTTCGTTCTGGACTCGCCCCGGCCGAGCATTCCGCTGAAGGACTACGCCTACAACGAGATGCGTTACCGGATTCTCGAGCGCACCAACCCCGAAGAAGCTGAAAAGCTCATGCAAAGTGCGCAGGAGCTGGTGGAACTACGCTGGCAGACTTACGAGCACATGCAGAATCAGGAGCCGGCGAAGTTCCAGCCCGCCGAGGTATGAGCCTGATGGCCATCGCGACTTCAGCCGTACGATGCATCTTCTGCAGTTTTATCGTGACGCTCCTGTGGATGCAGGCGGCGATTGCCGCGGAGCGGCCGCGTGCGAGGGACTTAGGCGTTGTCGTCGGCGTGTTCCCGACCGGTCCCTTCAATGCCATTACCGATGTTGCCGGCGTGAAAGTCGGTCAGATCACCGTTATCGAGGGCGACGATATCAGAACCGGCGTCACCGCTATTATCCCGGCACCCGGCAATCTGTATACACACCCGCTACCGGCCTGGATTCATGTCGGCAACGGCTACGGGAAGCTGCTCGGCGTCACCCAGGTGCAGGAGTTCGGCGAAATAGAGACACCGATCATTCTGACGTGCACGCTTTGTGTCTGGACCGCCGCGGACGGGCTCAGGGAGTGGATCTATCGACAACCCGGCATGGGCGAACACACGGTCAATCCCGTGGTCGGTGAGATCAATGATTCCGTGGTCGACAATATGTGGGCCGAGCCGATCAAACGTGAGCATGTTATTGCCGCTCTCGATGCTGCGCGCAGCGGGCCGGTAGAAGAGGGTAGCGTAGGCGGGGGCACCGGGTCGCAAACCTATCACTGGAAGGGCGGCATCGGCACCAGTTCCAGGGTATTGCCGGATTCGCTCGGCGGCTATACGGTTGGCGTGCTGGTGCAGAGTAACCTGCTGGCCGGCGCCACGCTGCGCATCAACGGAGCACCGGTTGGCCGCGAACTGAATGAGTACGCCTATAAGGAGGATTTCGCACGGAGCAGCGCCAACGCGGAAGAAAAACGCGACGGCTCGATCATGATGGTGCTTGCTACGGATGCGCCACTCGATGCGCGCACGCTCGACAGGATGGCGATGCGCGCCATTATGGGACTGGCCCGTACCGGATCGGTTGCCGAAAACGGGTCGGGCGATTACGTTATCGCATTTTCGACCAGCGACAGCGTTCGCCGCCAGAGAGAAAGCGAACAGCCATTTACAACGTCGTCGTTGCTCAACTCTTCCATGACGCCATTGTTTGCCGCCACTGCGGACGCCACCGAAGAAGCGATTTATAATGCATTACTGAAAGCGACGACAGTTGAAAGTTCGCGTGGCAGGTTGGCCGCGATCCCGATTGACGCAGTGCGTAAAATACTCGAGAAATATCGGGTCGTTGACTGGGATGAGTCGCTGCCACCCAACCATTGATCGATCTATCGTCACAGAAAGAGGAACAATTGAGATGCGCGTGATTTTTGTACCCGTCGCCGACCGCGAGGAATGTAGTTATGCCCTGCATGCCGCTTTCGATCTGGGCAATACACTCGATTCCAACGTCATCGGCTGCCATATTCGTCCGCACAGCTACTCCGCGGTATCTCTGCCATCGGATATCGCGCTTCAGGGAATGGCAAACAGCGAGGCGGAATGGGCGGCTAACTGGCAGCCACGTAACGAAAAAAGGACCTGCACCGCTGCCAGGACACTGTTCCAGAAAGTTGCTGAACACTATGGCTACAAGGTCATCCGCAAGCCACGGTCGACGCCAGGTGCCGTATGGATGGAGAAAACGGGCTCGCCCAACAGGGTTCTCGGCATTACGGGTCCGGTTTCCGACCTGCTGGTCGTTTCGCGCCCCGCGAGACAAGGCGGCAAGCTAGCACGATTGTTTCTCCTGGCAGCACTTCTTAGATCGGCACGGCCGGTTTTGATGCTGCCACAAGCCTGGAAGCGCGGTGTCGGCAAGAACATTTGTATCGCCTGGAACCAAAGCAGGGAAGCTGCGCAGGCTGTCGCGGCGGCCATGCCGTTGTTGCAAATTGCAGCAAGCGTGACCATCGTGAGCAGCGGAAAAGAGAATCGCGCCGGCCCCAACTCCGCCCAACTCGCGACCTATCTGAAATATTGGGGCGTCAAGTCAACCCGCGTGTCACAACGCGGTCATGATGAAGCGAAAGAGATTTTGCAGGCGGTCAGGGAGACCCGGGCAGATTTGCTGGTAATGGGTGCCTACAGTCGAAATCGAATGTCTCAGCTGATTTTAGGTGGTGTGACCGACTTCATGATCCGCCGTGCTCCGATCCCGGTGCTGATGCTGCACGCATGATCAAAATAGCTGTCGACTCATAGGTCCCGCGGTATCGTCAAGCGCCGATGTTATTTTTCGGATCAGTTCGTCGCCGTCGACCGGTTTGGTGATGATCTCACGGGCACCGGCCTGTAATGCCGATGCGGCCAGCGGGCTGTCGGGACGTGCCGTTAATACAATGGTTGGAACCCGGATGCCTGACTGGGTCAGTTGCCGCTGCAACTGTGTGCCATTCATTTTTGGAAAATGTAGATCCAGGATAATGCAGCTCGGCGGATCGTCGACGCTGAATTCTGCAAGGAAGGCCTCACACGAACGGTAGGAAATCGCCGTCCAACCTTGCAGCTCAACCAGCATCCGGATCGCGTCACTGACGCTGTCATCGTCATCGATCACGACTATTCGCGGGTTCCGGGGTTTGGTCATGAGTTGTACGGCCACGGGCGTTCAGGCACTGTCTGTGAACAATCGGCAGAGCATAAACAGCAGCAGAAGGGCGGCAAACTAGGGGATATACCTACGTCGGGGCTGGGGTGATCAGTTGGAGGTGTCGGCAGCCGTCGTCGCCCGGCAAGACTCGTTTATCAGCGAGATGAGTCGCTCCGAATCGACCGGCTTGTGCAAAATCGTACAGTTCTTCAGGCCGGCGTCGACGATTTCCCTGGAGGAAGTGTCACCGGTTACCAGGATTGTAGGAACGTTTTCACCGGCTAGACTACGAATACGGCGCGCGACCTCGACACCATTCAAACCGGGCAAGCGGTAATCCGAAATCAGGACATTTGGCCTTAGCCCACCTTCTATTTGCGCCAGCGCCTCGTCACCGTCCAAAGCTGCCTGAACCTCAAACCCCTCGACTTCAAGAAGAATCCTGGTGGCGTCAATGATCGCGGGATCGTCGTCGACAATCAGTACTTTGGCCACCTGGCTGGCGCCTGGTTTGGCAGCTGACAGTTCGCCGCTCGCCGCAGACTCCTCCGTCGAGGCGACCAGCGGCAGGGTCACCGAGAATGTGGATCCCTGGCCGGGGACCGACTGAACGTCCAGTTGATGGTCGAGCAGGCGAGCCAGGTGCCTGACGATCGCCAGTCCGAGACCAAGGCCCTTGTTCCTGTTGCGCACCGGATTCTCGAGTTGAAAGTATTCCTCGAAAATCGTTTCCAACGCCTCCGGCGGTATCCCGACACCGGTATCGGAAACTTCGATTCGTACAGACTCGCTTTCCTTGCGGCAGACGATGCTGACCTTGCCCGCCTCCGTATAACGAAGTGCGTTGCCGACAAAATTCTCCACAATGCGTTGGAGGAGTACGGGATCGCTCCTGACGGCATAGCGCGTTGGTTCAATGCGCAGCGCGATTCCGCTGTTCTCTGCATGCGGGGCGATATGTGCCGCGATCTGGTCAAGCATATCCTGCAATGGAAAGTTATGCTGATCCGCCACTACGGATCCGCTGTCCAGCTTCGAGATATCAAGTAGCGCATCGAGTATTTCACCCATTGAATCGAGGGACTGTCTCAACTTGGCTGTAATATCGAGCGCTTTGGAGTCGCTCAGTGCGCGCGACAGTACAGCGAGATAAAGGCTGATAGATTGCAGCGGTTGTCGAAGATCGTGGCTGGCCGCCGCCAGGAATCGGGTCTTGATCGCGGTCGCGTGGTCCGCATCGTCCCTGGCCTCACGCAATGCCTGGGCCGCTGCCTCCTGGTCAGTAACGTCGTAGCCTGTATTCAGCAATCCGACAAATGTGCCATCGGTACCTTCTATCGTTTTCGAGTGCCATTGAACGAGCCTGTGCCCGCCGTGCTTGGTCACAATCACATTCTTGTAGCCCCGATTGAGGCCTTCCTGCATGACAACTGCGAAAAAATCCCGGATCGTCTGCTGCTCGTCCTGCGGTATGAACGCGGAAAACCAGTCGAGCCCGATTACCTGATCAGCCGTGTATCCGGTAAGTTCCTCGAAATACGGATTAACGAGAGTGATGCGCCCTTCGGTATCGAGGACAAGAACAATTCCCTGTTGAGTGGAAATGAGGCTGTCTGAAAAGTGCTTCTCCGCCAGCAATTGTTCGTTAGCCGCTGACAGATCCCGGGCGGCCCTTCTTGACTCCGTAACATCTCTTACAGCTGCGGCGAAGATTGTCTGGCCGCGCACGTGGATCGGGCTCAGGTTTACGTCCACCGGGAACTCGGACCCGTCTTTGCGACGAGCAAAGAGTTCCAGAGAGCCACCCATGCCGCGAACCCTCGGCCGGTCTGCATATGCCTTACGATGGTCGACGTGAAAGTTGCGGAACCGTTGTGGAATGAGCAGCTCGATCGGTTCATCCAGCAATTCGCCGGGCTCGTAGCCGAACAAATGCTGAGCCTGGGCGTTAATGCGCTCAATCTGTCCCTTATTATTGACCAGCAGGATTGCATCAGGCGCGGCGTCAAACAGGCTCTCGAAATCCTGCTCACTGTAAAGTGGCTGTTTATGGCTTTGTGTCACCGCACTCTCTTAAGTGAGGTCCATCGTTAACGCCAGGATTAATCGAAAGGAACCTGGCATCGATAAAGATCAATTGTACGCACGCAGGTAGGTAATATCGAGGGCCGTGGTACGTGCAAATGTGGCCGCGAAATCGCTAAAGAATATAGTCGGCGACAATCTCTGCCAGGTGGTCCGACCAGCGCTCCGGGAATGGTTCGGTCAGTTCAACCGATTGTGCAAAGTCCGCGATGAATACCCGCTCGAGCAATGTGTCGACCGCCTCAGGGTGGGATGTCGCAATATTCAGCTCTTTGTTGGTGCGAAAGCTCAGCTTGTCCCAGTTGGCGGAGCCGAGACAAGCCCAACCGTCGAATATTGCCGCTTTCACGTGTGACATGCCCGGATAAACGAGCACTCTTATGCCGTGTTCCAGCATGGCATTCGCAGCCAGCGCGTTGCTTTTATTGATCGGGCCGTGGTTGCCGACGAGTGGCATGATGACGCGAACATCGACACCCCTGCGGCGTGCTTTTGCCAGTTCGTAGAGCATTGCATCATCGGTAAAGTATGCGTTTTGAATGTAAATGTATTTTTCGGCGTTGCGAATCGCCGCTCGTTGTGCCGTAAAGATTTCCGGGTCGCCTGGACGCGTATGCAATACCCGCATCGGATAGCCGAGACTCTCGGCTTCGTCCGCATTCGGCCGGAGCCTGTGAAACATATAACCGACGTCGCCCATCGGGCCGGCGTGTGCCCATGTATTACCAAATTCGTCGTTCAGGATGTCGACGACGGGTCCACGTAACTCCATCATCAGGTCGTGCCAGATGTAGCGGTATTCCCGGCCGATGTTCATGCCGCCCGTGAACGCCAATTGCTCGTCGATGATCGTGGTCTTGACGTGGTCCCCCGCAACTATCCACGGATTTGTCGATTGGCGAACTTCGATGTCCGAGTCGGATTCGAGAAACAACCGCACTGACTCAGGGGCTACGTATTCGTCCGGCATGCTTTCATGATCGGCACCGGTCGCGAGGATGGTGCCGAGACCATCGAGCAGTATCTTTACTTCGACGCCTTCATCAGATCGCCGCCTCAGTAGCGTGCCAATTTTTTCCGCAAAATCGTCGTTATCGAAAATATACGTCCGGATTCGGATGGACTGCCTTGCCGTGGTGAGCGCATCGATAAAGCGTGTGAAAAACTCCTCGCCGTCGACCAGGTAGTCGATCGTACCTGTCGTCGGCGAACGACTGGTTATCCTGTCAAGCTGTTCCTCCCAGGCTTCGATATCCATGCCGGGCCGATCGACTATCTCAGGTATCGGTTGAGACTCCAGCGTGACGAGCCAACTCGGTGTTACCGTTTCGACTGCGGCGTCCTTGGCTACGAAAAATAAACGATAGATCGAGGACACGGGCCTGGAGACCAGCCCGCCCAGGTGACTTTGCGTAACATGCCCTACCGATTGTGCAGCCTGGGTGCCGGTGGTCGCCACCGCGCCAACGCGCGGTGCGGGCGAATAACGGACAAACGTGGCGATCGGCAGATCCAGGTCGACA
>Ga0255052_10002056_pt1 | contig 14702 bp, 11 predicted proteins | sample JV7_2_21_MG_FD_188632 | JGI IMG/M metagenome (GOLD analysis project Ga0255052, IMG submission 188632) | Seawater microbial communities from Jervis Inlet, British Columbia, Canada - JV7_2_21 | ecosystem: Environmental > Aquatic > Marine > Inlet | place: Canada: British Columbia | collected...
ACTTCTCGATATAGAACCACTATGTCTTCGAAGCGCTGCCTTACAGCTAACAGCTTGTGAGTTTGCTGATCCGGCGTTTTAGGGCTTACACTGCACTAGCCCATGACCGCTTACCTTGCTGTTGCCGTTGCCGCGTTATTGGCTGCCGCTTTGACCCTGTATTCCGGCTTTGGGCTGGGGACGCTCCTATTGCCCGTTTTCGCATTGTTCTTTCCGGCTGAGGTAGCGGTTGTCGCAACGGCAATGGTGCATGGTGCCAATAACGTCTTCAAGGTGTCCCTGCTGGGAAGCCACGCCGACCGGCAGGTGGTACTTAAATTCGGGTTGCCCGCCATCGCCGCGGCCGTTGTTGGCGCCCTGGCGCTGGGGTGGGTCGCGCAGTCCGATTCCAGCCTCACGATCGAGGTTAACGACGAATCCGTTGCCGTGATCACACCGGTCAAGTTGAGCATAGGCCTGCTGATGATCGGGTTTGCGCTGTTTGAGTTGTTGCCGCGTTTCCGTGCACTCAAATTCGAGCAGCGTTTTTTGCCCCTGGGCGGTGTTTTGTCCGGTTTTTTCGGAGGATTGTCCGGTCACCAGGGTGCCCTGAGATCGGCGTTCTTGGCCAAGACCGGTCTGACCACGCAGCAGTTTGTCGGCAGCAACGCGGCCATCGGTTTCATGGTCGACCTGACCCGGATTTCTATCTATGCTGCCCTGTTCACAACCGCCGGCGGCCAGCTGGGTGACTTCGATGGCTGGCCGCTGGTCATCACCGGGGCCGCGTCGGCGTTTAGTGGTGTTATGTTGGGTAAGCGGTTCCTGCAGAAAGTCACCATGGGGAGTATTCAGACGCTGGTGGGGATATTGTTGTTCGGTGTTGGTCTGGCGCTGTTAATTGGCGTTATTTGAACGGGGTCAGAACGGGGTCAGGTCACAGAACGGGGTCAGGGTAAAGTGCCAGAGTAACAACTCTGGCACTTTACCCTGACCCCAGCTTTCACACCCCAGCTTTCACCCCAGCTTTCCGCCCAACAGTTTCCGCTCATCGAGCCCGATGCTGCGGGCGATGATTTCCTTCATGATCTCGGAACTGCCGGCGTAGATCCGGGATACGCGAGCGTCGGTGAACATATGTGCGATACGGTACTCGCTCATATAGCCAGAGCCACCGTGTAGTTGTACACAGTTGTCCATCACGGTGGATTCCAGTTCACTGGCAAAAAGCTTGGCCTCGGCGCCCAGTTCTGCGCTCAGCTCGCCCTGGTTATGCAGTATGACGCACTGGTCGATAAAGGTCTGCAGGATATCCAGCGAGGTCCGCATTTCCGCCATCTTGAAACGGCTGTTCTGAAACGCGGCGATGGGTCTGCCAAAGGCCTTGCGTTCGAGGATATAGTCCATCGTCAGGTCAAATGCAACCTGTGCGTGGGCCACTTCCTGGCAGGCGCTGATCAGGCGCTCTTCCGCCAGGTGGTGCATCAGGTTGTAAAAGCCTTTCTCCGGGTCGCCCAGTACGTTTTCGACAGGTACCCGGACGTTTTCAAAGAACAGTTCAGCGGTATCCTGGGTTTTCAGACCCATTTTCTTGAGGTTGCGCCCGCGGCTGAAACCCTCCATATCGTCTTCAACGACAAACAGGCCAATGCCATGCGGCTTGTCCGGCACGGTCCTGGCAGCGACCACGAAGGCACCGCCGTTGATGCCGTTGGAAATATAGGTTTTTGAACCGTTCAGGATCCAGTGTTCACCGTCGCGAACTGCCCGGGACTTCATCCCCGCGAGGTCGCTGCCGGCATTGGGTTCCGTCATCGCGATGCCGAGGATGGTGTTGCCGGAGATACATTCCGGCAGCAAACGGGCCTTGAGTTCCTCGCTGCCGAGTTGGCCGATATACGGACCGACCAGACGGCTGTGCAGTGACAGGAACAGGCCAATATCACCGTGGCGGATGGTTTCTTCTATGACGATCTGCTCAAAGCGAAAATCCTCAATACCCAGGCCACCGTATTTCTCATCGACCCACATGCACAGCAGCCCCATGTCACCCGCTTTTACAAAAGCGGCGGGATCACATGATCCATCCTCCCGCCATTGCTCGACATGGGGTTCAATTTCAGCCTGCATGAAACGGCGGACCGAATCCCGAAACATGTTGTGGTCTTCATCGAAAATCAAACGTTTCATGACCGTTACTTCCCGCCAGGTTTTATCCACCGTATAGGATGCCACGTTTGGATGAATGTCACCATGCAGTAAGCCCTTTTATGGCATGCATTTCGGGAATAAATCAGGTGAAGTCAGCGAGTAGCGCACGGTGTACATCCGCTTCGATTTCTGTTGTGTGAAAATAGAATTCGTGGATGGCGCCCATGCCCAGTGCAGCGCCGTTACGCAACGCGGCGATCATGTCCGGTGTCAGTTCGAACCGCATAAAGTGAACAGCCGAGGTCTTTTCAGCATTGCTGCGCTCCAGGTCTTCGTTTGAAATGGCATAAACACGGTCGAACCCGCTTACATCTATCCATACCAGGTCCTCGATCCCCCTGAGCAGTGCCAAATGTAGTTTACGCTCATCAACATCCTGATATTCAAGCATCGCGGTCGCTTTCAGGTTGGTGCCATCCGGGATCAGCGGGTTATAGGCACCAAGCTCCTCTTCGATACCCTGGGCTTCAAAGATCCTCTCGATGCGCAGCATTTCCTGGACCTGGTACTGAATGGTCAGACGGTCTTCAAAGTACAGGTACAGGGCTGGGCCGATACCCACACGCCGGTGCCGTTTATGCGCCATCACGCGTTTACGAAACCGCGGTCGGTTTTCGGCGTATTGTTCCAGACTCATAAGATCCGAACGTGCAAGCGGTGCGGCCATGTTTATATCCCGTAGGCTTTTCTCAATAGTGACAGGGGATTCGTTTCAACGTGCTTGAGTTCAAGTCCATCGGCAATTTGGGTAGCGGCCATCGGGCAGTCCGACACCAGGTAATCCGCATCCATTTTTTTAACGCGTGCCACCACCGGGCGGGCAATTTTCTGTGACTTGGCCCAGGTGTCGTTACGTACACCGTAGGTGCCGTCATGACCGGAACAACGCTCAATGGTATTGATCTGGGTACCCGGCACCAGGGACAGGACCTCCTTTGTTTTCGGGCCAATATTCTGCACCCGCTGATGGCAGGGCACGTGCAAGGCGACGGTTCCCAATGACTGGTGGAATTGGGTTCTCAACAGCCCGGCCTTGTGCCGGTGCAGCAGGTATTCAAACGGATCAAAAATGTGTCTCTTGACCTTCAGGACATCCTCGTCACCGGGATACATCAAGGGCAGTTCCTGTTTGAACATAAGAACGCAGGAAGGGACCGCTGCCACGATATCCCAGCCTTCGTCGATCATCTTTACCAGCTGGGGGATGTTTTTACGACGGTATTTATCCACCGTCTGCAGATCACCCTGTTCCAGTTTGGGCATCCCGCAACAGGACTCTTTTTCTGTGGGTCTGACCGGTATGCCGTTGTGTTCAAAAACTGCGACCAGGTCTTCAGCGATGTCCGGTTCGTTAAAATTACAATAACAGGTGGCAAACAGAACCGTACGACCAACGGTAGGGCCAGCCCCGGTCGCCTGGATACCCCTGGGTTGGTGGCCTTTGAGGCGTTTTTTAAGCGTCTTGCGCTGGTAGTCGGGTAAATGTGCTTGCGGATGGATATCCAGCAGTATCGATGCTGTTTTTCGCAGCCTGGAACTTTCCTTGGCCGTATTGACCGCCCGGTTGATGACTGGAACGCTCGCCATGGTGCCGGTGAGCTTTGTGTTGCTGATCAGCTTGTGGCTGATCTTGCGTTCGCCCTTTTTGAACTGGATTGCCTTGGCCCGCAGCATCAGGTGGGGAAAATCTATATTCCAGTCATGTGGCGGGACATAGGGGCATTTGACCTGGTAGCACAGATCACACAGGTAGCATTCATCGACCACCTTCCAAAAATCACCTTTAGCGACCCCGTTAAGCTCAAACGTTTCGGATTCGTCCACCAGGTCAAACAGTGTGGGGAAGGCATCGCACAATGAGACACAACGGCGGCAACCGTGGCAGATATCGTAGACACGCTCAAGTTCTCCAAGCAGAGCTGGTTCGTTATAGAACTCCGCGTCCTGCCAGTTCAGCGGGTGGCGGGTCGGTGCCTCAAGGCTGCCTTCGCGCATTGATATGGGTAACCTCCCTAGGGGCCAGTCGCAAAGCGGTCATCCGCTGTTTTATGCCCCCTTGGGGTAGAGTGGCTACCCCGGCGGGAACATGCCTTGCGGCTAACCACTTTGCATCTGGCTGAAAGTGCCATTAATCACGATGCAGTACACTGGTCAGTCAAGCTCATCCAGGGCTTTTTGGAATCGGTTGGCGTGAGAACGTTCTGCCTTGCCCAGGGTTTCAAACCAGTCAGCAATTTCGTCAAAACCTTCATCACGTGCGGCGCTCGCCATGCCGGGGTACATGTCGGTGTACTCATGCGTTTCACCGGCGATGGCCGCCTTCAGATTGTCACCGGTGTTACCGATGGGTAAACCGGTTGCCGGGTCACCGGTTTCTTCAAGATACTCAAGGTGCCCGTGCGCATGTCCGGTTTCGCCTTCGGCGGTGGAGCGGAATACGGTGGCGACGTCGTTGTAACCTTCGATGTCAGCACGTTGTGCGAAGTAGAGATAACGCCGGTTTGCCTGGGATTCACCGGCAAAGGCGTCTTTCAAATTCTGTTCGGTTTTGCTGCCTTTCAATGACATGATATTTCGTCCTCTGTTGATGCCTGGTCCATCGTGACAGGCCAGTTGAAATGATAGCCCTGTCAGGGTGATTGGTGAAATAGATTTTTACAATCACTTTGATAGGTAATGTCAATGGAGTGACTGTTTGCTATTCCCTTGCGTTGGTTACCTGAGATGAGGTGTCCACTCAAACCACAGTTGGGTCGAAAAAAGCCGCTTCGCAATGTCTGTAAAATCAAACAATTCCCATTTGCATTGACATATTTAGTATGGTGAACTGTAGCTAGCCAGATAAGTCAGATGAGAAAAAGAAGAAATTGCATGACTGGGTTCTTTTGCGTTCGTAATAGCCAAGCTGAAATCAGAATCGAATTGGAATCGGCTCCATCGTCGCGTGCCGGTCATGTGGCAGTGGATGACCGTAACGGCAAGGCTGTTCCGGACACCCATGGGAAAACATGCTACAGCCCATTGGTAAGTTTGGTTTCCAGGATACTCAGCGCAACTATTTGCCTTGGGATCAGTATTTCGACCCTGGCGCAATTGCCGTCGGTAGATGAGTTGACCGAAAATAACGCGGCCTCCTGGGGGGTGGCGTCGGCCGACGGAACCATTTCGATTGCCGATGCCGTGGGCCGGGTGCATGACGGCGCGGGGTCAATTCGTATTATTACGGATGCAAAAGCCGATACCTGGGCCTGGGTACCGGCAGATCGTAACGCAGGTTGGAATCTGGGCGGTGTTTCATATGTCCGGTTCTGGGTTTATGCCAACAATCCCAATATCGGGTTTCAGAACGATGCTCCGTGGATTCGACTGGGGACCACTGAACTGGACTACGTTCAAATACGACCCACCAGCGATCTGTTCAACCTGGCGCGTGGGCAATGGCACGAGATCATGGTGCCCATTTCGGATTCGGAAACCTGGTCCACGAACAAGGTTGGAAATCCTGATCTTGGCAATATCAACTTCGTGGAAATCCATGCTGAAACCTGGGGAGCCGGGTTTCAGGTCTGGCTGGATGGGCTTGGATTTCTCACCATCACCGATGTGGCCTTCAAGCGTGATGTTCTGGAGTTATTTGAAACCTGGTGGTTCACACCCGAGTTGATGGCCACCACCGAGATCGGCCCGATTGAAATGTCCGCCTCGGAAATGAACAACTGGTCGTCCAATAACGTCTCGGTGGCCAGCGTGGATATCGGCGGCAAGGTCACTGCAAGGAAGGCTGGCAGGGCCAGGATATCCGCTAAATTTCGAGGAAAAAACATCAGCATGCCCGTTGAGGTGGTCGCCCCCGTACTGCCACCAAAACGCGAACAGATCCCAACAGAACTGGCACAACCAGCCGAAGGCGCACTTTGGGATATCCCGGTTTTGGTTATCAGGCAATTACCCACATCCGATGGTGTCAATATCGACACCAGGTTTGATTCCGGTAATTTTACGTTGGGGGAAATTACCCTGAAAGATATGATCGATCAAATCGACATGTTTGATCGTCGTGCGAAGTTCATACTTGAAGAAGGCAGCAGATTCCGGGGCTATGGGTCGATGGATACGCCACCCTCGCTTGGGTACAGGGTGGTCGCGTACATCACGGTCTACGAACCGCCGCCCCCGGGCAAGTATCGCTCCATGGATGCCAGCGGAAATGCGATCCACTTTACGGACTACCACGGGATGTTTGAGCGTCTTGGCGTGGAGGAGATCGTAAATACCCTGGGCGTACGTGAAATATGGCACTGGAGGGGTCAGTCCAGTGCCGATCACCCGCTTTATGACCCCGACTATCATAACCCCTTGGTATTCATCCGGGATTGGGAGTCAAACATGTCGTCCCCGACCACGGCGGATATCTCAAACAGCAATCGTGACCCGGCCGATTTACCCGTTTATGACCACAGCTACGTACTCTACAGCCAGGCCACCCGGCGCACCCAGGCCGAGGTGATACACAACCACGGTCATCAGCTTGAGTCCATCCTGAGTCATGTCAACAGGGAAACTGAAGGAAACACCGATCTGTTTTGGAAGGGCTTTGTTGGGCGGGCTGACGACTTCGCGTGGCAGCAGGGTCGTGCAGGTGATACCCATCACCCACCGAACGCCGACAGTGACTACGATTGGTACAACGAAAATTTCGTGGAAAGTGACATTGAGGATTGGCGCCCGGACAACTCCGGTAGCACGACCCTGATGAACAAGGACCACTGGGGGAACCTGGTGTACCCATGGCCCGGCGGTGCCGATAGCGTGCGCCAGCGAGGGGAATCCCAGTGGTACATATACTGGATGCAGAACATGCCCGGCAGGCAGAACCAGATTCCCCGGGTGTTTGAGGAAGCAGCGACCGGCCAGGTGCAAGTCATGCCTGGCGGGCAGAACAAAACCGAAAGTACCAGCAATCACGTGATGGGCAATTGGTGGTCTTTCACCGGCGCCTGGGATCAGAGCATCAGGGCAGGGCTCGGGCTTTCCGTCAAGCGCGGAGATGCTGAGTCAATTGAGCGGCGCGGCCCATTCGATGTGCCGCGTTTTTACAGGTTTTTGAATATGGATGGCGATGGCAACAGCGATGTACTGCTACGCAACCGGGAAACGGGTCGCTGGCACATCAACTTCATGGATTCGTTGACCGTAAAACCCAATAGCGGATCGACCCCAATCTCTGTTAACCGGGACTGGGAGTTGGTGGGCAGCGGCGACTTCAACGGCAATGGCCGCGGTGATGTCCTGTTACGCAACAAAAACACCGGTGCCTGGTGGATGTTCCTTATGAAGGGCCGGGTAAGGCTTGGCGGCACGACCGCCATCACCCGCGACCTGGACTGGGTGGCGTCAGGGATCGATGATTTCGATGGCGACGGCAATGATGATGTGTTGTTGCGGCACCGCGTTACCGGTCGCTGGCAGATCATTTTTTTAAATGCCCGGGTGGTGCGCCCCAACAGCGGCCCAACCTGGTTGTTTAGCAACCTGGTTTGGGAAACGATGGGTACCGGTGACTTCAATCGTGATGGCCGTGGGGACATCCTGTTACGCAACAAAAAGACCGGTCGTTGGTGGATATTCCTGATGGACGGCAGACGCAAATCAAGCGGCGCAACGCAGATCACAAAGGACCTTGATTGGATGATGGCCGGGATCGGTGATTATGATGGTGACGGCAAGGACGACGTGATGCTGCGCAGTAAGTCCACCGGGCGCTGGAATATCAACTTTATGAGTTGGCGCGTGGTTCGATCCAACAGCGGGTTCACCCCGATCATTGCCAATGCGCTCTGGGAAATGATGGGCAGCGGTGATTTCAACGGTGACGGCCGTGATGACGTTCTGTTGAGGAACAGGGTCTTCGGTGGCTGGTTGACTTACCTGATGAAAGGTCGCAAGGCTGCCAGCGGCCAGACGAAGATAACCCGGGCTCTGGATTGGGAAGTGCCTATTGAACGCGTTTCCGGTCTCAGTCGTTGACCCGTGTATTGGCCAACCAAAGACGGGCAAGCCAGGGTCGGGCTCCAGGCGAGCCCCCATATTGCACCAGTCGGACTCGATCCGGGTAAACAAGCTTCGCGGGTCTCACGATCAGTAACTTGCCGTACCCCAGTAGTTAAATGACGCCGGTTTCCAGCCGGGCAGGTACATGGTCTGCATGTCGGGCGATTTGAAACCCGAGCGTTCAAGCAGGTCCGGTATGGGACGATTTAGATTGCAGCCGCCACCCAGGGTTTTCCAAAGCGGATTCATACGTTTCTGCCAGCGTTGGACGTTCTCGTCAGGCGCTTCCCCGTGTTCACTGAAGATCAGCTTGCCGTCCGGTTTCAGCACACGCCGGATTTCCTCCAGCGCCGCGCGGACTTCGGGGATGGTGCACAGGGTATAGGTCATCATCACCGTATCGGCACAGTTATTGTCCAGGGGAATGGACTCTGCACCCGAGCGGATAAATTCAGCATCGATATGGTGGTGAACGGCATTCTTTTTTGCGATCGACCACATCTCGGCCGATGGGTCCAGACCCCAGAGATGTGAGACTTTATCGGGATCGTAGAACGGAATATTGAGACCGGAACCGATACCGATTTCCAATACCCTTCCCGCGGCCAGCGGCACAACTTTTTCGCGTTGTTTCGTAGTCGGCTTCAATCCACAGCTAAAATGCACAATCCTGGGTATCAGGTGCTTTGCGTAAATACCCACAGGCGTCAGTGTAGCATTTTGCGGTTTGGCGGTTTCGGCAGAACCGGGTTCACACCCATGTATAATTAGTTTAAACTTAAACTAATTATAACGGTCAGGTTTGATTAATGAAAATTGCTTGTGTCGGGGGCGGACCCGCAGGTCTCTATTTTGCCATATCAATGAAGCTGCGCTCCCCGGATCACCAGGTCACGGTGTTTGAACGCAACCAGTCGGATGATACGTTTGGCTGGGGCGTGGTTTTCTCCGACGGTGTATTGGCCGACCTGGCGAAAAATGACCCGCCGTCGGCTGACATGGTGACCGATGGGTTTATCCACTGGGATGACATCGATGTCCATTACAAGGGTGAAGTCATCCGCTCCGGTGGACACGGATTTTGCGGCATCGGGCGGCAACACCTGTTGAATATCCTTTACCGGCGCGCTTTCGAACTGGGTGTTGACCTCGCGTTTGAAACCGAGGTGGAGCCGGAACTCGAGCAGTTTTCTGATTATGACCTGGTCATCGCCTCGGACGGTATCAACAGCCGTTTCAGGGAAACCTTCAGCGAACACCTGGACGTGGATATCGATGTGCGTCCCAACAAGTTTATCTGGCTGGGCACCCACAAGATATTTGACGCGTTCACATTCATATTCAAGCAGACAGCACAAGGCTGGATATGGGTGCACGCATATCGTTTCGATAATGAAACATCGACGTTTATCGTCGAGTGCCAGGAATCAACCTGGCAGGCACTGGGCCTGGGTGAGATGAGCCAGGATGAGTGTTCGCGCTACCTGGAGGAACTGTTCAGTGAGTACCTGGACGGTAATACGCTGATGAGCAATGCGAAGCACCTGCGTGGTTCGGCATGGATCAGTTTTCCACGTGTGCTGTGCGGTCAGTGGCGCTACAAAAACCTGGTGTTGATCGGTGATGCCGCGCATACGGCGCATTTTTCAATTGGTTCGGGCACCCGGCTGGGATTCGAGGACGCGATCGATCTCGCCGACGCGTTGAATTCAAACACCGACATGGACCAGGCATTGGAAGAATACCGGGAGAAACGCACGATCGAGGTCTTGCGATTACAAAGCGCTGCACGAAATTCGATGCAATGGTTCGAAAACCTGCCACGTTACACCCAACTCGAACCGATGCAGTTCAGCTATGCTCTGTTGACCCGGAGTCAGCGGGTCAGCCATGAAAATCTCCGTTTGCGGGATCCGGTCTGGCTGGCGCACATGGAGCAGTGGTTTGCTGACAAATCCACTGGCGAGCCACAACATGGCGGCGAGACCGTGCCGCCGATGTTTGTGCCGTTCCGCTTGCGGGATATGGTCTTAAAGAACCGGGTTGTCGTATCACCGATGGCGATGTACAGCGCGGTGGACGGCACGCCCAATGATTTCCACCTGGTCCACCTGGGCGCACGCGCACAGGGTGGTGCCGGCTTGATCATGACCGAAATGCTGGGTGTATCCAGTGAGGCTCGCATCACCCCGGGTTGTGCCGGCCTCTACCAAGACGAACATACCGTCGCCTGGAAAAGGATTGTAGATTTCGTGCACAGTAATGAGGCGGTCAGGATATGCGCACAATTGGGCCATTCGGGGCCCAAGGGTGCTACCAGGCTGCTCTGGGAGGGTGCCCACGAACCACTGGAGGAGGGCGCCTGGGAGGTCATGGCACCATCACCGGTCCCGTGGGACCCTGAAAACCAGGTACCCAGGGAAATGACACGCGCCGACATGGATGTTGTCTGCGATGAATTTGTGCAGGCGGCGATACGGGCCGAAGCCTGTGGCTTTGATATGCTCGAAATGCACTACGCGCACGGCTACCTGATGTCCTGTTTTATCTCACCGCTGACCAACCAGCGCAAGGACGAATACGGCGGCAGCCTTGAAAACAGGCTGCGATTTCCATTGGAAGTGTTTTGTGCGGTGCGTGAAGTCTGGCCCGAAAACAAGCCGATGTCGATACGCATTTCCGCCACCGACTGGGTCGAAGACGGGCTCGATCCAGAAGATGCGATCCAGGTAGCACGGGCGTTTGCTGCTGCCGGTGTGGATATCATGGATATCTCCGCGGGCGGGACCACGACACAAGCCAGACCTGTCTACGGACGTATGTTTCAGACACCCTTGAGTGACAGGATCAGGCAGGCAACAGGGATTCCGACCATGGCGGTCGGGAATATTTATGAGACCGATCACGTTAACAGTATCATCGCGGCAGGGCGGGCCGATCTGTGCTGTTTGGCCAGACCGCACCTCGCAGACCCTTACTGGACCCTGCACGCTGCTTCACAATTGGGTTACCAGGGACAGAACTGGCCGGTCCAGTACAGTGCAGGGCGAAACCAGTACGAACGCAACCTGGCCCGTGCGGCTGAAATGGTCATCAACGCATGAGCCCGGATTGTCCGAACCAGCAGGAAATATTGCAATGCCAAACAGGGCACAGACGGCGATAGAAAAACTCGAAAAAACACCACGCAGAAAGATGGCTTTGCGTATCTGGTTGCGTTTGTTGACTTCAACGCAGTTGATTGAAAAGCAGGTACGGGCACGATTTCGCAGCGAGTTCGAGACAACGCTGCCCCGCTTTGACGTGATGGCTGCGCTGGCACGTGAACCGGGGGGCCAAACCATGGGTGATGTATCCCGCTGGCTGCTGGTTTCGAGCGGCAACATTACCGGCATCATTTCACGCCTGGTTGAGGACGGCATGATCACGCGTACCCGCTTCAGCGGAGACCGGCGCCGGCACCTGGTACGGCTCAGTAGCAAAGGGCGGGAGGAATTTGAACGTCTGTCACTGGCCCACGAGAAATGGATAAGGAACATGTTCGCCGGGATGACCCGGCAGGAAATGGCGACGCTCGACGAACTACTGACCAAGGTCAAGCTATCGCTGGCAAAGGAGGAATCTTCATGATTGCCCAGAAAATCGAGAGACCACATTCCGGAGGTCGATAATGCCGGATTCCAGTTATCTTCAATGGCCGTTCCTGGATGCGCGTCACCGCGCTCTCAAGACTGAACTTGACCAATGGTGCGCTGCAAATGCCGACAAACTCGATCCGCTGATTACAGGTGGCGAGGCGGGACTGGATGCAGCCTCCCGTGGGCTGGTGCGCTTGCTTGGTGACGGTGGTTGGCTGGCTTATACCGTGCCCGCAACCCACGGCGGGGAAAGACAGCAGCTGGATGTACGCAGCCTGTGCCTGCTGCGGGAGACCCTCGCTTACCATTCGGGTCTGGCTGACTTTTGTTTTGCCATGCAGGGACTCGGTAGCGGGCCGATCAGTCTTTTTGGTGATACCCAACTGCAACAGGGTTGGCTGCCGGCAGTGGCTTTGGGTCAGAGTATTGCAGCCTTCGCATTGTCGGAGAAACAGGCCGGTTCTGATGTCGGTGCGATCACAACCCGGGCGGAACGTGATGGGGATCGCTATATTCTCAATGGTGAAAAGACCTGGATATCCAACGCCGGTGTGGCCGATTTCTATACCGTCTTTGCCCGCACAGGCGATGCACCCGGTGCCGGGGGTCTGAGTGCTTTTGTGGTCGCTGCGGACACCCCCGGGCTACGTGTCTCCGAGCGCATCAAGATCATCGCGCCACATCCCTTGGGAACCCTGGCTTTTGAAAATTGCAAAATTCCCGCGACCCAAATGCTGGGTGAGCCTGGCCGCGGGTTCCAGGTCGCGATGGCAACGCTGGATGTGTTTCGTACCACCGTCGCTTCGGCGGCACTGGGTTTTGCCCGCCGTGCCTGCGACGAGGCCATCGCACACGTGCTTGACCGGCAGTTATTCGGCGCACCGCTGGCCGAGCTTCAAATGACCCAGGCGGCGATCGCGGACATGGTGCTGGATATCGACACCAGTGCACTGCTGGTTTATCGCTCGGCATGGGCCAAAGACGGTGGCCAGGACCGCGTTACCCGTGAAGCTGCAATGGCCAAACTGCACGCGACCGAGCGGGCACAACAGGTCATAGACCGTGCAGTACAGCTTTTCGGAGGACTCGGTGTGACCTCCGGGCAGGTGACAGAACGGCTTTATCGCGAGATTCGCTCGCTGCGGATTTACGAAGGCGCCAGCGAGGTGCAGAAAGTCATTATTGCCCGCAACGAGTACAAGCGATTCAACAACCCGGGTACCAAGAGTTAATAATATGACCCACAACATTCTCCTGCCACCCGGATGGCCACGACCGGGAGGTTATTCAAATGGCATCGCAGCGGAAGGCCGCATGGTTTTTGTCGCCGGGCAAATTGGCTGGGACGAATCCCATGTTATCCAGTCCGCCGGCATGGCACACCAAGTCGGACAGACGCTGAAAAATACCGTTGCCGTTCTCGCCGAGGCAGACGCGGAACCACGGCACATCGTAAGAATGACCTGGTACGTCACGAGCCGGGCCGATTACCTGGCCGAGATAGGGGACATCGGCCGGGTCTGGCGGGAAGTCATCGGCCCGCATTACCCGACCATGGCAGTGGTGGAAGTCTCAGCGTTGATAGAGCGTGCGGCCAGGGTTGAAATCGAGACCACCGCCGTGGTCCCAACTGCCTGAGAGTAAAGCCTGGTCCCGGCATGTACAGACCGCCGCAACGGATAAAACACAAGCCCGATCCAGGCAAATCGCCCTGCGCGGAAAGAGCCGGGGCTTCCAGCTTATTCAGACCCCTCAGTTATGGCAACCTGCGGTTGGAACAGCGGACCTGGGTGCCGGCGATGGTGCCCTGGCGTGCCAGCGAGGACGGTTTTGTAAGCGATGACATCCTGGACTGGTACGCACGTATGGCACGCGGCAGACCAGGGGTCCTGGTGGTCGAGGCGACCGGCATCAGGGATATACCCAGCGGGCCTCTTTTGCGTATCGGGGACGATCGTTTTATTCCCGGTTTGACCAAGCTGGCCGAGGTCGTACGCGATGCCAGTCAGGGACACACGCAGCTGTTTATCCAGCTTATCGATTTCCTGGCAATCCGGCGGCGGTCGGACCGGGCAAAATTTATAAATCGATTTCTCGAAGTCACCGACCGGCACCGGCGCCAACTCGTGGCCGATGATGACGGCGAGGATAAAATACGCAAAAAACTGCTGACGCTCACTGACGATGAATTGAAAGCGGTGCTCACACCACGTGAACATGAGAGCCTGACCCGGGGTTACCGGGAGCGCGTGAACGATGTTCATCTGCAGCATATCCACGACCTTCCCACGGTGCTGCCGGACCTGTTTGCCGCGGCCGCCCGGCGCGCGCAACAGGCGGGCATTGACGGCGTGGAGTTGCACTATGCCCACGCTTACACCATGGCCTCATTTTTGTCGGCACGCAACGATCGCAGCGATGGTTACGGTGGCTGCAGGGAACACCGGCTGCGTATGCCAATGGAAGTCTACCGGCGGGTGAGGGAAGCGGTAGGCGACGATTACGTTGTCGGCTGCCGTTATCTCAGTGATGACTGTATAGAGGATGGCAGCGGTGTTGAAGATGCAGCGTTTTTCGGTATCGCGTTTGCCCGTGCGGGTATGGATTTTTTATCGTTATCGCGCGGCGGAAAATTCGAAGACGCGGCCCAGCCAAAAATCGGTTGGGCGGCCTATCCCTACACGGGTCCGAGCGGCTACGAGTGCATGCCGTCCAATGTCTCTGATGAACAGGGACCATTCGGCCGGAATTTCGAACCGGTCGCGATGATACGCAAAGCGGTTCGGCGCGCCGGTTTTGAAACACCGGTCGTCGTAGCCGGTG
>Ga0255052_10002057_pt1 | contig 14699 bp, 12 predicted proteins | sample JV7_2_21_MG_FD_188632 | JGI IMG/M metagenome (GOLD analysis project Ga0255052, IMG submission 188632) | Seawater microbial communities from Jervis Inlet, British Columbia, Canada - JV7_2_21 | ecosystem: Environmental > Aquatic > Marine > Inlet | place: Canada: British Columbia | collected...
GGAACTCACCTGTTTCGATCCCGCCAATGTCAACAACCTGTTTTGCGATTCGTTCACGCGCGATCCGATTACCCACAACGTTATCGAAGTGCGTGAAACGCAGATCAATCGCGGGCTGCTCAAGACAACAGGCTTTGACACGCAGATCAATTACTCGATGGAGCTGCCAGGGGCGCTCGCAGTCGGCGATTCGTTCGCCGATCTCGATATCAACCTGGTCTGGACACATATGAGTGAGAATACGTTTCAGGGCACGCCGTTCGGCACCGTCATCGAATGTGCCGGGCAGTATGGCTGGCCGTGCACCGAAAATGAGACAGGCATCACCTTCCCGACGGATCGGATTACCACGAATCTCAGTTACGCTTCGGGTGATCTGAGCGCGCACCTGACCTGGCGCTGGATCGACAAAACTGACAACGCGGCTCCGCTGCTATCCGGGGCCTTCGGCTTTCCGGATCCGGACCTTGCGATTCCTTTTGTAAAGGCGAAGAACTACGTCGATTTCGGCATTGGCTACCAATTCAGTGACAACATCACGGCACGGCTGGCGATCGCGAATCTGACAGATACCAGAGCGCCGAACATGGCCGACGCGGTCTGGGACAAGAATACGGATACGAGCATGTTCGACATCTTCGGCCGCAGCTACACGGTGTCGTTCTCACTGCATTACTGACGACGAAGTCGTCGGCTTATGCTCAGGTCGTGGCGCTTGCCAATTGCGCCTGCGCATCTTTGAATACCTCGGCAGCTCTGCCAAGATATTTCTCGGCTTCGCCATCGTAGCCATCCGCCGAGGCGGACCAGACACGATTGATGTAGCGTTCGCCAGCCGCGAAATTGCTCATGATGTCGGCGTAGGTCTGCAGTCCGAACAGGTGCACCATGCTTTGACGCGCATCCACGAAACGCCGCAGGTCTGCGCGCAGCGTGTCATCGATCCAGTCCCGCAGTTGATCGCCCCTGGCCGTCGTGCCATCGATCATCTCGCCGAGGTCGCGCACGATGTTGCTGATCGACTCATTGAGTTCGTTACGATTTGTCTCGAGCACGGAGCCGGAGCGCGCCTCGGCGCTGTCCTGCCGTTTTGCAATGATGACGCCCAGTACCGCAGCGACAGCAGCGATCACAAACAGGGTCCAGTCGACATTCTGTGCGTCAAGAGCTGTCGCGTAAGCTCCGAGCAGAAAGCCGGCAGCGATAAACAAGTAAGCAATATTCTTCATATCATGATCCCCCGCTAGGTCGCCGCCAGCACGTGTCGAATGGCATCGCCTACCCCGACCAACGCTTCACCCACGATAAATCCCGCAGCGATCGGTATGCCGACGTTATCGCTCCAGTTTTTGCCCCTGAAGCGGTCGGTGAGCTCGCGTGCCAGTGTGCCGAGCGAATAGGTCAGCACGATGTTGAATGGCAGGTAGAAACCGAGGCCGACGGTGATGCCGAGACCGCCGATCAGCGCGGACAGCACACCGCCGAGTATGGCGCCGGCCGCGTATTTCTGCGTTGGCACATCGCCACCCATGATGCCGTCGATAGTACTCGCCAACGCTTGCGCCTGCGGTGCCGGCAATCGCGCGCTGCCGAGTTCGTAGGCCTCGTTGAGGGCGAAGATCACAAAGATTACGACGATCGGTCCGAGCCAGGCGCCGAAAAACTGTCCAAGCTGCTGCATCCGTGGCGTTGCACCGACCAGGTAGCCCGTTTTCAGGTCGAGCATTAGGTCGGTAGCTTGTGACATCGCGACACACATTGCTGCTCCGACCATGATGGCGGCAACGATCGAATCGCCGCGTTCCATTCCATGCGTTACCACAATTAATAGTGTGATACCGACCAGCGTCATGCCGGACAACGGCGACCAGTTAGTTCGCCCGATTGCCTCGGACAGAATAATGCCTGCCATCCAGATCCACAGTGTGCCGAGCAGCGCCAGCGCGATTCCGCGGCCAAGACTGACGGCCTCAACCGAGGTCACGGCCATGACGCAGAGCAGGATTACAGCGCCGAAGATTGCGAAGTACAACAGTTTGATCGGCATTTCTTCGTTCGCGGTGCTGGTGGCAACCTGAGCCGCCTTTTGCATCGAGCGAATGGCGCTGAGAATGAGCGGTGCCGCCAGAATGACGCCCATGATCGCGCCACCAATGAGCATGCCGATACCGAGTGGCCGGTAGAGCATCAGTCGCAGCGCATTTGGCGCATCGATGGTCGCGCCCGCTGCATCAACCGGGAAACTGCCGGTCGCGGCGAGCATTGGTGACAGGAACCAATAGGCGACGAAGCCGCCGATGATGAACGCGACGCCTCCTCGTCCGGCAATAAACCCAACGCCAATCGTCATCAGCGACAGGTACCAGATGCCGTTCATGAAGTCGGGCATGCCGATAGCGGCACCAATATTCCAGTCGGTCACACCTGTTTTGATCGTGATCATGTGCACGGTTGCGCTGAGCAACGCGGCCCCGAGCAAGACGACAGCCTTGCGCACGCCGGCGCCTGGCGACTTCAGAATTGTGGCGACGGCAACGCCGCCCGGAAAGGTCAGGCGTTCATAGTCGATCATGTGCTTGCGCAATGGGATGATGAACGCGATGCCGAGAAACGCGCCGGCGATGCAACCGAATGTCAGGATAACGGGATCGAATCGGTCGCCGTAACCCAATATGAAAATGGCGGGTACCGAGAACATCATGCCGGACGACGCGCCGTTCACGCCGCTGGCGATGGTCTGTACGATGTTGTTCTCGATGATGCTCTTGCGCCGCAATATGCCGCGCAGGATGCCGAAACCAAGGATCGCGGCAAGTTCTGAGCCTTCTATCGAGAATCCCAGGATCAGCGCGGCGTAGCCGATCGAGACGGCGATTATTACGCCGAGGATCCAGCCGACAATGACGGCGACCCAGGTTAGTTCAGGATATGGCCTTGCAGCGTGCGCTGGTGAATTCAATGAGCTTTCCCTTGATATTTTTTTTGCGAGACTAGCACAGCACTAGTTGGAGCGCTCTTGCAGCCTTGTTGGAGCGCTCCTTGGAGCGCGACTAAGATCTGGTGAAATCGTAGCTCGTTCACTCCTCACCTCAGTCGCGCCTCAAGAGGCGCTCCAACGATGCTCCTCGAAGAGCGCTCCAACCGGCGCTCCAACAAACCAGCCTAGTCGTCTTCAATGCCAAGGCGCTCGTGCATAATCGGACTTGTCGTCGTGTACTGTACGTGCACCTTCTTGCCCGGTTCAATCTGCGCCTTGATCGCGAACGCAGCCAGTGCAGCTTCATGAAAACCACACAGAATTAGTTTTTTCTTCCCCGGGTAGTAATTGATATCGCCGACAGCGTAAATGCCGGGTTCGGAGGTTTCGAACTTTTCGGTATCGACATTAATAGTCTTGCGATTAATATCCAGCCCCCACTCGGCGATCGGGCCAAGCTTCGGTGCAAGACCGAAAAATACCAGGACATGATCGGCCGGCACGTCGACCGGATCACTCTCTTTGGCTTGCACTGTGACGCCGGTGATGGTGTCACCGCTACCTTCGAATGCCGTTGCTTTCGCACTCTCAATAGTGCTTATCGCGCCTTCGACCTCGAGTGCACGCATCTTGTTGACAGTTGCAGGCGCTGCGCGGTACTCGCCGCGCCTGTGCACGACTGTCACGTGCTCGGCGATGCTTGCGAGTTCAATTGCCCAGTCGAGCGCCGAATCGCCACCACCGAGAATGACGAGCTTCTTGCCCGCGAATTGTTGCGGGTCCTTGACGCGGTAGTGCAGTGACTTGCCCGCATAATTTTCGGCGTCTGCAACTCTGATCTGGCGCGGCTGAAAAGAGCCTACACCACCGGCGATGACAACGGCTTTGGCTTCGAATTCTTTGCCGTTGCGCGTTGCAACGTAAAAATGACCTGCTTCTCTCTTTTCTACGACGGTGACTTCCTCGCCGAAGTGCATGCCGGCGCCGAAGGGCTCGACTTGCCTGAGCAAAGCATTAGTCAGTTCGTCACCCGTGCAGACGGGTATTGCCGGGATATCGTAAATCGGCTTATCCGGATACAGTTCGGTGCATTGGCCGCCTGGTTGGCGCAAAGTGTCGACGATGTCGGCCTTCAGCCCGAGGAGCCCAAGTTCGAATACCTGAAAGAGGCCACAGGGGCCTGCGCCGACAACGACGACGTCTGTGCTAATCACGTGCTGGATCCTTTGCGGGAGACTTCGATTGCAGAGTATGTCAGTGTTTCGTTTCTAAATGAATTGTGGATGAATACGGCAAAATGAGTAGCCCAGGCACATCTTCCGTCGTTGAGGTCGCACCCATGATGGATTGGACTGACCGCCATTGCAGGTATTTCATGCGGCTACTGAGTCCGGGTGTACAGCTCTACACCGAGATGGTTACGGCTGCGGCGATCCATCATGGCGATGCGGACAAGCTGCTGCAGTTCGATGAGTCCGAACATCCGGTTGCCGTGCAACTCGGCGGCAGCGACCCGGCGCTGATGGCCGAGGCGGCGAGCCGGGCGGCGCACGCTGGTTACGACGAAATAAACATCAATGTTGGCTGCCCCAGCGATCGTGTACAAAGTGGCCAATTCGGCGCCTGCCTGATGGCGCATCCCCATATCGTTGCCGAGTGTTTCGTGGCTATGCAGGCTGAAGTAAACGTGCCTGTCACCATAAAGACGCGCATCGGTATCGATGACCATGACAGTGACAAGTTCCTGGATCGCTTTATTGGTGAGCTGGCAACGGCGGGATGTGTGAAATTTGTGGTGCATGCGCGCATCGCAATCCTGGATGGTCTGAGTCCGAAAGAAAACCGAACTGTGCCACCACTAAATTACGATCGTGTTTACCGGCTAAAGGAGCAATACCCGGAACTAGAGATCATCTTGAACGGTGGAATTTCTGCGATCGGCCATGTCGACTCGGTTCTCGAACATGTCGATGGTGTCATGATCGGCCGGCAGGCCTACCAGCATCCGTATTTTCTCGCCGAACTGGAACATCACCTGAATCCTGCCTGGCAAATGCCGGCCCGGCATTCGGTCATCGAACAAATGATTCCTTACATCGAGAACGAATTACAACAAGGCGAGCGGCTGGGACGAATTACCCGGCACATGGTCGGACTGTTCGCCGGCATGCCGGGAGCTCGGGTATGGCGACGCTATATCAGCGAGCATGCACATAGGGAAGGTGCGGGCATCGAAGTCATTCGCGAAGCGCTGGATGGAATGTTGGAGCGCTCCTCGGAGCGCGACCGAGACACGGCGAAATCGTAGCTCGTTCACGCCTCACCTCAGTCGCGCCTCAAGAGGCGCTCCAACATATGGCTCCAGTTGGTTACAATAACCGACTCCTAAACAGCGGCAGAGTGAATCAAGAATCCATGAGCGCCAAATCATCAAGAAAAGGCAATAAGCCAACGATGGCCGACAGAGCCGATATCCACGAGCTCTACGAGGAGTCGGTTCAAAACGTAGTCAACGAGGTTCAGTTTCTACAAGCGACATTCAGGGAACTCGCAGGACGGGAAGCGACCTTGTTGCGCGAAGACTTTTGCGGCACCGCGAGCCTGGCTTGTGAGTGGGTCAAGCAGGGCAAGGAATATTCCGCGATCGGAGTCGACATCGACTCGTCGGTACTCGAGTGGGGACGCAAGAACCGCGTTAGTCGCCTCGACACCGAGGACCAGGCACGCGTCAAACTGATCGAATCAGATGTACAGACTGTCGAAACGCCAGACGTCGACATACTGGCTGCATTCAACTTCAGCTATTGGATCTTCGAAGAGCGCGCGCAAATGATCACCTACATGCGACAGTGTTACGATGCGCTGAAAGATGACGGCATTCTGTTCATGGATATGTTCGGCGGACCAGAGTCTTTCGAGGAGACCAAGGAAAAGACCAAGCAGGATGGCTTCACCTATATCTGGCACCAGGCAGAATTCCATCCCGTGACTAACCACATGCAGTGCTATATTCATTTCAAGTTCAAGGACGGCTCCAGGATCAAGCGCGCATTCAGCTACGCCTGGCGCCTGTGGACGGCGCCCGAATTACGTGACATGTTGCACGATGCCGGCTTCCGTGATGTGACAGTCTACTGGGAGGGCGAGGACGAAGACGGCGAGGGCAACGGCGAATTCACGCCAAACGACAAGGGTGAGGCAGACCTCGCCTGGATAGCGTATATTGTCGCTGAAAAATGAGGCTTGTTCTCTTCAAAAATAGCTTCGTTATTAGTTAGTTACGGGCACATTATGGCAAAAGACCTTGAAGTCGCGATCTTGTTCGCCGATGTTGTCGGCAGCACCCAGTTGTACGACAAGTTTGGCGACACCAAAGCCAGCGAGACGGTCGCTCTGTGCCTGGACGTCATGAAAGATGCGACCCACCAGTACAACGGAACTGTCATAAAGACGATCGGCGACGAGGTCATGTCGACCTTTTCAAGCGTTGAGGAAGCGATGAGCGCTGCGGTCATGATGCAGTCGCGCATCTCGACAGATTCCAAACAAGATGACCGGATTCCCGTTTCCATTCGCATCGGCTGCCATTACGGGCCGGTGGTTCAGGAGCAAAACGACATATTCGGCGCGGCTGTCCACACGGCCAATCGCATGACATCGCAAGCCAAGGCGCGACAAATCGTAATATCGGGTGGTACTGTCGAAAAAATGAATGCGGAACTCAGGAAGCAGACGCGACAGATTGACGTTGCGACCGTACGAGGCAAGATCGATGAAGTTGCGTTGTATGAATTTCTTTGGAATCCGGAAGAGGCGACCAGCATGCTGCCCACCATCGAGTGGGAGAACCAGTCGCGCAAATCGTCAACTCTGACACTGAAGTTTCGAGATCAGACAGTAGAGGTCAGCGATCGGCACAAGAACGCCATCATGGGTCGCGCGGAAGACAATGATCTTGTTGTCAAAGGCAATTTGATCTCACGTATTCATGCGAAGATCGAAATGCGTCGCGGCAAATTCATGCTTGTCGACCAAAGTACGAACGGCACTTTCGTGCAAGACCTGCAGGGTGAGGAGACGTTTGTTCGCCGCGATTCCACCGAAATAGGTGGAGAAGGCACGATCGGACTAGGCCGTGCCGAGGCACCCGGATCGTCGCTCGCTATTCACTTCAAGGCCAAGAAATAGCGGCAATGACGCCGCTCTGGCGAGATTCCTAGGACGTTTTTTCCAATTCCGCAGCGACGCGCCGTTGTTCCTCGCGGAGCGCATCGGGCACTCGTTCACCGTAGCTATCCAGATACTCGGCGAAATGCTTGTTCTCGATTTTCCAATGCCCGATATCGATGGACGTCAGCTCGCGCATCGCGTCTGCGCTCATATCCAACTCTGACGTGTCGATGTCGCCGTCGTTCGGCAAGTAACCTATTGGCGTTTCCCTGGCACCGATCCGACGTTCACAGCGGTCGATGATCCAATGTAGTACGCGCAAATTCTCGCCAAATCCCGGCCACAGGAAATTGCCGTCATCGTCCTGACGAAACCAGTTGACATGAAAGATCCTCGGCAACTTGTCGCTGCGGGCTTCGAACGACAGCCAGTGTTCCCAGTAATCGGCAAAGTTATATCCACAAAATGGTTTCATCGCCATTGGATCACGACGAATCACGCCGACTTCGCCAATGGCCGCGGCAGTCGTTTCCGATCCAACACTGGCACCGACGAGTACGCCATGTTTCCAGTCTTTGGCCTCGTACACGAGTGGCGCCAGCCTGCGACGTCGTCCGCCGAATACGATGGCGGAGATAGGTACGCCTTCAGGCGCATCGGCCAGCTCCGAATAGCTGGCGTTATTGGTCGCGGCAACCGTAAAACGTGAATTCGGATGTGCGGCCTTGCCCGACGAGTCGTCGATCTTCCGGTTTTGCCAGTCGAGGTCGGGCTTACCGATCTTTTTGCCTTCCCACCAGGGCTCGTTATCGGCGGTCCGCGCCACGTTCGTGAATATTGTGTCGTGCGTAATCATGTCGAACGCGTTCTTGTTGGTAACCCTGTTGGTTCCTGGCACAACGCCGAAGTAGCCCGATTCCGGGTTGATGGCGCGCAAATGTCCATCATCGTCAAGGTGCAGCCAGGCGATGTCGTCACCCAGAGTCCAGACCTTCCAGCCAGGCATTGAATGTGGCGGAATCAGCATGGCGAGGTTCGTTTTGCCACAGGCCGAGGGAAACGCGCAGGCGAGATAGTGAGTATCGCCGTCGGGGCTTTCCAGGCCGACGATCAACATGTGCTCCGCAAGCCAGCCTTCCTGGCGCGCCTGGCAGCTCGCAATACGCAGCGCATGACATTTCTTGCCCAGCAGGGCATTGCCGCCATAACCCGAACCGATGCTCTTGATCGAAAGCTCGTCGGGGAAGTGCATGATAAAGCGGCGCTCTGGGTCCAGATCGCCCGTCGAGTGCAGGCCTTTGACGAAGTCGCCTTCGCGCTCGATGCGCTCGAGCGCCACCGCGCCCATACGCGTCATAAGCTTCATATTGATAACGACGTACGGGCTGTCGGTGATTTCGACGCCGCAGCGCGAATACGGCGACGCGATCGGTCCCATGCAGTATGGGATCACGTACATCGTGCGGCCACGCATCGCACCTGCAAACAGGGCGTCGATCTTGGCGTGGCCGTCAGCCGGGCTCATCCAGTTGTTGTTCGGTCCGGCCTCTTCCCGGTCTTGTGTGCAGACAAACGTCAGATGCTCGACACGGGCGACGTCGCCGGGGTCGGACAAATGCAGGTAACAGTTCGGATATGCATCCTGATTGAGCTCGGACAGCGTGCCGTCGGCTGTCATCAGTTCAATCAGTTGTGTGTATTCGTCGTCGCTGCCAGTACACCACTGGATGTTGCCGGGTTGGGTGCGTCTGGCGACCTCATCCACCCATTGCTGGAGGGCCGCTAGGCTGGTTGTCATTGCTCAGTCTCTGATTTCGTGTTGCGCGGTGGAAATGATGCGTCTGCAGGGCCGGCAATTATACGGATACCGCCACAATAAGCAGTAACGAATTAGAGATTGCGTGCCATTCAATGATCCTATCGCAGGCCGTTCGATCAGTTTTGCCGTCTGCGACAGGCCGCATAAGCGTGTAATCTTCGTGGCGTGACAGATCTTTCCGAATTCTTTGGCGAAAACAGCCCGCTCAAAAAGTTGTTGCCCGGTTTTCAGCCTCGCGCTGGTCAGGCGTGGATGGCTGAGGCTGTCGCGGAGACCATCGCCGGTCTCGACAAGCTTGTCATCGAAGCTGGCACCGGGACAGGCAAGACATTCGCCTACTTGCTACCGGCATTGCAGAGCGGCCGCAAGACGATAATCTCGACGGGAACCAAGGCGCTGCAGGATCAGCTCTTTCATCGCGATCTGCCGCTAATCGGCCAGGCGGTCGGGCGTCCGGTTGCGGCGGCACTGCTCAAAGGTCGTGCCAATTATCTTTGCCTCGAGCGTCTCGATCATGCAACTGACGTTGCCGAGGCGCTTATCAATGACCTCAATGCCGTGCGTGAGTGGCGCTATCGGACCGAGAGCGGAGACAAGGCCGAACTGACCGATGTTGCCGAGGACTCAAGAGTCTGGCCGCTCGTGACATCCACAGTCGACAACTGCCTCGGTCAGAAGTGTCCCGAATACTCTAATTGTCACGTCGTCAAGGCCCGTCGCGCGGCTCAGGAGGCAGACCTCGTCGTCGTAAACCACCACCTGCTGCTCGCGGACCTTGCGATGAAAGAGGAGGGCTTTGTCGAGTTCCTGCCAGGTGCCGAGGCTATCATCCTCGACGAGGCGCACCAGATTCCGGACCTCGCCGTACAGTTCTTTGGTGTCGCACTCGGGTCACGCGAGCTAGAGAGACTCGTCGATGAGATTCGCGTTGCATCCATGCCGGTTCAGCAGCCCGAATTGCAGCGACGCATCGACGCACTACAGACAGCGATTCGAGTCTTGCGTGCCGAGGCGCCGCGCGAGGAGGGGCGCCATCAACTGGCCGAAGTCATGGCAAATATTCGTGATCCGTTGGACGCTCTACGACTGGCGTTGGGTGAATTAAATACCGCTATCGCGGAGATTGCCGAAACCTCACTCGAACTCGACAAGCTTCACGATCGCCTGACCGGGGCGATGGAAAGGCTTGCGTTGCTGGCCAATGACGATGGCTGGGACGGTTTGCGCTGGCTCGAGATCAATCCCCGTAGCCTGCGCATTAATCTGACGCCTCTTGACGTGTCATCGACATTGAATGGCCTGATCGATAACGGTCACCAGGCCTGGATATTCACGTCGGCAACGCTTGCTGTTGCCGAGGACTTTTCGCACTTCACGTCACGCATGGGTCTTGTTGACGTAACCGGACTGGCCTTTCCCAGTCCGTACTCGGTCGAGCAAAACGGGCTTGTGTTTCTACCGCCGGGCCTGCCGCAGCCGTCGGAATTCGGCCATACGGAGTCCATGCTTGAATCCGTCGTGCCGCTACTCGATATGACCGCAGGCGGCATGTTTTGCCTGTTTACGAGTCATCGAGCCCTGAATATCGCGAAAAAGTGGTTTCGTTCGAACAAGAAATGCCTGGCCGGGCGCAAACTGCTCGTGCAGGGAAGTGCTCCACGCGACGATTTGCTGCGTCGATTCCGCGAAGCAGGAAATGCAGTGTTGCTGGGTACCGGCAGCTTCTGGGAGGGCGTTGACGTGCGTGGGCAGGCGCTGACTATTGTGGCCATCGATAAATTGCCGTTCGCATCGCCCGCCGACCCGCTAATGATGGCCCGTCTCGAGTACATCCGCCGCGAGGGTGGCAATGGATTTACCGAGCACCAGTTGCCACAGGCCGTGCTCGCAATGAAGCAGGGCGCCGGGCGGTTGCTGCGCGATCAAAACGATTACGGTGTCGTCGTTCTTTGCGACCCGCGACTGACATCGAAAGGCTATGGCCGAATGTTCCTGAAGAGTTTCGAACCCATGCCGACAACATCGTCGCCCGATGATGTGGCCCGATTTCTGCAGGCCCACGAACGAAAAGGCGCGGTCGCGTGAAGCTGCTTGCGCTCGATACATCCTCTGTTGCGTGCTCGGTTGCATTGCAGATAGACGAGGCGGTGACCGAGCGGCATGAGGAGCAGCCTCGCGAGCACACTCGATTGTTGATGCCGATGATCGAGTCGTCACTGGCCGATGCCCGTGTGTCATTCGCCGATCTGGATGCCATCGTACTCGGCAACGGTCCAGGGTCATTCATCGGCATGCGCATTGCCGCATCGGTGGCGCAGGGGCTGGCATTTGGATCCGGGCTCGAGATCGTGCCCGTGTCGTCAATGGCGGCAGTGGCTGCACAGGTTTTTGCTGAATATGACGCGGCAGAGGTGGTCGTCGCCCAGGACGCCCATATGGGTGAGGTGTATCTGGGCATCTACCAGCAGGGTGAGACAGGCATTCCTGTGGATCGCGCGCCTGAGCGCTTGCAGGAGCCCACCGCGATAGCCGAGCTTGAATCCAGCCCTGACGGCGGGCGGTTTGCGGCCGGGTTTGGCTGGCAGCGTTACCCGGATCTTCTCGCCGCAAACCAGGAACGGTTCACCGATGTTGTCGATGTGCTGTACCCGCGAGCAAGATACTTGTTGAGTATCGGCGCGGCCGGGGTGGTTCGAGGATCGGCCGTGACACCGCAGAATATTGTGCCCGCATATTTGCGGCAAAAAGTAGCGGAAAAACCGGTGCAAAAAGGCTAACAATCGAGCGATAGATTCGTATAATCCGCGGCGACTATTCCAGTAAACCAAGACCCACGCAGGCACCAGGATTGATGAGATTCTTTGATAGAACCTTGTGCGTCTATGTATTGAGCGGTCTGTTGACCGCATCGGCTGTCGCCGAGACTGAAGAAAGCGACTGGACAGATCGCATTAGCTTTAAAGGCGACTTTCGATTGCGCTACGAGGAAATCGATCGGGAGTCGAGAGAGCGAAGGGACCGCTTTCGCTACCGCGCCCGCCTGGGGCTCGCTGCTGCAGTGACGTCCAAGGTCAAAGTGGTCATGCAAATTGCCTCTGGCGCCGATGACCCGGTATCCAGAAATGTAACCTTCGATGGTGGATTTACCACCAAGGATATCGGTTTCGATCTCGCCTATGTGGACTGGACAGCTGCTGATGGCCTACATGTCATCGGCGGCAAGATGAAAAATCCGTTGTTTCGCGCCGGAGGTGTCCCGCTGATCTGGGATTCCGACCTCAATCCCGAAGGTGTTGCCGCTACATACAGTAACGGCATGTTTTTCGGTACTGTTGCTGGGTTCTCGGTTGAGGAACGGTCCGAGGATAGTAATTCGAATTTCTATGCTGCCCAGGCCGGTGCAAAGCTCGCGATCGGCGAGCGATCGACGCTGACAGCCGGCGCAGGCTTCTTTGGCTACACAAATACGATCGGCAATGAACCGTTCTTTAACGGTGCGCCGAAAGGCAACACGGTCTTTACAGACATCGATGGCACCAACTCTTACATTTACGACTACAAAAACACTGAGGTCTTCGCGCAATTCGACACAAGAATCGGCGAATGGCCGCTGAGAGTCTATGGTCACTGGACGCGCAACAACGAGGCCGATGATCAGGATACAGCCATCGCTTTCGGCGCCAGGATCGGCAAGGTGAAGGGCAAGCGTACAATGGAGTTAAGCTGGACCTATCAGGACATCGACGCCGACGCCGTAATCGGCACTTTTAATGATTCTGATTTTGGCGGAGGTGGAACTGACGCCAGGGGGCACATAGTCAAAGCCAAATACGCGCTTTCAAAGAACATCTTCCTTGCCGGAACGTATTTTAGTAATGTCATCAATCGCTTCAGCCTTCCCGAAGAAGACTATGATCGCTTGCAGATTGACCTTGAATTCAAATTTGAGTGACTCATGTTGAACTTGCCGAGTCGGCGCACTATCAATTTCACTGGCTTTGTGTGCTGTGCAGGTCTGATGGGCTTTGCGTTATACGCACAACACGTGCTGCTTCTCGATCCATGCCCGCTGTGCGTTTTGCAACGCGTGGCAGTCATCAGTATTGGTGCCGTTTTCCTGGTCGCGGCGCTGCATGGCTCCTCTGGCTGGGGAAGCCGCGTCTACGCGGCGCTGCTCGCGTTGTCGGCGATCGGTGGTACGGGCGTGGCGGCCTGGCACGTTCGGCTTCAAAATCTGCCGCCCAGTGAGGTTCCATCCTGCGGGCCCGGGCTCGACTATATGCTGGAAAACTTTCCGCTTGGTGACGCACTGAAAATGGTATTCCAGGGATCGGGCGAGTGTGCCGACGTCGTCTGGAGTTTCCTCGGCCTGTCGATGCCTGCGTGGGTGGTAATTGCCGTGGGCGGACTTGGCATCGCCGGCGTCTGGAACAACCTACGAAAGTAGAATCTCCATGATGCGCTGATACATCGTCGTTAGGGTAACGACGTCATCGATGCGAACGTGTTCGTTAATCTTGTGAATTGAGGCATTGACCGGACCGAGTTCAACGACGTCCGTTCCGGCCGGAGATATGAATCGACCATCGGAGGTGCCGCCCCCGGTCGATAGCTCCGGCGCTTTGCCGGTTTTCTCAAAAACCGCCCGGCTAACGGCCTCCGTGAGTTTTCCTGGCTTTGTTAGAAACGGTTCACCCGACAGGTGCCACTCAAGTTCATAGTCGATCTCGTGTGCGTCAAAGATCGCGTGCACCTCGAGTTGCAGCCGTTCATGGTCCCATTCCGTCGAATAGCGAAAATTAAATCGTGCGCCGAGTTCGGCTGGCGTAACGTTTGGCGCGCCTGCACCTGCGCGAATGTCGACGACCTGGAAACTCGTTGGAGGAAAGAATTCGTTGCCGGTGTCCCATTCGATCGAATGCAGTCTGGAAAGTACGGGAGCAAATCGCCCAATGGGGTTGTCGGCGAGTTGCGGGTATGCGACATGTCCCTGCACACCTTTGACCGTTAGCATGCCGCTGAGCGAGCCACGGCGACCGATACGGACAATGTCACCAAGAGTGTGCTGACTCGTCGGCTCTCCCAGCACACACCAATCGATATGTTCGCCGCGGGCCGTGAGCGCTTCAATGACCTTGAGAGTGCCATCCCTTGCGCGACCTTCTTCGTCACTGGTGATGAGCATCGCGAGGCTGCCCTCGTGATCTTCGTGATCTGCAATAAATTGTTCAAGAGCGATAATCATCGCGGCCAGCCCGCTCTTCATATCCGCGGAGCCGCGGCCATACATCAGGCCGTCTTTAATCACTGGCTCAAACGGATCACTGTCCCATTCTTCGTCACTGCCGGGTGGCACCACGTCGGTATGGCCCGCGAAGCAAAGGAGCGGACCTGAGGTACCGCGCCTGGCCCACAGATTGTCTACGTCTCCAAATGGCATTGCCTCGCAGTCGAATCCGATTGCTGCCAGTCGCCTGGCGATAATTTCCTGGCAACCAGCGTCTGCAGGCGTAACCGACGGCCGCCGCACGAGCTCAGTCAATAGCGTGACAGAAGGATGGTCTGCTAGCTGGTCCGTTGCTGCGCTCATTGAGACCGTATGGTGTTAAACGTCGTTGTTTTCGATGAAGTCGCCGAAGCGTTTTTCGGAGAATCCAACAGCGATGAATTTCTTGGTCTCGATGACCGGCCGCTTGATCAGTGTCGGATTGTCGATCATTGCCGCGAGCGCCT
>Ga0255052_10002058_pt1 | contig 14699 bp, 13 predicted proteins | sample JV7_2_21_MG_FD_188632 | JGI IMG/M metagenome (GOLD analysis project Ga0255052, IMG submission 188632) | Seawater microbial communities from Jervis Inlet, British Columbia, Canada - JV7_2_21 | ecosystem: Environmental > Aquatic > Marine > Inlet | place: Canada: British Columbia | collected...
CGAAACAACGGTCATGGGCCACCTCCCGTGTCGTCCTGCTCGGCCTGCGGCGCCAGCAGCAACAAAGCAAGCAGCGCGGTGCGCTCGAGGGTCTGTTCGATGTACAGGAACTCATGTTCTGCATGTGCGCCATCGCCGACGGGTCCCAGGCCGTCCAGAGTGGCCGTGTACTGGCTGGTCGTGTTGCCGTCGGAACCGCCACCGGCGCGACCGTGCTGGAGGTCGAGGCCAAGCTGCCTGCCGAGCCCCGATGCCAACAGCCACAACGCATCATTGCGCTTCGTGTGCTCCATGGACGGCCTGCCGATAGCCCCTTCCGCCGTCAGACGCACGCCACGCGTGACGGGCTCAATACTGTGAATGGCCTTCGCGATGCGCGCGCCATCGGCGACGGTAGGGACACGAACGTCCACAACGGCCTGGCCGTGGGGCGCGATTACGTTCGGCTGCAGGCCGCCATCGACCATGCCCACATTAACCGTGACACCGCTATCCGCATCGTTAAGCGCAAAAAGAGTCTGTATGACGTGGGAAAGCTCAAGGATCGCACTGGCGCCGCCCTCGGGATCCAGTCCGGCATGGGCAGCTTTGCCGTGAACGGTAATCGTAAAGCGGCCGACTCCCTTGCGCTCGGTTTTGATAATTCCTTCCTCGCCCATGGCCGGTTCCATCACGAAAGTACGACTGACGTGCTGCGCAAGAGTACGGATATAGCGAGTCGAACTCCGGCTGCCGATTTCTTCATCCGAGTTGACGAGTACGAGCGGCAACAATTCAGGCTCCAGTTCTAGCTCCTGCAGAGCTTTGAGCGCAAGGACGATCTGCGCCAGGCCGCCCTTCATATCGAGCACACCGGGTCCGCGTATGATGTTGCCTTCCACCGAAAACGGCCGCTGCGCAACAGTGCCAAGCGGCCATACAGTGTCGTAGTGCCCGATAAGCAGTTGCAACGGCAGGCCCTTCTTTCTGCTCGCCGGACGCGCATAAATGTGGGTGCCACCGCCATTGCGGCGCAGCGGAAAGGTTTTGAAGCCGACCGACTCGAGCGCATTGGAGAAAATGCCGTGCATCAATGGCCGGGTCTCCGGAGACGACGACGGCGATTCCGCCTCGACCATGTGCTGCAGCAAATCGAGCATCGCCTGCCGCTGACCCCAAACGTATTTCAGTAGCCGATCCGCCTGCGTGTTCATGCTGCTTTATCGTTTCATATGCGCCGGAAACGGGAACGCATTCGAGCGCGTGATGGTCGCGAATCGGCCCGGTGGCAGGTAGGCGAACAATGGATGGTCGTGAATGAGTTCCTGCTCATCCATTTCCACGGCTCTCAGGTAACCTGGATCGGCGTATGCGGCGACGACCTCGCCGGTGATCAGGCAATTGTCGCCGAAACCGTCAACGGTCTTGAAGTGTTTGCATTCGAGAAACAGGTAGGCGTCGTCAACGAATTCACCGTCGATCTCGGTCGCGTCGAAAGTGGCGAAACTCCTGAGAACTGTTTTCGGGCCACCCGCATAGCGCGGTGACGCTGCCAGGCTCGCATACAGCACCTGGGACGGCTTCGGATAGCTGACGGTAAACTCGCCGGTACGCGCAATGTTGCTATGGGTGTGATGGCGGGGGCTGCAGACAAAGCCGAAGTAATTTTTCCAGCCCATTGGGAACGCCATATGTTTGGGCGCCAGATCGAGCGATCCGTCATCGTCCCTGGTGCCGATCAGAACCAGCGGCGCGACCATGAAACAGCGGTCCCAGATTGGTGTCTCCGTGTCCAGCTCGACGATTTTCGAGGTGCTTTTGAGCTTGATCACGACGCTACCCTCCACATCCAGCGCGTACAGCCCCAACTTCAAACTACTGCTCCGGAAAGTCGGGGAGAATAAGTAAATGCCGCGAAATAATGTGAAAAATGGGGTCGAACCACGATATCCACGGTTTGCGAAAGGAAGGGCACCAGGCCGAAGCTTGTTGCAAACTCGGGGTGCCAGGGCAATGATGGAATAATCCCTTACATAACAAATAAGAACCCGGAGGAGCGTCATAATGAACACCGTTAATGCGCGGATCGCGTCGACTTTGTTTGCTGTTGCGATTACCTTTACGATCCTGCCAGCGGCGGCCCAGGAGCCGGCGCCGGAGGCGTCCAGTCTCGAGAAGGCATTCCCAACCAACAACTATTCTCCCTACGCCAATCGCTCGTTCCCCACCCGGGCTCTCTGGGGGGATACCCACCTGCACACGTCGTTGTCGATGGATGCAGGCGCTTTCGGAGCCCGGTTGACGCCGGACGATGCTTATCGGTTTGCCCGCGGAGAGCAGGTGACGTCATCGACCGGTGTAGCCGCCAAACTGTCGCGTCCGCTGGACTGGCTGGTCGTTGCCGATCACTCGGACAACATGGGTCTTTTCACGATGCTATTCGAAGGCGACCCGCAGATCACCAGTAGTGAGATCGGCGCCGAGTTGTCACGCAAGGTGCGGGCTGGCGGCAAAGAGGGGGTCGAGGCAGCGCTCTACATCATCGAGAAATTCAGCAACAACACGCTGGATCAGGAACTGCAAATTCTGCCGGGTACCCACGCTTATCAATCCACCTGGGATCGCATCATTCGGGATGCCGAGGAAGCGAATGATCCGGGCGAGTTCACGGCGTTTATTGGCTATGAATGGACCTCGCTGGTAGAAGGCAACAACATGCACCGGGTCGTCATTTACCGGGACGATGAGCAGTATGCCCGCCAGGCCGAACCGCTGACGATGACACCGCCAGTCGGCAGCCCCGATCCGCGCGATCTCTGGCAGTGGATGGCAGGCTATGAAAACAGCACCGGCGGCGACATCCTGGCCCTGGCCCACAACGGCAACCTCGCTAACGGCATCATGTTCCCGGTAAGGGAAAGTTTTCAGGGCAAGAAAGTCGACCGCGAATACGCCGAAGCCCGTGCCAGATGGGAACCGCTTTATGAAGTCACGCAGATAAAAGGCGACGGTGAGACGCACCCGTTCCTGTCGCCTAATGACGAATTTGCCGACTACGAAACGTGGGACAAAGGGAATCTGGCGCTGAGCGCGGTAAAGACGGACGACATGCTGCAATACGAATATGCGCGCGAGGCCTTGAAAAACGGTTTGGCCCTCGAAGAAAAACTTGGCGTAAATCCATACAAGTTCGGCATGGTTGGCTCGACCGACAGTCACACGGGACTCTCTACATCTCAGGAAGATAACTTCTTCGGTAAGCATTCCGGCACCGAGCCGAACGCCGGTCGTGCCGAGCATCCGGTCGGTTGCTTCGGTGACGTGTGCATCATGGGTTGGGAACAGGTTGCATCCGGCCTCGCCGCCGTATGGGCTAGCGACAATACACGCGAAGCGATCTTCGATGCGATGGAACGTCGCGAGGTCTACGCAACGACCGGTTCGCGAATGATGGTGCGGTTTTTCGGCGGCTGGGCCTTCGAAGCCTCCGACGCCGACAGCCGTGCGCCAGGCGCGATTGGTTATGCAAAAGGCGTGCCTATGGGTGGCGAATTACGCCTGCGATCCGACGGCGCAGCGCCAACATTCCTGGTGTATGCTCTGCGCGATCCGATCGGCGGCAACCTCGATCGCATTCAGATTGTGAAGGGCTGGCTCGACGACCAGCGGCGCACGCAGGAGAAAGTATACGACGTCGTATGGTCGGGTGATCGTGCACCTGGCACCGATGGAAAACTGCCCCCGGTCGGCAGCACCGTGGACGTCGAAAACGCGAGCTATAGAAATACGATTGGCGCATCCGAGCTGATCACGGTCTGGGAAGATCCCGATTTCGACGCCGCCCAGCGCGCTTTCTACTATGCGCGGGTGATCGAGATTCCGACGCCGCGGTGGACGGCTTACGATGCGCAGCGCTATGGCGTCACATTACCGGATGAGATACCGATGACGACACAGGAACGCGCTTACACGTCGCCGATCTGGTATGCACCGTAGGTTATTTGCAGAGGAACAACGTTGCAGACCGAGAGCATAGAAGCCTACGATCTTCCCGAACGGGTGCGCAGATACGATGCCGATATGGATATCATGCATCCACTTCGCTGGAAGATGATCGATATCGCGTTGGCAGCGCTCCCGTTTCCCCGCACGCAGGCGCTCAAGGTGCTGGACCTGGGTGTCGGTACCGGTGTATTCACCGAACGATTTCTCAACGTGTATCCGGCATCCACGGTCGTTGCCGTAGACGGTGCCGAGTCGATGCTGAATCTGGCCGCGGGCAGATTGGGTGAGCTCGCTGATCGGGTGCAGTGGGTGCAGGCCGATTTCCTGGCATTGCCGCCGGCAATCGTCGCGCCCGATTCCTTCGACGTCGCAATATCATCGTATGCATTACACCACCTGGATGCCGCACAGAAACTTAGCGTACTGAAGAGTGTCGTGTCTGCATTGACGTCGCAAGGATGGATCCTGAATGCAGACATCGTCGTCGGAGAGTCCGACGACGCAGATCGATGGTACCAGCGAATCCGCGTTGCCGGGATTACCGGCCGCGCGCCGCCCGGCGATGAGCGATTTCAGTCCGCCGAATCAACAAGGGCGACACTGGCCGAGATGGAGGCTGCCGAGCAGGATCAGCCACAGAAACTCAGCACGGACCTGCGCATTTTTCGCGAGGCGGGCATCGAAAATGTCGAGGTACTGTGGAAGGAATTTCGCGAGGCGGTGATCGGCGGAGTACCGTCACGTTGACCCTAAGCCTCTGTTAAACGGCCATTTAAAAGGCATCTGTCAACAGCGAACCGGTAGGTATTGTTGCCTACCCCGATCCGGTTATGCACCAATACCGAGGCAGGACGATTTGCACCATGATATTTGTGGGTTGGTGTAACACCGATCCACGGCACGACGGAGGTGCAGGATGGGTGTTTTTACAATTCCGGTGATGATCGCGCTGATCGCGACCGTCGTCGTTCTGTTCGTTGGTTTCGTCTCAATGGCCAGGGGTGGTGAGTTCGACCAGCAACACAGCACGCAGCTGATGTTTGCGCGCGTCTCGTTGCAGGTTGCTGCCATCGTCCTGATTATCGCGGCGGTACTGTACGCAGCACATGTAGCGTAAGTCGATTCGGTGAGCGACACGGCGCATCCGAAAATCTCGTCGAACGCGGGATCTCGGCAGCCGGGTTCGGCGACGCATCTGCCTGGCGATCGCATAAGCGCGCTCCTCGGTCAACTGGAGTCGATCCGTAGCCTTGCCGAGAAACTGGAGGTCCAGTTCGCATCCGAACTCGCCCAGGTGCACCCCGAATTTCACCATGGTGCAAGAAACCTGATTCACTACATGGCGCTGCGCCATGTCGACATCCGTGACCTGCAAACGCAGCTGAGCCAGCTGGGGCTGTCGTCCCTGGGCAGGGCCGAACAACATGTCATGGCATCTGTCAGCGCTGTACAGCAGGCGTTGGGTCGATTCCGGAGAACCGAGGATAGCGACGTCGAGGCTGCAGTCCAGGAGTTCGGGCAAAGCGCTTACCGGCTGGAGACGCACACAAAAGATCTCCTTGGTGCCAATTCAGAGGGCCGCGAAGTCGTTATCATGGTGACCCTGCCGAGCGAGGCTGCCGACAACTATCAACTCGTGCAAGGCCTTGTCGATACCGGCATGGATATAGCCAGGATCAACTGCGCGCATGACACAAGAGTCGAGTGGCTCTGCATGATAGAAAACATCCGGCGTGCCAGCGAGGAATCAGGGAAGGTATGCAAAATCGTAATGGACCTTGCCGGGCCGAAACTCCGGACGGGCGACCTCCTGCCGGGCCCCGGCGTCGTGCGTATTCGACCGCGACGGGACGTCCTGGGCCGGGTGGTATCCCCCAATCGCGTCCGCTTTGTCGCGGCGGACGCCCTGAAGCCAGGCAAAAAGCTTCCGGTATTACCGGTTCCGCGGCAATGCATCGATTACGCGGCCGCAGGCGATGAGATTCGCTTCAAAGACACACGTGGTAGAAAGAGAAAACTGCACGTCACGGGCAAACAGGAAGATGGGCTCATTCTGGAGTCCTACAAACGAGCGTATGTTGCCACTGGTACGAAACTCAGGCTAATCCGGAAAGCATCGGGTGAAAAAATCAGTTTTCGGGTCGGCGAGCTGCCGTCGATGGAACAACCGATCCTTTTGAAGATTGGCGACAGCCTGATACTGCAAAAAGCCAATATCCCGGGCGAACCGGCACGCGTGGACGCCGATGGATCGGTGCTCAAACCGGCACACGTGTCATGCAGATTGCCCGAAATATTTCGTGACGTCTCGGTCGGCGCCCCGGTGCGTCTGAACGACGGCAAGATCGAGGGTATTGTGCAATCTGCGGCCGATGATGAACTTGTTATCCAGATTACCCGGGCGAACGACCTGGGCAGCCGGCTGCGCAGCAACCGCAGCATTAATTTTCCCGGCAGCGATCTCAAGCACCGCGGACTGACGGAAGCGGACCGGGACAATCTCGAATTCGTGGTCGAGCATGCCGACGCGGTTGGTTTGTCTTTTGTACGGGAGCCGGCCGACGTCATTGCTTTGCAGCAGGCCTTGAGCGAGTATCCGGATCGCCGCCTGGGCATCATTCCCAAAATCGAAACCAAGCAAGGATTCAAGGAGCTCCCCAGGATTCTGCTTGCGGCAATGCGTACGTACCCGGCCGGAGTCATGATCGCGCGCGGCGACCTGGCCGTGGAATGCGGTTGGGAACGGCTGGCGGAAATTCAGGAAGAAATTTTATGGTTGTGCGAGGCAGCTCAGCTGCCGGCTATCTGGGCCACCCAGGTGCTCGAGGGTGAGGCAAAAAAAGGTCGCCCGACACGCGCCGAGATCACGGATGCTGCAATGTCGCAGCGTGCCGACTGCGTCATGCTCAACAAGGGGCCGCACATCCTTGCGGCCATCAGAATGCTGGACAATATTCTGCGCCGGATGCAGAACCATCAGCACAAAAAGACCGCAAAGCTGAGGAAGCTGAGTATTACCGAGCTCTAGAATGAGTACTGCGAACAAGTACCCGCGCAGCGTGCGGTACCCGGCGCGGACCGGGTCGGCTACGAACTCTTCGGCCTCAAGGCTTTCTTCGACGGGGACTGGAAAATCCTGCAGATGCCGCGCCCGTTCGCCAGTGGTGAATGGGAGCTTTACAACCTGAAGGACGATCCGGCGGAGACGAATGACCTGAGCAGCGAGTATCCGCAGAAGCTCGAGGAGATGGTCGCGCTGTGGGAGCAGTACAGGGAGGACAACACGGTGCTTGATATTGCCTTCGATCTCTCAGGTGCGGTTGAGTAAAGCGGCAAAGCCGACATTTGCCGGTGACTATTGCCGACCGCTGTTCACAGCATCAGAATCCGTAGCCCAGGGAGAGCGCGGTAACATAAACGGTTATGCCACCCGGAATGAAGTCGACCTGAATTTCCGGCGCTAGTGTGAAGTGCTTACCGAGTGCGAACTCGTAACCGGTACCGATGCGAAACATGGGCTTGTTCGGATCTCCGTGATCATGGAACTCGATGCCGGGTGCGGCAAAGAGGCGCCAATGTTCGCGCGGAAAGTAGCTGACAGGGATGGCAAGGATACCGTGTCTGTTATTATTGCTATCGAATGCTTCCTGTTCGAATACAACGCCCCAACCCCAATGTTGGTGGAATTGCCTGGTGTACTCGATGCCGAGCATATGGCCTCTCTCGCGATGACCGTCCGCCTGCTCTTCTCTGATAACGCCGGCGATAAACGCAATGTGATTGTGAGGCAAGTGATGCCCGCCTTCCTCAGCAGCATCGCAAACGCCGCAGACAATAATGAACGTGAACGTTGTGCTGAGGGCAAAGATCGAATTCTTCATTGTTGTGGTTGACTCCGCTTGGACCTTAAACAGCCGTCGCTTCGCAGAACTCGTCACCATCGTCGAACTCACCTGTCAGGAGGATCGGTGTCTGCAACAGCACCTCGTTATTGTTGGCGAAATCTGGACAAACTCTCGCCCGAGCTTGTGTGCAGTTTACCGGAAAACAGAGAATAGACATTACGATTAGATGTCCGAATCGGTAAAGAAACCGCGCCGGGGGACGCGCTGCCAGAGGCTCTCGGCGAGCGCGGGGATTGATGCCTGTTGCCGTTGAGCGCCGATATCGCGGCGACACACCGGGAACGAAAATACTCCTCACACGGGCTGCTTCAAGCCTGCCGTCTGTTGCGCTGAAACGCAGCTCTGCTTTCGAAAATTCCGGCAACGGCGGAGCCGCACATACGACAGGCGGCATCCAGGCCTGCCACGGTAAGGTTCCAGGTCGAAACCTCGTACCCGTCGCGGCCGATCAACATCTCGCCGCAGGCCCGACAATAAGTACTCGATCCTTTGAAATCTCGGATATTGCCGGTATATACATAGTGAAGCCCGTTCCTCTGTGCAATATCGCGAGCCCGCTGCAGGGTCTGCCTCGGTGTACCCGACTTGTCAGTCATCTTCCAGTCCGGATGGAAGGCGGTGAAGTGTAACGGCACGTCCGGGCCCAGGTTCTGCAGGACCCATTGGGTCATTTCTTCAATCTCGGCTGCCGTGTCGTTCTCGCCGGGAATCAGGAGGTTGGTAATCTCGAACCACACATCGGTCTCGTGTTTCAGGTATCGCAGCGTGTCGAGCACGGGCTCGAGGTGGCCGCCACAGACCCGCCAGTAGAACCGCTCCGTGAACGCTTTCAGATCGACGTTGGCAGCGTCCATGGGCCGGAAGAACGCTTCGCGTGCCTGCGCCGTAATGTAGCCGGCCGTAACGGCTACCGTCCGGATGCCACGTTCATGACAGGCTGCTGCGGCATCTACGGCATACTCCATGAAAATCACCGGGTCGTTGTAGGTGAAGGCAACGCTGCTGCAACCCGTCTCGGCCGCAGATGCGGCAATTTCTTCCGGCGATGCGCTGGCCTGTAAGCGGTCGAATTTGCGTGACCTGGAGATATCCCAGTTCTGGCAGAATTTGCAGGCCAGGTTGCAGCCTGCCGTGCCGAACGACAACACGGAAGAGCCGGGCAGAAAATGATTGAGCGGCTTCTTCTCGATGGGGTCGATACAGAAGCCGCTGGAACGGCCGTAGGTTGTAAGGACGATCTCGTCGTTGCTACGTGCGCGGACGAAACAAAGCCCGCGTTGGCCCTCTCTCAGCTTGCAGAACCTCGGGCAGAGGTCGCATTGCAGCCGCCCATCTCCAAGTTGGTGCCAGTATCCACCCGGGACGCCGTCAAGACTGGCGTCGTTCGCGGACCGAGACTTTTGCGAACTCATCCGGACAATATTGGGGCGTTGGATGCGATCACAATGAGCAGCTTCCACGGTGCCGTCAAAACCAGGCATTCATTATCTTTGTGGCCTACACTAGCGCTTGTCAGGTCAGGAAGCCGCATCGTGACCGCTATCCGGGAAGCAGCCGTGGCGGGTCAGTTTTATCCCGCCAACGCCAGCGAGCTGAGCACCACTATCGGGGTGTTTTTCGATGCGGTGGAGGTCGATGAAGGACCGGCGCCGAAGGCGTTCATCGTTCCACACGCGGGTTATATTTACTCCGGGCCGGTCGCTGCCACTGCCTATGTAAGGCTGCGGCCATACAGAGAGCTTTTCACACGCGTGATTCTTCTTGGGCCCTGCCACCAAGTCGCGGTGCGGGGCCTGGCGTTGAGCGGCGCCGACGCATATCGGACGCCTTTGGGCGATGTGCCACTGGACAAGAGTGCCAGCGCTGCTCTGGATTTCCCCGAAGTCCACGTATTCGACAAGTCGCATCAGCTTGAGCACAGTCTTGAGGTCCACCTGCCGTTTCTGCAGTCCGTGCTCGGTACGTTTTCGCTCGTTCCTGTCGTTGTCGGTAATGTCGCGCAGGAAAAGCTCGCCGACGTCATTGACGCATTGTGGGGTGGACCGGAAACGCTGATTGTCGTCAGCTCCGATCTGAGCCATTACCTGAGCTACGATGCGGCACGAACCAGTGATCGCGCCACTTGTCTGGCAATCGAAAGTCTTGATCCCGGGGGCATCGACCATGATGGCGCCTGCGGTGCCACGCCGATCGGAGGACTGCTGATCGCGGCGAAGCGCCACGGCATGCGGGTCAGGACACTCGATCTTCGCAACTCGGGTGACACCAGCGGTGGCCGGGATCAGGTCGTCGGCTATGGCGCATGGATGTTCCTGGAATAAATCGAAATGGGAATCGTTCGCAAAATCTGGCGCAGCGATTCACAACGCAGTGTCTATACTTTGGTATAGCATGGCGCAATTGATGGAGGAACGACAATGGGTGAAACGAAGATTGGAACCGTAACGCATTATTACAATCACTTGCATGTGGCGACTGTTGCGATCACGGACGGCGAGTTGCGCGCCGGCGACATGATCCACATCAAGGGCCACACGTCGGATTTCAGGCAAAAGGTCGCCTCAATGGAACTCGAGCATGAGACCGTGGATGTTGCAACGCCCGGTGACAACGTCGGAATTGCGACCGACGAGTATGTCAGGGAACACGATACCGTTTACGTGGTTCACTAGACAGGCATATTGCAACATGCCGCGGTCATGAAATACATCATTTCCTGCGTGCTGATGCTGGCGCTTACGGCGGAAGCTGACGAGGCGGAGTATGCGATGGCGAGAGCAACCATGGTTGATGAAGTGCATTTCTACGCGACGCTGGCGCGCGATAGCGGAGAGGATGTGCTGGATGAAGATGTAATGCGGGCGCTCGGCACCGTTGCGCGTCACGAGTTCGTACCCGTCGAGGAAAAACGCTTTGCGTACGACAACCGGCCGTTGCCAATAGGCCACGGGCAGACGATATCGCAACCGTATATCGTTGCATTGATGACGGACCTGATCGATACCGGCCCGGATGCTGTGGTACTGGAGATTGGCACCGGTTCAGGCTATCAAGCGGCCATCCTGGCTGCTCTCGTGAAGCACGTCTACAGCATCGAGATCATCGAAACATTAGTGGACGAGGCAACAGTACGATTGCAACGGCTCGGCTATGACAATGTTACGACGAGGCTGGGTGACGGCTATTTCGGCTGGGAAGAGCATGCACCATATGACGCGATCGTAGTCACGGCAGCAGCGAGCCATGTACCACCGGCATTGATTCAGCAGCTTCGCCCGGGCGGCCGCATGGTAATCCCGGTCGGCGGTCGCTTCATGACCCAGCAGTTGTTGCTGATCGAAAAGACCGAAGACGACGAAGTCAAAACACGGCAAATCGCAGCCGTACGTTTTGTGCCATTGACAGGTGAACATTAAGCGACATTGCTGTGCGCTTTCTGCTTCTCGCAACGCTACTCGTCTCCTCGGCGGCAATCGGCTACGAAATCCTGCTGATGCGTGTGCTGTCGATCGTGCAATGGCATCATTTTGCGTACATGATCATCAGCCTGGCGCTGCTTGGTTACGGCGTTAGTGGCACGTTCATCGCTTTAGGCAAAAAGTTTCTCGAATCACGATTCGAGTCAGCATTCGCGATCAGCGGGCTTCTTTTCAGCGTAGCGATGGTCGCGTGTTTCGTGTTGGGCCAACGCGTGCCATTCAACGCGCTGGAGATCGTCTGGAACCCGCGCCAGTTCCTGTACCTGGGTGTCATCTATCTCGTCTATTTCGTACCCTTCTTTTTCGCAGCCAGTTGTATCGGCCTGGCGCTTACCTGCCGCAGCTCGCATATCAATCGCATCTATTTTTCTGACCTGTTGGGGGCCGGCCTGGGCGCTTTGTTGATCGTTGCAGCGCTTTTCGTCTTGTCACCACAAAACGCGCTGCTCTTGCTGGCGGCCGCCGCCTTGATGGCCTCGGCCCTGGTTGGCTTCGGATCGACAGCGCGCAAACCGTTGCTCGCGGTTCAGGCGATCTTTCTGGTCGTTCTGTTTTTCGGTATTCCGCAGGAGTGGCTCGGAATGCGCATGTCGCAATACAAAGGCCTGAGCCAGGCATTACAGGTTGTTGACGCCAGGGTCCTGACAGTATCGTCGAGCCCCCTGGGGCTGCTGACCGTTGTCGAGAGCACGCGGGTGCCGTTTCATCACGCGCCGGGGCTCAGTTTCAATACCAGCTTCGTGCCACCGGAGCAGCTTGCCGTCTTTACCGACGGCGAGGGTATGAGTGCCATCACGCGCTTCGACGGCGATCTCGATGCGCTCGGTTATTTGCGTGACGTTACCGCGGCGCTGCCGTACCGGTTGTTCGATGACCCTGAAGTATTGATCCTGGGTGCTGCTGGTGGCACGGACGTTTTGCTCGGGTTGGTCAACGGTGCGGGTTACATTGATGCAGTAGAGCTTAACCCGCAGATGACCAGGCTCGTCAGTGACACATACGCCGACTTCGCCGGGCACGTGTATGTTGATGAACGGGTGACCACGCATACTGCCGAGGCGCGTGGATTTATCTCGCAAAACGATCGTAACTACGACCTTATTCAGGTCGCGCTCCTGGATTCCTTCGCCGCATCGGGGTCGGGCATACAGGGGCTTAGCGAAAGTTATCTCTATACCGTCGAGGCCGTTCAGGAATATCTGCAGCACACGAAGGCCGGAGGAATGCTGGCGATCACGCGCTGGCTGAAATTGCCGCCGCGCGACAGCCTGAAGCTGATTGCAACGACGATAGAGGCGTTAAAAAGAATGGATGTCCCCGATCCGGGCAAGCGGCTGGCGCTGATACGAAGCTGGAACACGAGCACCTTACTGGTCAGGAACGGCGATTTTACCGCCGCGGAAATCGGTATCGTGCGCGAGTTTGCGCGCGCGCACTCGTTCGATACAGCTTACTATCCGTCAATGCTCCCCGGTGACGCAAATCGCTTCAATTTGCTGGACGAAGCATACCTGTACAACGGCGTCAGCGCGCTGCTCGGTACCGGCGCAAGCGATTTCATCGAGCGTTACAAGTTCAATATCGCACCCGCAAGCGATGACAGGCCGTACTTCTTCCACTTCTTCAAGTGGAGCGTACTGCCGGAGGTCATGGCCCTGCGAAAGCGCGGAGGAGCCGGGCTGATCGAATGGGCTTACCTGATTCTCATCGCTACGCCCATTCAGGCTGCGGTACTCGGTACTATCCTGATCCTGTTGCCTTTGTCCCGAATCAGGCGTTCCTGGCCGCCTGGCAGCGGGACACGAATGGGCAGCTATTTCTTCTTGCTTGGCCTGGCCTTTCTGCTGGTGGAAATGGCCTTCATTCAGAAATTCATTCTGTTCCTGAGCCACCCCCTGTATGCCGTTGCCGTGGCCCTGAGTGGTTTCCTGGTCTTCGCCGGCGTGGGCAGTGCCTGCTCGCGGCAAGTGGCGCTGATCGCGGAAAGGGGTAATTTCTCGCCAGTCCGCATGGCGGTCGCCGGAATTGTGGGCATCGCGCTCATCTACATAGCCCTCATCCCGCAGGTGTACCAGCAGCTGATCGGACTTCCCGACGGCCTCAAAATTCCATTGGCGCTGATCATGATCGCGCCACTGGCTTTTTGCATGGGCATGCCGTTTCCGCTTGGCCTGAAGCAGGTCGCCGATTCCGCACCGGATTTCATACCGTGGGCCTGGGGCATCAACGGCTTCGCGTCGGTGCTCGCCGCGTCACTGGCGACGCTGCTCGCGATCGAATTCGGATTCAGGGTCGTGGTACTACTGGCGTTGTTGCTGTACCTCGCCGCGGCAACGGTGTTCCACCGAAAATAGGGGACGGATCACTGTTGTCCCCTTTCCTCTGCGCTAGAAGAATCCGTGAATCTCGGCGAAAAATTCGTCCCGGTTCTGCAGGTCGACCTGCGGTATGCCGTCGTAGAGCCGTACGCCAAATCGACCCTGCAGGAACTGCATGGGCGTGTACTCCCACACAACGCTCCAGCGAACCTGCTGATCTTCACTCACATCATTATCGGGGTCGAAATAGTCGAGGCTGACTTTCAGGTTATGGCCTTTTCGAATAAGCCAGTTCCCCTCGAGCAGACCGGCAAGGGCGTCCTGCTCCGTGCCGTTCGGTAAATCGTCGGTGATAAGGTCGGCTTCCGCCAGCCATGCCACCGGTCCGGTTTTCAATCCGAAGAACAGGTTCTGCATCTGTCGGTCGCCGGCGTCGTCGTCATTAACGTTAAAGCTGAATCCGGCTCGCCACAGTGGCCGCACATAGTTGGCGATAAAACTGACCTGCTTCCCGGAATTCGTCTCGGTGCCTCCGCCACTGCCATTGGTAACAGACAGCATTGTCGACCAGGGACCGCTTTCGTAGCCGGCTTGTACACCGCGATCCGGAGTGAAAAAGTTCACTCCGGTGACCTGACGAATGAACGCAGTGTCGTCCTGCAGGCGCAGACCGTACGGCAGGAAGAATTGGCCGGCCGCAAAGTGAAACTTGCCGTTGCCGCTCAGCAGCTTGACGTAAGCTTCGCGATTAATGCTGGAGTCCGGAGCGATCTGCTGGTCGATGTACATCGACAAACGATTCGGCACCAGCGTGGCCTCTGCGTACACGGTGCCGCGCGTGATCCTGAATTCAGATCTGGAATCCGTATTCGGCACATCCACATAGTTATAACTCGCACGCAGGTCGGCGCCTACCGACAACCACTTCACGATCTCGCCAGTCCACAAATCGTTGTCATTACCACCCAAGTGGCGTGCCGGCAATTCCGATTGCGCGAAAACATTGCCGTAAA